>Ga0181577_10004129_pt1 | contig 11247 bp, 8 predicted proteins | sample 101ome_21_FD_132468 | JGI IMG/M metagenome (GOLD analysis project Ga0181577, IMG submission 132468) | Coastal salt marsh microbial communities from the Groves Creek Marsh, Skidaway Island, Georgia - 101413BT metaG (megahit assembly) | ecosystem: Environmental > Aquatic > Marine > Intertidal zone... | reverse complement strand
GCGGATTCGGGCAGCCGAGACAGCGCCATGAGAATCACGGCCGCGAAGCAGGCAAGTGCTCCGAAAACCGCGGGCCACGGAAAGAAGCGGAGTATCACTACCCCCATGCTGGGTGCCATAAGAGGAATGATCGCCATGGCTCCTGATAGCGTTGACATCACTTGAGCGGCGCGGTTGCCCTCGTAGCGGTCCCTCACTATTGCGCGAGCGATAACTGGACCGCTCGCTGCAGCGACACCTTGGAGCCCACGCAGCGCCCACATTTGATCCATGCTTTGTGCCAGGGCACAGAGAACTGATGTGAACATGAATAACGCAGTCCCGATCCGGACGACTCGCACCCTGCCAAACTGATCGGATAGCGGACCGAAAATCAATTGCCCCACCGCAAGTCCAACCATAAAGATGCTCAGCGTGAGCTGGCCCTCCGATTCGGAACCACCGAGCTCAGCGACCATGTAGGGAATGGCGGGTAAATAAAGATCAGTGGCGATCGCAGCAAAGGCGACCAATCCAACGAGTGTGCAGTAAGTTAGAAGCTCACCGGCCGGAGGCGAGGATCTCAATTCAGTGTTGTCGACTGGAGTTCCACAACTGGACAGCTCTCGGGGACAAAAAATTGTCCATTTTCGGCGTCCATAACGTCTAGGCCTATGGCTTTATTGTTTGAGAACAAAGCCACTCGCATGACATACGTGGTGTGATGGTTTTTCATTTCCATCAGCTGATACAGACGGACTTCTGCCCCCTCTTCGACTGCTGCTTGCGCTGCGACCTGCTCCATGTAGCGCTTCGCTTGATCGGCTTCCATTGGTGTCATCGGCTTCTCAAGAATGGTGTTAAGAAGTGCGCTCACTGAAGCCTGATTGACATCAGCTAAAAGTGTTTGCTGCACCGCGGATTGCAGTTCTCTCATTGTTAGATCCCCCAAGCTCCGGGGGTTTTGCCCCTCTAAGCGGCGCGTAGTCTATCACTGTTTTATTTGGCTGGAACGCAGGGCCGAATTGCCGAGATAAACCAATGAGTTACACTGCAATGCTTGAAGCGTCACTCCTTGGGCAAGCCAACTTTGCAAGCAGAACGGCAAATTCATTTCCGACTGGTCAGAAACAACGAGACACTGTTTTGGCTGCTTCAATGTGTTGGCTGGATCGGGATTTCTCTTCTGACTTACCTGAGCTTGAGCGTTCCCTATGAGCAATACGAGCTGTCTTATCTGACCCATAACATAGGGCAATCAGTGCTGGGCTTTCTGCTGTCCACGCCACTTCGTTATGTGTACCGCGCCATCTGGAATTGGAGTGGGCTCTCCAGGGTATTTATCGTGGTGCTGAGCGCCATTATGTTGGCGGTGCTGTGGTCAGGACTCAGGCTGCAATTGTTCATGTTGATGACAGGCGAACGCGATCTTTGGACTGATTTTGGTGGTTGGCTTTTCCCTTCGCTGTTTGTTTTTTTTACATGGGCCGCTCTGTACCACGGCATTAAATATTTCGAGTTCCTGCAGAGAGAACAGGAAGTGGCGATCAGGGCTGAGTCAGCCCAGCGCCAGGAAGCATTGAAACGTATGAAGGCAGAAGCGCAAACCAAGGCGGCGCAGTTGCAGTTGCTGAGATATCAACTCAACCCACATTTTTTGTTTAACACGTTGAATTCCCTCAGTTCGCTCATCTTGGCGAGGCGTGACAAAGACGCTAATGATATGCTTTTGAAGTTATCGACATTTTTGCGGTTCGCCCTTGAGCGCGATGACCTGACGCTCACCTCGCTGCGTGAGGAATTACACGCAATAGAGTTATACCTGGACATCGAGAAGGTGCGGTTCTCAGACAGGTTGACGGTCTCTGTTGATGTGTCGCCGGAAGCCTACCGCTGCAGTTTGCCAAGTCTGCTTCTGCAACCGGTGGTTGAAAACGCCATTAAGTATGCAATTGCGCAATCGGAAGAGGGCGGCACCATTGCGCTGAGCGCAAAGATTGATAAGGGTTGGCTTGTGTTGCACGTTGACGATTCCGGTGCGGGTAGGAGACTGACGGATACTCGGATGGAAGAACGCACCGAAGAAACACATGGCGTAGGCATTGGGTTACAGAATATGCGTGACAGACTCGCTACGCTTTACGGAGAGCAATTTACCCTGCGGCATGCATCGTCGCCGCTTGGTGGCCGCCGAGTTAGCGTTACCTTACCTTTCGCAGAAAGCATAGAGCTGGCCTCATGAGTGTAGCGGACGATCTGCGTGTTCTCATAGTCGACGATGAAGAGTTGAGCCGCAGTTTGCTCAGTTCGATCGTCGGCGAGGCGACGGGTTACGTCGTGGCTGACGTCAAACGAAATGGCAGAGAAGCGATCGAGAGTCTCCAAAGGGAGAGTTTCGATATCGTTTTTCTCGATATACAGATGCCGGGGTTGACAGGCATTGAGGTGGTAGAGCGCACTCAAGCCGATCGTCTGCCGGCCGTTATTTTTGCTACTGCGTTTGACGAGTTTGCGTGCCGTGCTTTCGATCTTCATGCAGTTGACTATGTCTTAAAACCATTCGATCCCGAACGGGTGAAATTGGCTTTAACTCGAGCTCAAGACAGAGTCAGGGGTGAGGGCTGGGTATCAGGCAAGGAAACACCGATCGGCGCCATCGCGGATCTTCGTGCAGCCACTCCTGGAGTGGTGTCTCCGACTTCGTCTGATTATGGCAAGTTGCCAATCAAGGATGGTGGGCACACCCATCTGCTGCCGCACAATTCTATCGAGTGGATCGATGCCGCGGGTGATTACATGTGTGTCCATGCGGAGGGCAATGTGCACATTCTGCGCTCCACAATGAAGGACTTGGAAACCAAGCTGTCCGCTGATTTTGTCCGCATCCATCGTTCGACCATTGTTAATGTGCGAAAAGTCAGGGCCGTCGATACGCTGCCAAAAGGTGAATGTTTGCTGCACTTAGACAATGACGTTACGGTCCGAGTCAGCCGGAACTATCGCGCGGCGATACAGCATTTGTTGACCTGATTGCCCCCTGATGAGGCGGTGGTCCAGTTTGTCTTACCCAGAGTCCTGATTGTCGATTTTGCCTTATCTGGCGCCGATGCTTGTGGGATAACGACTCTATCAAAAACCATTTATAAATATCCTCGGGGTATCCGATGCACTACCTATTCGAACGCTTGGCACGCATCCTCGCGCTGTCTCTGTTCTCTTTGCTGCTTGCTTCCTGTGGTGGTGGAGGCTCCGCTGAATCTCCTGTCGTAGAAGATGCGTTTTACCCGGAACCGGAAGACGAGTGGGAGCTGGTTTGGCAAGACGAGTTTGACGGCGATACGTTAGACAGCAGTAATTGGGAGCCGCAAATAGGCGACGGCTCGGATTACGGTTTGGACCGCTGGGGTAATGGCGAGCAGCAGTGGTATCTCGCCGAAAACGCCAGCGTTGCAGACGGCCTGCTGACGATTACCGCGCGCTCTGAAGAGGTGGTCTCTGGCTTCCCCTACACCTCGGCCAGAATCCGGACTGCGAATAAATTCGACTTCAAATACGGCAGAGTTGAGGTGCGCGCCAAAGCCGCGTTGGGGGGAGGCCTGTGGTCAGCCGTTTGGATGCTGCCGACTGATTCCCCATATGGAACTTGGGCGGGCAGCGGCGAGTTCGACATCATGGAGGTGGTTAACGCTGGTACTGCGCGCGAGCGTGTTTTTCTGACCGCACACCATGGGTTCGAGTGGCCGCTCAATCAGCAGGCAGGTATGGATGTCGCGGTCGAGGGTCCGGGCGAAGATTTTCACACTTACGCAATTGAGTGGAGTGACAACCTGATCCATTGGTTCATTGATGGTGAGCATCACATGACCGTGGGCGCCGAACATTACTACTCGTACTACTACGCAGGGCTCAACGAGGGGTATCAGAACGGTGGCGAATCAGCCCCTTTCGATGTGCCTTTCCACCTGCTCATTAACCTCGCTGTAGGGGGGAATCTGCCGGGCACGGTAAACAACGCCGACATACCGAGTGAGATGGTGGTGGACTACGTAAGAGTTTATCGCTGTACCTACGATAATGAAGGCGGCCGGGGATGTAACTCTAACGTTGACCGCCTGCTCGAGCGACCCGGTGCTCAGGAGGCCTTCGTCGATGCTTTCCCGCTTTACACCGACTCTGCCGAGGAATTGTCTTGGCTGATAGCCGGTGAGCCCCTCGTCAGAGAATTATCCGTGAACTCCTTCTGGGACAACGAGGGTTCTCTGTCATGGGCGGAAACCGAAGTCGAAGGACGTGGTTCGGTGATCGAAGTGACCACCTCAAATATGGGTAATATCTCGATCAGCGCCGCTGACGGTGAGGAGATTGAGCTATTTGGTTTTGGCAATAGCCCCAACTGGTGGGAAAAGCACGCCGGAGAACTGAAGTTCGATTTATATATTGATAGCTCTGGTACCGATCTAGAGAGCGACATCGTCATCAAAATGGACAGCGGTTATCCCGCCCTCGGCAGCATGCCACTCCCTGTTGCGGACATGCCTCTAGATCAGTGGTTTTCAGTCAGCGTGCCAGTTTCTGAATTAATCAGAAACGCGGGTAGCCAACCGCTCAATACCAACGAAGTCATCAGCTTGTTTGTGCTGGAACCCACCAGTGCTGCGCGTGTCATGCTCGACAATGTGGAGCTCGCCTGTGGGCATCCCGCCAAGAACGGATGTGGAATCAGGCCGCCGGGCGGTGAAGTGGACAGTGTGTTGGTGCCTGTATTCACCGATGGAGAGATCGCGCCGATTTGGGATCGTGGCGCCTGTGCCTACGACACCACTGTTGGCGGAGACTACTGCGAAAATGACTCCCTGAATCTGATCACTTGGGATGTTTCAGACTCCGGCGATCCGGACATTGGTCTGGCGATGAATGTCAATTTCGGCAATAACGGCGCCGACGGCGTGTTCTTTTTCGCCGCCTCTGCGGGGGTTGACCTCAGTAGCTTTGTTGGCAACGGTAAATTGAAATTCGACCTGCGTCTGCCCCCGGAGACCGCTGAGGCCGGCATGGTGTTCAAGGTAGACTGTTTCTACCCGTGCGGCACGGGTGATCAACAGATTGATCTGACTGGCTACGAGCCTGGAACATGGCAGACTTTTGAGTATGACGTGGCGTCTCTTATCGGCTATGGGCTTAATGTTGGAAATGTCAACGCGGGCCTGGTGTTGTTCCCGACCTGGGGTAACCAGCAGGGTTATTCCTTCGAGGTGGCAAATGTCCGCTACGAGGCAGATAGCTCTGATGGTGGAGCGGGCGGTGGTGGCGCCGGCGGCAACCCGAATGCGCCACCCTACGCTGTGCTGAAGAATGGCGAGGTCGCGGCTGCCTGGGAAGACGGCATCTCAGCCTTTGACGAGGGGATCGGCTATAACAGTTGTATTGATGATGGCGGGGAGGAGTGCCCCAATATCAGTTGGACCTTCGTAGAGGATGATGAGCGGGGTAGCGTGTTGCAGGTGCAGCATGGTTCCGGATTTGCCGGCCTGTTCTTCGGTAGTACCGAGACGCGAGATCTGTCTGACTATATCGATGGGGTGCTGAGTTTTGACATCAAGGTAGAGAGTCAGGGCATCAACACTGCCGGGTTTGTCATGAAGGCAGATTGTATTTACCCATGTAGCTCGGGTGATCAGGCGATTGGCACCGTCGGCCTTAACGGTTGGGAGACCGTCGAGTTCCCTGTGATTGATCTCGTCCTCGGTGGGCTTAACTTGGCTAGCGTGAACACCGGGCTCGTTATCTTCCCGGTAGCAGGCCAGACCGATGGCGTGGTGTACCGACTCGATAACGTGGAGTGGAAGGTGCCAGAGAGTGCCGGTTCCAGTCCGCTTACCGGGGCCTGGCGCATCGCACCTGAGGCAGGGGCACTCAAAGTGGGCCCTGAAGAATTCAGCGGTTCATGGTGGCAGTTGGGTGAGGCCGATGTCACCACCCGGGCTTGCTTGATGGACGACGTGTATGTCTTCAACGAAGACGGCTCATTTGAGAACCGATTAGGCGAGGAGACATGGCTGGAGCCCTGGCAGGGTGGAGATGAAGGGTGTGGTGCGCCAGTTGAACCCCACGACGGATCTGTTCCTGCCACATGGAGCCATGACAGCGAGGCGGGAGTGGTGACCCTTGAGGGTCAAGGCGCATTCCTTGGCCTGGCCAAGGCACACAACAACGGTCAGCTGGATGCGCCATACGAGGCGCCAGCGTCCATTACCTATAACGTTTACCCGGAAGAGGACGGCTCACTAACCGTCAGCGTGGATTACCAAGACGGCTGGTGGACCTATAAACTGGTTCGCGACTGAGTCTGTCGCTGCTGCCAGAAAAACCGGGCTCAGCCCGGTTTTTTTTAGCGCAATCAGACCTTGGCCATCGCCACCAGCTTCTTCACAAAGTCACCATGCTTGGGCAAGGCGGCAACAGTGGCGTTCACTGAACCCTGTATTTGTTTCAGGAAATCATCCAGCTGCTGTCGCGACATGGCATCGGCGATATTGTGATAGCGCTGCGGCGTAATGCCTTGCCCCATCATGACCTGCACCCAGGAATTCTCAGAGAAAACGTCTTCCTGCGGTTTGAAGACTCGGCCGGCGTCTTTGAACAGCTCAATGCGCTGAGAAAGTGAGTCAGGTAGGGGGATCTCGCGGCAGTGATCCCAGAAAGGGTCTCCGACGCGTTCATTGGCAATGTAGTGCAGCACAATGAAATCCCTGATGCGCTCTGATTCAGCGCGTAATTTCTGATTGTATTCATCCACAGAGGCCTGCGAAATCACCGGGTCCGGGAACATCAGCAGCAACCACATGATGCCGTTCTGAATGAAGTGAATGCTGGTAGATTCCAACGGTTCAATAAAGCCGCTCGACAACCCCAGTGCAACACAGTTCTTGTGCCAGTAGCGCTTGCGCTGTCCAGTGGTAAACCGGATGGGGCGTGGGTCAATGAGCGGTTTGCCATCTACCAAAGACAGCAATCTCGCTCTAGCGGCGTCTTCTTCCAAATACTCATTGCAATAAACCAGGCCATTTCCTGCGCGGTGCTGCAGCGGTATGCGCCAGCGCCATCCCGCGTCATGAGCGATCGCACGGGTATAGGGAACCGGTTCGCCCGTGTTCTCAGTCTGTACCGCCCAGGCCCTGTTACAGGGCAACCAGTGAGTCCAGTCGTCAAAGCCCGTGTTCAAGGCTTCCTCGATTAAGAGGGCTCTAAACCCAGTGCAATCGATAAACAAATCACCCTCGACCACGCGGCCGTCATCCAGCAACAAGTGCTCAATAAAGCCCGTCGATGCGTTGAGATTGACCTGTGCGATTTTACCTTCGACTCGCGTGACACCGCTGGCTTCTGCCATGTTGCGCAGGTAACGCCCGTAGGCTGTGGCGTCGAGGTGATAGGCATAATTCAGCTTGTGCTCGGACACAATACCGAACCGGTTTGCCTCAGCTGCTTTGAGCTCTGCGCAGTAGTCTCCATATTCGCCGGCCAGTCCTTCCGCTTTGCCGCGCATCCAGAAATGCTGAAAGCCACCGGCCCAGCAACCCTTGCCGGTGTCGCCAAAAGAGTGGATGTAGTCATGGCCCTCATGAAGCCAATTTTCGAATCGAATCCCGAGCTTGAAAGTGCCTTGAGTAAATTTAATGAAGTCGGGCTCAGGGATCTGCAATAAGCGATTGATCGTGAGCAGGGTAGGGATGGTCGCCTCGCCCACGCCTACCGTGCCGATTTCCTCGGACTCGACCAGCGTAATAGACAGTTTTCTGCCCACGAGACGGGATAGCGCTGCGGCGGCCATCCAACCGGCTGTACCGCCGCCTGCGATGACGACGCGCTCGATATGTTGTGGACTGGAATCTGTCATTAGCGCTTCAAATGATTGGTGAGCTCTGCGCGCAAACGTCTTGCCAGATTATCGTCAATCGGTCCCGATCGATCTGGGCGCGGCGTCTGCCAATAGTCTCGGTTGTCAGCCGATTCGGAAAATACATAGTAGTCAAATAAAGCCTTCCAGGCAGTTTTCTGCGCGTTGGGAAGTGATTTAATCGACATGAGCGCATGGGTCAGCGCATCCATCGGTGCGCCGTAAACAGGAGAGGTATCTGTCCACCAATAATTGACTAGTCCATTGACCGCAGACAGCGATTCAACCTGATGCCACCACAAGCTGGGAATAAAGATGGCGTCCCCCGGCTGTAATTCTGCTGAGAACGCCTGCGTCATGGCGTGCCGGAAATCCGGATGCTTCTCTAGATCGGGTTTGCGCGTATCCACCAGACTAATGGCTTGACCAGCCGGTGTAAGGTCCCACGGCCCCACATATAGGTTTGCGACCTGATCCGGAGGGAAAAGCAGAAAGCGCCGTGTGCCGGCGACACAGCAAGCAATGTTCGAAGGAAAGTCAAAATGTGGCGCAATGAGGCTCTGATTGCCCAACCATAGGCTGACTAACGGCGAGTCGAGCTCAATGGGGAGCGCATTGTTTTCTCTGAGGCCGGGAAGCCAGTGGTCGAGATTCGTGGAACCCATATACACGCTAGCTGGTGACTGTTCCGTGGCGAGCGAACGAAGCTGTGCACTGAGCTGATTCAGTGAGGTTTGTAGCTGAATGAAATTGAACCCGTCCAATGCTTCGTTATAGAAGAAACGGCCGCCGATATCTGGCTCTCCGAGGAAAGCGGACACCTGATTGCCTGAATAGAATTTGAGCAGGTAGTCCAGAAAAGCAATATCGCTTGCTTGTGACGCCCTCACCAATGGCCAATCATCGACAAATGATCGAACGACCCACGGCTGACTCGCCCCAATCCATCGCATGGGGTCAGCCCGAAGCGTGTCGGAATCGATCTCTCGGATCGCGGTGGGCTCAGGCAGGGCAGACATTGGGGCGAACTTAATCGTTTTTCAAGCGAAGCAGGCGAGACAGCTGTGATTGCGATGCGACCACCATAAATAACGGTGCAAGATATCCTGCCTCGTTGAGTCGCGATAGCGCGTCTCCAGATAAGGTCAGCAGCTTATCTTCGTCGAGACCATGGAAGCCGGTGAGCGTTCGAGGCTCTCCGTCTTTATTGGTGACTTTGAGGTCCACTGGTGTGATGAGCTCCATGTCATTCAAGGTTTTGGCGAACGCCAGAGTGTGCGGATGGCTGGCCTCAATCCGTTCCAGTAATTGCACAATCTTTTCAAGGTAAGGGCTGTGCCCACCCTGCTGCAGAAACAAGGCCTCACCCCCGGAGGTCGTTGCTTTTGGGTGTGCTTGATCGATCGCTATGACGGACTGCGTTTCACCATGCTGACCGCGCTCCGATGCAATATAAAACGGCCCTTTGCGCATCATCATCGGGATGATCGGCTCTCGCCATGTAGTGTCGGAGAGAAATAAGTTTTCTCCCGGCTCGAACCCCATCAGTGCGACGGGCAGCGGGTGTTCCGCATCGGCGGTCGACTGGAACACAATGGGGTACGTGCCCTGCAGTGCACGCATTTCGGCGGTGTGCACAAGACAGGTCATTTGGTCGTCACCCCATTGGGCACCGAACTCGGTCACCACGCGCAGGGCGGCGTGGTCGACGTTATTGAGTTTGGCGAGATCTCTGGTCATCAATCACCTCGCGGCAAAACCCCGAATCGATGCCTCCTCGAGAAGATTTCGGTGTGTCGGCAGGTGGGTGGCAAGTTTGTGCGCCTGTTGCCTGACTTCCTCGGCCAGGCGGGCAGCCTGTTGTTGTTGCAGCGTGGCATTGCGGCGCACCGAGATGTCTACCTCTGAGCGAAAGCCCATACCGTACAAAACGTATTGATAACTTGCTGCGGGAAACATTTCGTCAACCCGGTGCTCATCTTGATGCCAGGGGCAGCGATACTGCCACTCCTCCAGCTTGGAGAGCAAATTTTGTGGAATCGAGCGGGTGTCTCGATGCTGTGTCCAATAGCCGCTATCAGTCCGTTGATAGAGTACATAGTGGAGTTTTAGAAATTCTATGACTTGTTCCCAACGTCCGATGAACTCCCTGTTAAATCTTTCAGCCACGGTGGGCAGTTGCTTCTGATGGCGGGGTAGGCGCTCCGCGAGGTGGCGAGCGCCCAGTTCTACCAATACCAGCGCAGAGGCTTCCAGTGGTTCGATGAAACCTGCCGAGAGTCCGATCGCTACACAGTTCTTTTCCCAGAAGGACTCGCGATAACCTGGAGAGAATTTGATCAGGCGCGGGGAGGATTCTTCGAGACCCTTCGCATAGCCGGTTCGCCTGAGGTAGCCATCAAGAGCCTGTTCAACGGATTCTTGGTCCGTGTGCGCCGACGAGAAGACCGCACCAACGCCCCTGCGGTGTTGCAGACCAATATCCCAGAACCATCCGGCGTGGTGAGCCGTTGCACGAGTCGTGGTTGCGATTGACGCGTATCCCTCGTCATAAGGAACCTGCACAGCTAGCGCGCTGTCGTTGAAGAGCACATCGCGCTGCGATCGCAGGGGGACCTGATAGTGCTGGCCAATTAATAAGCCCCGGAACCCGCTGCAGTCTATGAAGAAGTCGCCCGCGAGACTGCCGTTAGTGGTCGTCAGCGATTCGATCGCGCCGTCGGCACGAGCGTTGACGCCGGTGACATCGGTTTGGACATGTTGCACGCCCAGGTTAGTCACGGCGTGATCGCGCAACAATTCGGCGAACTTTGCTGCGTCGAGGTGATATCCATAGTTCAGCGTGTAGGCGTACTCAGGGACCTGCAGCTGCTTGGGTGCCAACCCTGCCTCGCATATGGCGAATTGCGGCGTGACGGCACTGGCAAAGGGCTGTTGGCCTAGCGTGCCACTGTTCCAATGCTCTGCGAGGTTGAGCTCTGTGAAGCCGTGGGGAAGGGTGAACGGGTGATAATACGTCTCGTCTTCGCCATGAAGCCAGCCGGTGAATAATGTGCCTTGCTTCATTGTCGCAGAGCAGCTGCTGATGAAATCTTTTTCAGGGATTCCAATCTTGAGTAGGGTAGAGCGCATCGAGGGCCAAGTTCCCTCACCCACACCAATTGTGGGTGTCGAGGGTGATTCAATGAGCGTGACTTTGATGCCGGAGCACGTATCAAACTCTGCCGCAAGAATGCTGGCAGTCAACCAGCCGGCGGTACCCCCTCCCAGTACGACAATGTGATCAATGGATTGACTCATGGTTACCGAGCGCTCTTGGGCTGCCGACAAATCGAAAGCGATATTTTAACGCTTTGTTGTCAAGGTGCCTG
>Ga0181577_10004126_pt1 | contig 11250 bp, 4 predicted proteins | sample 101ome_21_FD_132468 | JGI IMG/M metagenome (GOLD analysis project Ga0181577, IMG submission 132468) | Coastal salt marsh microbial communities from the Groves Creek Marsh, Skidaway Island, Georgia - 101413BT metaG (megahit assembly) | ecosystem: Environmental > Aquatic > Marine > Intertidal zone... | reverse complement strand
GCATCGTCACTAGGTAACGCAGCTGACTACCTAGGTAAAGTTGAAGTTACAGCAGGTAACCTAAGCTTTAGCTAAGATTTATTTTTTAATAAGAGAAAAGGCCCTACGGGGCCTTTTTTTATGTAAATATAGTACAGCAAAGGAATAAACATGCCTATAGGAACCATTGACAAATTTAACAAAAACAGAAAATACAGTATTATTAAACCAAAAGAATGGAAAACAGAACGTAGAGACGTACTGTTTTTAAGTGCAGAATATGATTTTGCAATAGGTGATCAAGTAGAATATATTGTCTCATATAAAAATGGCAAAGGATATGCACAAAATATTAAAAAAATAGGTTGACCTTAGCTTATTCTTTTGCTATATTAAGTATATAACAAAGACGACGGTCCGAGTTAGATAGTGCAAGGAAACGATGCTTCACATCAGCATTAACTTGACTCACACGCTGTGGTGGCGCTGTAAGACCTTGGAGACAAGGCGTTGCAGAAAAAGTAGAACTAACCATTCTATTGTGAGGTTGTGCTAGTTATGTAGACAGGATATGTCACGGCACTTGTAGGTAATCCTTAGTCCTACCTATCACATTATTAGAGAAAGGTCTGCTATATTTTAGCAGGCCTTTTTTTGCGGACATTATAACCCATTTTTACTAAAAGGATAAATACTTATGTCATGATATAGAGCCTCATGATGAGGACTTATGCAGTACCCACTGCGTAGACCTAGAACGTCAAAAAGGAGAAAACAATGGGACGTCCAATTAATAAAAGAAATTTCGGAGATCCGGCTGACGCAACGAATATTACAGTTCGTGCATATGTAGATGGCGGTATTGACGAGCAAGCATATATTGTAAATCAAAAAGGTACAAACAAATTTACAGTATCAAACAATGCAGGTGATGCAACAGCAGTATGTCGTTTGGTTAACAAAGCAACTGACAGTGTAGCAGCAGGCGAAATGGTAATTGAAGGATTTGATACAGACGGATTGCGTGTTGTAATTCAAAAACTATTCAACAGAACAGCAGTAGGCTACGACAACAATCGTTATACATGGGCATTAGAAGACGACTCAACTGATACAGTATTACGTTTAACAGCTATTTAAGGAGCAGTTAAATGGCTACTAGTGCAAAGATTCTTAATCTAGGTGTAGATTTATATAAGATCACAGTAAAAGACGGTGGAAGTATTGACTTCTTTACTGGCGGTGGCGGTGTAAACATTGACGGCGACTTAACTGTTACAGGTGACTTTACACAAAGATCTACAAACGACCTAGTTATTGAAGATAACTTGATTACATTAAACAATGGAGAAACATCTAACGGCGTAGGCGAAACTGTTTCTGGTATTGTTATTGATCGAGGTGTTGCACCAGGTGGCGATGCAAGATTCTTGTTTGATGAATCTTTGGTTTGGTATAACTCTCAGATTATTGATAAAGATAATCCATTTTCCAGTACTGGTGCTTTTGTTTTAAAAACAACAAACAGTGGCGCAGCTGGAGAAACTGGTAACCTAGCAGGTTTGTTTACAAACTTTATAGGTACATTTGATAACAGTGATTTGATATTATTAAATGCAATCAGTGAGCCAGGTGATACAAATGTTGTGCGTGTTCCTGCAGAGTATGAAACACGTATTTGGGATTACTTGGGTTTTGAGAATGTTATTCCAGAAGATCCAAACAATGTAGGTAGACCTTTAAGAGCACAAACATTTGACAGTCAAGCATTAGTGAATGTAGGTGGTTTAATTGATTATGTTCAATCTTACTTCCAGTATAATTTCCAAAATCAAATTGCAAGTCCAATTACAACAGGTGATACTAGAGTAATTGTAGCAGATTTTGATGAAACTGGACAGGCAAGTGAAGCTAGAATTGAGATAGATGGCCAACAGGTTGCAAGATGGACAGCAATCAAAGCAGAATTTACTGGTGTTGAATTTCAAGACAATACTATTAGAAGCAGAGCCAGTGATAGTAATCTTGAATTGGAAGGTGATGGCGAAGGAAGTGTGCAATTTAACACACCTATCTTTGTTCCAAAATATGTAGATCCAATTCCAGGAGAAACAGAACCAGATGCACCGACTGATGGTATTAAACTTTATTCAGGTTTAGAAGCAGATGGCGGCACTGGCTTGTATTTTGTAAATGAAAATTCTACCAGAGACGAATTAATAAGCAGGAACAAAGCATTACTTTACAGTATTATTTTTTAAGGAAAGAGCAAAATGGCAATTGAGACACTACTAATAGGAGCAACAGACACAGTCGGTCTACAAGTACCGCCTGGTAAGTCATATGCTTTAACAACAGTCCTAGTGTGTAACTATGCATCAACAAATGCCTCAGCTAATGATAGTAGCTTTGATATGCATGTTATTAAAACATCCGGCGGTGTTAAAGGCAATGATAATAAGGTACTAAACAACATAGAAATGCCAGCACAAGAAACGTTTAGCTTTAATGCAGAACGTTTGGTTTTAGAGGAAGGTGATAGGGTAGTGCTTATTAGCCCCGACTCAGACAAGTTAAGCGCAGTTATTAGTTATTTGGAAGTATAATGGAATATATTAAAAAGCAGATATTACATCAAAGAAAAATTGGAGATCGTCAATTATTAATTAATAATGACGGTACAATTGAACTTAATCCGGGTTCTGGCAAAGTAAAAATTGCAGGGGATCTTGAAGTAACAGGAGCAAGTAGTGGTCCTACAGATGCTAATGTATACTATGTAAGTCTGCAGGGTAGTGATGACAATGACGGACTTGGCGCAGGTCCTGACCGTGCAAAAAGAACTGTAAAATCAGCAGTCGAAGCTGCACCAGCAGGTGCTACAATACAAGTTAGTGCAGGTGATTTTTACGAAAACAATCCTATTACTCTAAAAGAACGCCAAACTGTTCGCGGCGACAGCTTGCGTAACACACAATTATATCCTAATAATCCAACAGACGATTTCTTCTTTGTAGACAATGCATGTTACATCTTCCAAGTAACATTCCGTGCATTGAGAGATCCAGGTTGGTGTGTAAGAATTAAACCAGGCGCACTTGTAACTGTTTCACCTTATGTACAAAACTGTACAAACATGAACGGTCCGTGGTTAAACGACGGTACTGAATTTACACCATTTGTTACAGAACAAATTCCAGGCGTTCCAGCAGGTGCAAGACCAATTGAAAACGATCCTGCTGTACCTTTTGAAAAGCGTGTAAACGAAACAGGCGGCGGCAACGGTATGCTTGTTGATGGTAATGATTACGATCAACGTTCACTTGTTTTTTCAATGGTTGCTGACGCATTTACTCAAATTGCACAAGGTGGTATCGGTTTCCACATTACAAACTTTGGTTATACACAGATTGTTAGCTGCTTCTCGGTTTTCACACGTATTGGCTTCTTTGCAAGCAAAGGTGGATACCTAAGTATTTCAAACAGTGTTAGTGACTTTGGTACATTTGCGATCATTGCTGATGGTGTATTTGACGAAATTTATACAACAGCTAGACCTGCTCAAGATTACAGATCACGAGTTGGTAGCGTTACAGTTAATAGTACAGGTAGCGGCTACACAGCAGCACCACAAGTTGTTATTGATCCTCCAAGTGATCCAAATGGAACAACTGCAACTGCAACTGCTACTGTCGACTTACAACGAGGCGAAGTTACTGGTATTACTGTTATAGATCAAGGTGACGGTTATACAGATGTTCCTAATATATCTTTAGTTGGCGGCGGATTTACTGTAGCAGGTATTGCAACTGCAAACTTAATTAGAAACCAAGAAGTTGTTGTAAACAGCTTGAGAGATATTCCACAAACAGGTAGTATTATCCAATTCACTGGAGATCCTATCAAGTATTATGTAACCAATACTGACATTACAACTAGACCATTTATCTACGACGAAACAGTATGTAGAAGAGATGTAAGACGAATTGTTGATGCTGTAATGGGTGATGTAACCATGGGCACCAACTACCAAGCACTTGCTGCTGGTAGAAGTTATTTACGTGCAACATCACAAAAGGTTCTATTCCAACAGTTAGAACCAACTATATATGGAATAGAAGCAGCTAGAGATGAAATATTAGATCGTTTACCAGAAGTTACTCCTGCAGACGAACAACTTCGTTATGATGTTATTGAAGCGTTTGGAACTATTACTACATTTATTGCAAACGAAGATAGCACAGCAGCACCTGATGTGGTTTACGAACCAAGCACAGCAGTTGATGACAACCATGTTTATGCAAAAGATAATATTCTGTTAAACAAAGAATTTATTTTAGAAGAAACACTTGATTATATTAGAGATCAATTTACAGAATTAAGTTACAACCAAGACAAGTGCGAAAGAGACGTTAGACTTTTAGTTGATGCTATTGTAGCAGACGTTGCACTTGGTACAACATACAATACAATTACAGCAGGTTTAGCATATCTACGTGCAAATTCAACAAGAGTTGTAACAAGACAATTAGAAGTTACACTGGCTGCATTTGGTAACTTACAAACATCTATTTTAGGATTACCAGGAGTATCTGCAAACTCAGTAGCAGAAGCAAGGGTAAACGATTTATTTGCAGAATTCTTTGACATACTTAACGGTTCAAATTATAACCAAGCAACATGCGAAAGAGACTTAGGATACATTCTTGACAGTGTAGAATATGATGTATTACTTGGAACAAACTACAATGCTGTTACAGCAGGTTTAAGTTATGCAAGAGCACCTAGTGCTTATGTTTTAAGTAATCAATTCCAACAAACAATTCGAGCAGTTGAACTTGCAAAAACAAAATCAAATGCATATTTGTCAGATAGTGCTACAGCACAAACAAGATCAGATGCAGCGTACGACGAGATTGTTAATCTAATTCGTGGTGCTGGATTTGATGAGGCAATTTGTCGCAGAGACATTGGTTTCTTGGTAGATAGTGTTGCTTACGATATTTACTTAGGAACAAACTTCAATGGTGTGTATGCAGGGTTGAGCTATCAGAGAGCTCCAAGCAGTTATACTCTTTCAAATGAATTCCAGCAAACAATTGAAGTTATTGAAAACTTAAAAACAGAAGCAAATACACTAACAGCAAGCGATGCAACAGCTCAAAGCAGATCTGATGCAAGTTGGGATGAAATTTTAGACATTGTAAACAATGGTACAGGTAATGCTGATGCACTCAGCTGGACAGATCCAGGTGTTGTTGCTGAACGTGCATATGCTCGTCAATTGTTACAGTCAAACAGAGATTTTATTGCTACGCAAGTTACAAACTATATAAACAGTAATTTTCCAAACTTAGATTATGACCAAGCTACATGCGAACGTGATATAAAATATATTGTTGATGCTGTAAGTTACGATATTCAGTATGGTGGTAACAGTCAAACACGTATTGCAGCACAAAGTTATTTTGATGGTGCATACAGTGTGTTACCAAATGCACAAAAAGAACCAACTGTGCAGGCAATGAACAATTTAGAATTTGTAATGAGTCAAATTGTTCTTAACAATGTTAGTGGACAAACAACTCAAGCAAATGAAGCAAGTACAACAGAATCAGATGATATTGCCGGATTAGTGCAGCTGATAGAAGATGTAATTTCAGAAAATAGCACAGCTGGATTACCAAGTGCAGTCTTCCCAGATACTAGCTGGGCAGCCGCAGGTATTATTACAGCAGGTAATGCACTTGTTGCAGCAAAAGGTACATTACAGGATGATTCAATTGATTTCTTAACCAAAGATATCTTTACAAATGCAGACGATCTAACATTTACAGATCCAGGTCCTGCATATGCAACAAAAACATATGCAAGAACATTGCTACAAGTAAACAAAGACTTTATTGCCGACGAGCTAGTAACTTGGATCAATGCTAATTTGAGCGTGACTTATGACGAAGAAAAGTGTAAAAGAGACACACGCTATATTGTAGATGCAGCAAGCTTTGACATCCAGTATGATGGTAACTTTGCTAGCCGTAGAGCAGCTGATGCTTACTTTAGTGGAACAGCAAGTCAATTGCCAGCAAGTCAGCAAGCTGAAACTGCACAAGCATATGACCAACTTGCAACTATTTGTTCACAAATTATTGCAGAAACATATCCAGGTCAAACAACCACTGGTAATGCAGGCGGTGTAACAGAACAAACTCGTGCACAAGATCTAATACAAATTGTTGAAGATGTTATAACAGCTGACAGCCTTGCAGGTTTACCTGCATTGGTCACTCCTACTACAACTTGGGTAGCAGCAGGTATTGATAGTGCAGTTGACAATTTGATTGCAAATGAATCTACACTTATTGATGAAGTTATTGCAGAAATCAATGTTAGCATTAATAATGCAGATACAATTAGATTCCCAACACCACCAGAAACAATTGCTGCAAGAGAATACGCAAAATTACAACTAATTGCAAACAAAGAATTTATACAAGAAGATGTTGTGCAATTTGTTAACAACGAATATCCAACACTTGATTACAATGAATCAAGATGTCGCAGAGACGTAGGTTACATAGTTGACGCACTAATATATGATATGCTTTATGAAGCAAATACTGCAACACTAACTAATGCTAGAAGTTATTTTGTTGGTGCTGCAAGTCAGCTAGGAGAAGGCGAAGCAACTGCAACAGCAGCAGCATATGAGCATATGATTGGTGTTGTAACAGGTGTAATTCTAGAAAGCGCAATTACACCTCAAACAGGTAATACATTTACACAAGACACAGCAGGATCTCCAGGTACTAGTGTTGAAGTATCAAAGTGTACAGGATTGCTACAAATTATTATTGATGTAATCGAAGCAGGCAACTTAGATGACTTGCCAGGTAACGATAGTGTTAACCTAAGTTGGGTTGATGAAGATATACTTGCTGCGACAACTGAGATTAATGGTCAAAAAGAAGCGTTTGCAACACAAGCAACAGCATATATTTTAGCCAACTATCCGGACTTCACATATGACAGGGTTAAGTGTCGCAGAGACGTTGGTCTTATTCTTGATGCTCTAAGCCGTGATATGAAGTTGAATACAAATCACAACGGACTAATCGCAGGGCTTGCATATCGTAGAGCAAGTGCAGCAGTTGTTGATTCACAACAGTTACCGGCAACAATAATTGCATTACGTGAAGCAAAAAGACTATCATTACTCGAAGTAACTGATACATTATCGGCAACTAGACTAGAAGAAGGTTGGGATAACATATTAGAAATAATCGAATATGGAACACTTCCAAGTGAAGGATTTACATATCCTGCACCAACTCCTGCTAGCCAAGAATTAATTGACGCTGCAAGACAACTACAAGAAAACAAAGACTTCTTGATTGCAGAAGTTATTGCTACTGTTAATAACAACTACTTTGTTTATGATAGTGCTAAGTGTCGCAGAGACAGCGAACTTATACTAAAAGCAGTCACAGATGACTTGCAAATGGGAACTAATTATAACAGTGTAACAGCAGGTTTAGCTTACTATAACGCAAATGCTGGCTTGGTAATCAGTGATCAACTTACAGAAACAGTAGCAGCAGTAACACAATTAAAAAGTGAAGCATTAAGCTATATTACAGATGATGCTGCAAGCACAACAACAGTTGGCAACTTGTTTGACGAAGTTATTGATATCTTGCAAAATGGCGTAGCAAATGCTGATGCTCTTACATTTACAAACCCGTTAGCAAATGCAAATGCAACAAACGCAAGAACATTACTTCAGCTAAACAGAACATTTATTATTAGTGAATTGATCAGTTGGATTAACACCAACTTCCCTAGCTTAACATATGATCAAACCAAGTGTGAAAGAGATACTGGGTATTTGATTGACGCAATTAGCTATGATGTTCAGTACGAAACAAACCAAGCTGTACGTCAAGCAAGCTTCCTATACTTTGAAGGCACTACAAGTCAACTACCTGCAGACCAAAGACAGGTTACAGCAAGTGCATATACACAACTAGGAAATATTCTAAGTGACATTGTTGTTGAAACATATGCAGGACAAACAACAAACGGATCTCCTGCAAGTGCAACAGAATCTACATTGGTTGCCGGTTTGGCAGAAGTTGTTAGTGATGTTATAGCTGCAAATACTGTACAAGTTCTTCCAGCACAAATTGATCTAGATCTAAGCGGAACAAGTGCAGCAGCAATTGACAGTGCTGAAGACATTTATGTAACTAACAAAACTGCAATACTAGATGATGTTATCGAGTACATAAATTTAAACTTGAATGGGTTTAGTTATAGCATTGAAAAATGCGAAAGAGACACTGGATACATTATTGAAGCAGCTACACACGACTTGCTATACACTGGTAATATAAGTTCTCTAATCAGTGCAAGAGCATACTTTGATGCAAATGCAAATCAAATTTCTGGACAAGAAGGTCCAACAGTTGCAGCACTAACACAATTGAGAGATGTTGCAGCAGATGTAATTGAAGGTGTTGCAGTTGTTCCTACTCCTGGAAATGCAGAATCACAATCTCTAGTTGGACCTTTTGGCACAAGCACACAGTCAACAAGAGCAAGCGAATTGTTTGACATTACAATTGATGCTATACAGGCAGGCGATTTAACTGGAACACCAGGCAATGTTGAGCCAGACTTTACATGGGTAGCACCTACTGTAGAATTGGCAGCTGATGCAATTATTACAGCAAAATCATCAATACAAGATGGTGTAATTGATTTCATTACTGATAATATTATTGCATTTGATTATGATACTGCAAAATGTCGTAGAGATACATCATATATTATTGATGCTGCATTGTACGACATGATGTACGGTGGTAATAAACAAACACGTAGAGCAGGCGAAGCATATTACAGTGGTGCAATATTAAGCGGTATTACTACTCCGGGCGATAATGCAGATCAGATCGAAATTACTGAATTTACATACAAGCATATTGCTCAAATAATGAGTGATATTGCACAGAACAAAACAGTAACTAAATCTCCCGAAGTTGTTTTAGATCAAGCATACGGCGCAAATGCAGGTAGTCCGACAGCAGGTTCTTCGCTATTTACTAACGTAGCTAAAATTGGCGAAGTTATTAAAACATACGAATTACCAGACGAAGTAGATCATAATTATGCTACACAAGGTATCAGTGCAAACAATACACAACGTATTGCAATACTAAACGACTTACAAGCAATCGAGGATGCAAGTATCGCAGCATTGAACTTAGAATACGGTGGTGTTGCAGAATTAACATTGTTCCCGGCAGTAACAAGTGTTGACCAAGGAACACTTGCAAACATGCAAAACGTTTCAACTGTTAGTACTTCAGGTCATGCATTTGAATATGTTGGTGCAGGTATTACTTATAACGCACTTCCATTCTTTGGCGGTAGTGCAATACAAGAAAACGAGTTTGTAGAACGTGATCAAGGTAAAGTATTTGCAGGTGGTGTTGTTGACCAGATTGGTAACTTTAGAGTCGGTAACTTCTTTAATGTTAACGCACTTACAGGTGCTATTACACTTAACGCTGAAGAGATTAATCTAAACGGTATTGCAAGTATTGGTCCATTCAAACGCTTTGGTATTCCAGTTGGTGTTGAATTAAAAGAAGTTAGCAACAGCTTTGACTTAACAAGTTCAACAGGTGCAGCAGACCAAAACACTGTGCCCACACAGCCAGCAGTTGTAAATTATGTTGAAAACAGATATCTAAACAAATTAACTGGTGGCACTGTTACAGGTGATATTATCCTAAACGGTGACTTTGATGTTAATGGCGATGTTATCAGTACAGACACAGCAGGCTCTTTCAACTTGCTGAATACAACTGCTACTGAAATTCAAGCGTTTGGTGATGCAACTATAATTAACATGGGTGCCGACACTGGTTTGTTTACAATTAATCCAGACTTGCTAGTACAAGGTAACTTAACAGTTAACGGTGATATTGTACTAACTGGTGACTATACATTGAATATTCCAGATGAAAGTATTCAGGCATACAGTATCAGCACTGAAGGTAGCTTGGATTACATCAGCATCAACACACGTACCAATAATGAGCAAATTACATTTGGTATACGTCCAAGATTCTTAGTTGAGAATGATATCGAAGCAACAGCAGTTGATGACGCTGGTGTTGTATTTGATGGCGGTTTGGGTGTTGCTAAGAACGTTATTATTGGCGACGACTTGGTTGTTGACGGTAGCGTAACACTAGGTGATGACCGTGCAGTTGACACGATTGACATCAACGGTGTTACAGATATTGACTTACCAGACAATTTACCAACTGTGTTTAGAGTGCATGAAAATATCACAGATTATATTATTATTGACACAGTTGATGACGAAGAAAAAGTAGAATTTGGTGCTACACCTAATGTAATTATACAAAATCAAGATGATGCTATAAGTCCAACAACAGGCGCATTACAAGTTGCAGGTGGCGTTGGTGTAGCATATGATATATATGCTGGTGTTGATATTACAGCACGTAGAGACTTGATTGCTGAAAGAAATCTTGAAGTAAACGGCAACACAATTAGCACAAGAGTTGACTCAAATGTATTCAACTTGTTGAATGAAAACATTCCAGGTATTAGAGCATTTGGTGAAGCAGATGATATTGAAATTGGTGCTGCTACAGGTATTTTAACTATTAACAACGAACAAGTTATACTTGACAGTGTTGTTACGCTACAGATTCCAGTTGGTACTACATTAGATAGACCAACACCGGCTACAGGTCAAATTCGCTTCAACACAGACACAGTTGTGTTTGAAGGATACGACGGTATTGCATGGGGATCACTAGGCGGTGTTAAAGACGTTGACCAAGATACATTTATACGTCCAGAAAGTTCTCCGAACGCAGACAATGACGAACTAGAGTTCTTCACAGCAGGCTCACGCAGGGTATTGTTAGACAACAATCAACTGCTTATTGAGTCAACTAACCAAGTATTTGTTAAAAATAACACGCAAAGTGTTGATTATCAAACAGGTGCATTTGTTGTAGACGGCGGCGTTGGTATTGCTAAAAATTTACACGTACAAGGCTTTATAAGCGGCCAGAACAACGGTGTGTTGCAACTAACTGATTTAGCAACTGATAAGATTCTTATCAAAGCAGAGACTATTGAATCACCAGAACAACTGAGAATTATAACTGGTGCAGACGATAGTTCAGGCAATGAAATTATCTATCCAATTAGCCTAGT
>Ga0181577_10004125_pt1 | contig 11251 bp, 8 predicted proteins | sample 101ome_21_FD_132468 | JGI IMG/M metagenome (GOLD analysis project Ga0181577, IMG submission 132468) | Coastal salt marsh microbial communities from the Groves Creek Marsh, Skidaway Island, Georgia - 101413BT metaG (megahit assembly) | ecosystem: Environmental > Aquatic > Marine > Intertidal zone... | reverse complement strand
TTCAATGCCAACTAGGGGATCGGCACCTTTGGCAGTGATTACCTCTTGCGAGACATTTATGCTGGAAAGGCCGCGGATGAATTTGTTGCGGATGAGCAGATAATCAAGAAAGCTCGCCTCAAGAGAAATCGTTGCGCGCTGATCAATCAGGTTGGCAATGCCAATCTCCTCGGAAATGATATTACGGCTTGCCTGACTCTTCACCCGCACACCATTTTGCTCAAGCGCGGCAATGAAGCCGAGCAGGGCACTTCTCGCTGAGGGGGTGTCTTTGAGGCCGGACACAAGGCGGTTGATCTCGGTCTCGCGGGTGTTTTTGTCGGCAATGGCCATTTCTATAATGGGTTGTGACTGCGAGATGTTAGCTTGTAAGGCATTCATTTCAGCGATGATCCCACGATTTTTTGTCGTAAGGGGCAGCACATATTGTGTGTTGATGATGATTGGTCCCGGAACCAGAAGGAAAAACAGTCCGATCAGCAAAACCAGCGATGTCATGGCATTGCCGTTTGCCTCGCGAAGATAGCGGGTGCGGGAAAAGCCCGATTTTGCCAGCTTGCGGCGGCGCGCGGCACGGATTTTTTCTTCCCTCTTTATTTTCGCGCGCTGTTTTCTATCGGCCTTGCTGACGGCTCTCCTGCTCCAGAAACTGGTTTCACTGGCATTGTTTTCATCTGAACGTGATATCTCATCGTTGAATGTTTCTTCGGTCTCACCCGTGTTGCCCAAACTGTCTCTGTTCACCGGCTGGCTTGGTATCGGCATATCGGACAAAGGCCCTGCGGGCGCTGAGGTCATGCCCGGGACGCTGGACGCCGACTCTGCGGCGATTTGCTGTTGGCGCTCATCCGCCATCTGCTGGAGCAGGGCGAGGGCCTCCGGTGACATCGACGCTGTTGCCGTTGATAGTGAGGCGCGTTTTTTTCGACCAAACCCGAACATCCTGCCTAGCCCTCCTGTTGCAACAATCCGGTGATTTCAAAATCAAGAAATGTGCTGTCTTGACGGGGGGCTGGCTGGCTGGTTGTCGGTCCCTCCATCAATCCGCTGTTCATCAATTCCGTCATGAACAGCAGTAAAGCATCCTGATCAACCGCAGCTCCGCGTAAGGTCAGAGTTGTGTTGTCGCTGAGGTTGTAGCTTGAAAGTTCAACGCCTTCCGGTACCAGATCCGGGATTGTGTTGAGGGCAATCGTTTTGCCGCGCTGGCTGGAAATCTTTTGAAGCCTGCTCAAATCCTCATCCAACTCGGCAACCCGATTTGTCAGGCTGGCGATACGTTGTTGGCTGGCGGCGGCCTCCAGCTTGACATTTTCATAGCCACGACTGCCCGCCTGACTTTCCAGAAAATTCGGAAGAACAAGACCGCCTGTCCAAAGGCCAACCACAAGCGCCATGGTGGCAAGGCCCATGCCGAGACTTTTTGAGATAACGCCCAATTGCCGGTTGCGCCGCAAAGTGGCGGCTTGTGGCAACAGGGATAGCTGTATCAAACCGGCACCGGTTTCACCAAACGTACCAAGCTTGCGAAGACCAAGGCCCAGCGCCGAGGTGAAGCCTGACCTGTTTGTCACTTTTGCCAGCAAATGTTCCACCGGTGGGGCCATCTGTGTTGCCGCTGTCGGGTCCCAAAGAATCAGGGGGGCAAGAGAGAAATGCCGATCAACAAGACGCATGAAATTTTCTGCCCTGAGAGAGTCAACGGCGACATGGATGATTGAGAATGGTGGGAAGTCCTGTTCTTCTTGCAAAAACAAAATCGCCTGTTTGAGGGTGTTGGCAATCCTGCCGCCGACCTCTTCCCAGAATTCGCCAGTCGGATCGTCTATATCTTCGATCTGCGCCAGCAAAATCTGGTCAAAGTCACTGATCTCAAGCTTGATGGTGTGAAAGCGTGATGGCTGAAAAGCGATAATTTCCGCTCGGTCATCACAGACGTGCAAAATGGCCTGGCTTTGGCGCCGCTCATCGGCGGGCAAGCTGGCATAGAGATAATTTGCCAGCGCCACTGTCTCCAGCTCCAGATGAACCGGATTCAAATGCGCCGACAGCAGAATATCTGCCCATGGCCGCAGCGATGTCAGCTCTGCATAGCCAATGACAACCCGCGTCACATTGTCATTTTCTGAGCTGAGAAGCGTGTAATGGCTGATGAACGGTTGTTCGAGCTTGGCAATGTCAGGTTCGACCTCTGCCCAGAAGGCCGGGTCTTTGCCCTCGCGTTCAAGTTCAGCCGCTGTCAGATAGGGAAGGTTGAGCTGTCGCAAGGTGACGATGCCGCTGGGAATGATGATACCGGCATCCGGCGCTGAAAACAGGCCCTGTTCGCGCATCGCCCGCAGGCTGTCAGCAATCATGTCATGCTGGCGTTGCAGGCGATTTGGCTCAAGCGGACGCGGCAGGGGAGCGCTGGCAATATTGTCGATATTTATGACGTTGGAATTGTGCCGGACTTCAGCTACCGTGATGGATCGGCGATGTAACTTCACGGCGACGAGAACATCGGTTCCTCCCCCCAAGGGGCGAAGGAAACTGGCTAAATTGGTTAACGTTTTGGCCATGTGGTATCGTATGCCTGACGGTAATGGTTAAATTAGTATTACCGGGGGATTTTGCGTTGGTTTAACCATTTTGGCGTAACAAAAAGCATCAAGGGCAAGCTGGAGACATGATTATGGAGATTGTGACATCCGTTGAGACAATCCTGACGGACCTCACAGCCAGATTGACGGCTAATTTCGACAGCCAAGAGCAGGCGCTGCAAGCGCTGGCGGGTCTCGGTGTCGTCATCATTTTGTTGCTTTTCCTTGTTGCGCAGAGCCAGAGCAAGCGGAACCAGCAACGAAACGCAGCAAAGCTCGCCGAGCCTATGGTGCTTAGCGAAAAGGTCCGTGCGAATGACAGCGAGCCCTCGATTGCGCCACCAAAAGACGCGCCACCCAAAGACGCGGATGCAAAAGATTTGGCCGCGAATGATGCAGGGACTGGCAAGGCGGCAGATGCCGAGAATGCGGTTCCCGTGGCAACTGTGGATGGGTTCGTTTTCCATCACCGCAAATCAAAGAAGGCTACGGCCGAGGCGAACCTTCATCATGAAGATCCGGAAGCCGCGCTTGTCGCGATTGAGCAGGAAATGCTGGCGACGCGGCAACTCTATCTGGATGGCGTGATTTCCAAAGAGGTTTATGTCTCGGAAACACGCGCGCTATACGGTAAAGCCCAGCAGAACATGTAGCCTTGTCCAGCGGCCACTGGTTGGCGGGGCGCTTCGCCCCAATCCGGTGCCTAACTGTCTCCGGCGGTGGTTGTGTTGACGTCAGTCGTTACGTCATCCGAACTCTTGCGGCTTAACCGGCTGCGAAATGCCGAGTGCGGTTGATTGTCCGAACTTGGGTCAATCACAGTTGGTGCCATGAAGATGATCGTCTCCGACAGGTTTGTTGAGAAGCTGTCAGCACCGCCAAGAATAGGGGTCAGCGGGGCAAGCGCCCCGGTTGTGCCCGGCATGCCGGAAGTTTCGGTGCTTTCTGTGTTGCGGGTAAGACCGGCCAGTACAACAACATCGCCCGGTGCGGCCCAGAAGGTTGTATCAATCACATCCGAGGTTTTGTCTGACAATTCATCGACCTGATCCAGCGGCTTGTTAAATCGTGTATCAGTCAAAACAACATCGAGCTTTACCGTGCTGTTCAATCGGTTGATATCGGCGCGTTTGATCTCAAGCTCGAACGGTGCGTTATATTCAACCGGTGGGCCGTCAATCGATTTGTTGTCCTTATCCAGAACTTTGGGTCCGGGAACACGCGCAATCATGTCACGCTTGATCACAGCATCCTGACCCGCCGCAACCAGAATCGTCGGGCTTGAAACAACCCGGCCAAGCTTGTTGCTTTCGATGAAATTCAGGATCGTGTCCAGCTCGTCATTTGGCGAGTCGAGATCAAGTGTGAAAGTGCCGGATGTGGCGGCGGCGGCGCGTGCCACCTGGCCAAGCACGGCCTCTTGATTGTTGTTGCCGCCACCTGACGGGTTGATCGAAAGGATCGAGTCGATCTGCCGGGAAAAGTCCCGTGATACGGTAATGATGAAAATCTCGATCAACACCTGAAGTTCAGGCACATCATATTGTTCGATCAGGCTGGCGATCAGGTTGTTGTCTTCGCGTCTGCCAATAACGGTAATGCCCGTATCGTCTGCCAGAATGACAGGGATGCGCGGTGCTGGATTCTTGTTGCCGCAATGCGAAGGAAGCGTTTCTCCACCGGACAGGGTCATGGTTTGACTGGCGTTGTCGGCCGCTGTCTGCCCGTTGCCGCGTGTTTCCTTGAAAAAGGCCCTGATTTTTCCGACGATGCCTGTCTCCGGATCGTTGCCCTCGGTGATCTGGGCGTGATAGATGGCCATTTTTTCAGTGTAAATTTCATGATTTGGCCAGATGCACTCATCCTCCGAGAGGAATTTGCCAAAATCGCCCAGCATCGCAAATTTGTTCTGTGTACCAAGGGCAAAGCTGCTGGCGGTGCCATTCAGCATCGCGTATGTGGCTTCGTCAAACCGGATGATCTCACCGCGAATGTCCAGTGCCGAGCGGGTCACGTCAGAGAGCGCTGCCGAGACCTCAGCACTTGCCGGTGCGCGAGAAATCGTCTCAATCCCCCGCAGAAAGCCATCGTCATCGCCGCCAAGCAAAAGCTGTGAATATTGAAGTAACTGGTGCGCCCGCTCATGATCAGCGCGGGTGTTGGCCAGTACGCGCTGGCGCTTTAGATTGTTATTGTAATTGTGGATTGAGGTTCTGATCGCTTCCATACGCGTTTCGAACTGCTGTTGCGTATAGACCTGTGCAACCTCAATTTCAGGATCATAGACGATCGCGATATCATGCTGTTCCATCAACGCGTCCATGATCGCGATGCTGCTGGCTTCAAGCGTGATGCTTACCTTGTTGTCAGAGGACAGAACGTCATCTGACAAGGTGGCTTGTAGACCGATGGTTGAAAACAGGAATTGTAACGCGTCTGCAAGCGGCATACCGCGTACCGAAAAGGATATGACCGGGTTTTCCATCTGCCTTTTGAGAAGGGCTGTTTTGCTGGAAAATGTGCCATTTCGTCCGCCGACAAAAACGAGATCGTTCGGCACCTGAAGAAACCCATCCTGCTGCGCGGTCAGATTGCGTCCAAAGACCGGAATATCACCGCCAAGACCGCCGACGGCTTCGGATTCGGCTTCCTCTATCCTGTCACGCAGCGTCCGGATGACGCCCTGCAGTTCCTTTTCAATCTTCAGCCCCTCTTTCACGAGAAGCTGATTGCGCTCAAACGCGCGGCGGTCACCAATCAGGATTTTTGCTTCTTCGGTCAGCGGTTGCGGTTTGATTTTCGGTGCAGGTGTCTTGCCATTGACGGTGTTGTCAAAAGACTCCTCTTGCAAGCGCAAGGTTTCAAGATGCGCGATAAAGCCATTGTTTTTCAGACTGTCAGGCGAGTGTCTGACCTGAAGAAGTCGGCGCCGCGGCAAAGGCTCAAATCCGGGCATTTCAGTGTCATCCAGCTCGCGGATTGGTGCGATCATTTTGTCGCGCAGAATATCTTTGCTGCTTTCCTTGATCGACAGATTGGCGGGAAGCCGTTCCGGCGCATCACAAGAGATCAAGGCGAGGGTCAGCGCAACACCAAAACCAATCCGGAAAAAACGATGAGGTAAAACGGTCAATCTAGCCATGAATTGATCAACTTTCTGTCCAGTTATGGTGCGCATCTGTCACCAGGGGAAGAGCAAGAGGATGTTGGGGAACAGCAGAAAGGTGCCGCCAAGAAAAACGCCAAAGGGAAGGCGCGTGACCGCATTGGCACGATCCCTGATTATCAGATAAATGCCGATGGCCGCGCCAATACAGCAGGCAATGAGAAAGGCCAGAAGCCCATATACCGGCCCGAGCCATGCCCCAACGGCCGCCGACAGCCAGAAATCACCCTGCCCAAAGCCATTTTGCCCGCGCCGCCAGCGATAGAGGGCATTGGCCAGGATCGGAACACCGGCCCCAACCACCACGCCGGCCATTGCATCTGCCAGATCGGTGTGCCAGCCCGTGACCTGCCACGCATGGATGGCGGCCAGCCCACAGCCCGGCATCGCCGCCATTACCAGCAATGCTGGATGCAGTATCATCGCTTCAAGATCGGTAAGAACGGCAATGCTGAAACAGGTTGCCGCGATGGCAAAGCCAACAACAACCAGAGGCGGCAGGATAAGTGCGTAATTGATGATCAGCAGAGCAAAGCCGGTCTCGACGCCGAAATATCGCGCGCCAATTTGCGTTTTGCCGCAATGGCACCGGCCCAGATGCCGCAAATATCCAATGACCGGAAGGTTTTCAAGAACGCCAAGCTGCTGTGCGCAACTCCGGCATCGTGATCTGGCAAAGACCACATCCTCACCGCGAACAAGACGCATGGCGCAGGCATTAACGAAGGAACCGATGGCCGCGCTGCAGGTGAACAATATCACCAGCATGATGGCCAGCCCCATGATCCCGGAGGAATTCAGCACTGTTGCTGCAAAGCTGTTCTGAGGGAGCGCATGCAATATCATTCGACAAGCTCCAGCAATTTTTTGGCGGCTGATTTGCTTCCATTTTCTGCCGCCAGCCGCAACCATTTGCGGGCGCGGACAAGCGCGTAAGGTGAATTTTGTCGGAGGTTGAAGTCGCCAAGCATCTCCATCGCCTCGGGCATCCCGCCCTCTGCCGCGCAGGTGACTTCCGTCAGAACACTGCGGAAGGTTGCGCCGTCTTCAATTTTGCTTTGTGCGGAAATCAGGCAGGCGCGTGGCTCAGACTGTTCAATCGCCGTGGTCAGATATTGTGCGGCCTTCTTCTTGTCGGATCCGGGGTTGTCAGCATCAGCATAAAGGAGCGCCAGCTCGAAATTGGGCTCGCGTGATTTTCGGGCAAGCGCACGCTCCAGCCATTTACGAGCTTTGGCGTAATTTTGTACAACGCCGATACCGCGCCGATACATGCTGCCTGTCAATTCGCTGGCCTGCGGGTGGCCGCTTCGGCCCGCATATAGCGCCCATCCAAAGGCGTAATGCGCCATCTCGTCATCGTCACTGCTACGCTGGTCAAGCAGGTAGAGGGCAACCTCATGCATGGCGTTGATGTCATCGCGATGGGCAAGCCACAACTGGTCGCGGATTGTTTGCGGCGCGTCCATGGCAAGCTGGCTGGATGCGGGTCCATCCATGGCGAGTGAACTCTCTGTCACCTCGTCAGCCGACACCGCCGACACGCAAAACAACGATGCAAAAATAGCAGAGCGAAGCTGTGCAAAGATCCTGCTCTCGCGGTTATAGGTCCAAAATTTCTGATAATTTTTCGCCATGAATATTAGTTACTTTGAATATTATTGCGCCTGAATGAATGGTCCAAAAACCAAAGTGAACGGCATTCTTCATGGGATTTACAATTTCGCGCAACAGCATCTTTCAAAAATAAATATCTAATTTATTGAGAATAAATTTTTCAATTCAATCAATGCGCTAGTAATGGGAAAAGCAAATGACGATACAGGAAAATCCGATCTATGAGATGCTGCTTGCGGCGCTGAAAAAGGGGAAAATCTCTGACTTTCATCTGCATGCGGGCCAGAAGGTGAAGGTCAGGGATGCAGGCGATCTTGTTGAGTTGGATTTCGATCTGAGCAATGAGATGCTGGCTGATTTTCTGATGCGTGAACTTGGCACAGAACGCTATGAGGCTTTTGACCAAAGTGGTGATGTTGATTTTGCTGTCGCCTATAAAGGCCAGCGGTTTCGTGCCAATGGTTACAAGATGACGCACGGGTTGGCGCTTGTGTTGCGCGTGGTGTTGACCGAGGTGCCTCATATCGATCAGCTTGGCTTGCCGCCGGCAGTGCACGACATTTTGACGGCGAAGGCCGGACTTGTGCTTGTTACCGGACAGACAGGTTCTGGCAAATCCACCTCGCTGGCGGCGATGATTGACAAGATCAATCGTGAACGCGGTGAAAACATCATCACTGTCGAAGATCCGATCGAGTTTGTTCATCAAAACAAGCAGTCAATCATCACCCAGCGCGAGGTCGGTCGCGACACGCAAAGTTTCGCCACGGCTCTGAAAGGCGCCTTGCGACAGGACCCGGATATCATCCTGCTTGGTGAATTACGTGACTATGAAACCGTGTCGATGGCACTCACCGCTGCCGAGACCGGACACCTGGTTTTTGGCACCCTGCACACCAGCGGCGCACCGGAAACCATCAACCGGATCATTGATGTGTTTCCTGCCTCTGAACAGGCGCAGGCCCGCTCTCAATTGTCGCAATCATTGCGGCTCGTTCTCACGCAACAGTTGCTTAAACGCCGTGATGGTGGACGCATTGGTGCCTTCGAGGTGATGGTGTGTATTCCGGCGGTTGCCAATCTCATTCGTGAATCAAAAATTGTTCAGATACAGACTGTTATGCAGACAGGACAACAGTTTGGCATGGTCACGATGGAGAAGTATACCGAGATGTTGACGGCCAAAAAACTCATCTGAAATACCCAAAACATTAGTTAAAAATAAATTTAAAAAAGCTAATTGTTTTAAATTATTTATTAGCCCTACAAGGTTTCGTCGCATGGCCAGGGCGCCAATGCAGGGTCGGTTCAGCCGACACAACGCAACCTATTTAGGGGACAAATTATCATGAAGAAGAAAACCGAAGGTTTCTCGCTCATCGAACTGCTCGTTGTTGTGGCCATTATTGGCGTTCTGGCAGCTGTGGGCATCGTTGGATATCAGCAATATATCAATAACACCAAGGCAGATGTGACCAAGGCGAACGCGCGCAGCCTCGAACGCTGGGTGGTCAGCACACAATTGTCGCGCGCTGGTGGATTGACAGTGGAACCAGCCGATTGCGCGGTCCAGACGGCGAAACTGGAGGTCTGTTTCGACCAAACTATGGTTGACCCGAAGGGGCCATTGGAGAAATTCAAAAATCCCTATTTCCCAAGCCAGCCAGATGCGCCGATCTTGATCTATGCTGCCACGCCTGTCGCGGATGGTGCGGCCTGCACATTCAGCCCATCCAAGGTGGCGCGTGTGGACAAAACTGTGACAACGGCGGCGCTGACGACAATCACCAGCCCGGGAACTCTGGTGGTCTCGAAAGTGGGAACAGCCGACAGCCTGTCGCTGACAAACAACGATTTGCGTGTCGGTTATTGCGACAGCAATGGCGTGTTTAAGGTCGTGGGCGCCAGCCTGCCGTTCTGAACATAATCTTTGGCATGCCACCATCTTGTGTGGTGGCGTGCTTTTCGTTCGGGCAGGCATGTCCGTTCACCAAAGCAAAGCGCCGCCGGGGAGATGAAATATGGCTTTCGATATTCACACAAATGGTGACCATGCCAAGCTGGTCCTGTCCGGCGATGTTGACCTACAGACAACCGCAGATTTGAAAAATGACATTGTCAAGCTGCATGGCATCACGCATTTTGAGATTGATGCAGGGGATGTCAGCTATATCGATTCCAGCGGCGTAGCGGTGCTGCTTCTCGCCCGACAGCATTGTCAGCAGAATAATATAAGATTGGCATTGCCGGTGATTTCGGTTGCGGTGAAACGTGTCCTCGAAGTGGCAAGACTCGATCAATTGTTGCCAATCGCCGAAGTTGTAGAGATGGCTGACAGCGGGGTTATGGGGCTTGGTGCTGAGGCGACCGCATTGCCCGATGACGAGATTGTTTCAGCGCTGATGTCGTCAGACGAAGACGATATTTCCAGCCCATCGCCGAATATGGATACCGCGTGGGATGGCGCCGGTGCAGGTGGTGATCCTCTTGAAGCTGGCCTGACGGACGCCGATTTCACCATGGCTGCCGATCATTCGGACAGCGAGGGCGACATCGCCCATGATCTGATGCAAGAGGGCGAAAGCGCTCTGGCAGGTGGTGAAGCTGAAAACGAGCCCGACATTATCAGCGATATTTTGCCCGGAAATCTTGGCCCCGGAAGTTTTAGCTAGGTTCATGGCAAGATGTTAGCTGTGCCATCGAAATCCCATTCAGTCGATGAAACTCTGACTTTGATCAATGGAATGATGCAGCATTATGCCAGTAGCGGCGATGCGGTTGCCGGGTTGCGGTGGGCCTTGCCGCGCGTGTTGAAGCGGGTGTCTGCGGCCGCCGGGTCTCTGTTTCTGGCGGTTGATGAGGCTATGCTTGAATGTGTGGTCTGTTGCGGTCCTGTTGATGTGACCGGATTGCTGTTGCCAAGTGACAAAGGACTGGTTGGTAGGGCGTTCACACAAGGTCGTGCTGAACTTGTGGCTGATGCGTGCCACGATGCGGTGCATAATCGGCAATCCGATGTTGATAATGGCTTCAGGACCATATCTACCGCAACTGCGCCGGTCATGCTCGGTCAACAGCGTTTTGGCGCTTTGCAGGTGATCAATCGCATTGATGAGACGGGTCAAACATATTTCAATGAGGCCGATCTTTCGCTTTTGGAGACGCTGGCAACGACCCTCGCATTGGCGATTTCGAATGTTCAGCTGGCGGAAAAGGCAATTTCTGATGGTCTGGTGGCGCGCGATCTGGAACAGGCGAGAGTCGTTCAACAGGCGTTTGCCCCAACCCCGGATCGTCTGGGCAACATTGCCGGACAGGTGTTGCCGGCGGGTCAATTATCGGGCGATTTTTTTGATTATCTGCGCGTTGATGGACGTATCGCCTTTTGTCAGGGGGATGTTGCGGGCAAGGGAATTGCTGCGGCCCTGACGATGGCACGCGTTACGGCGCTGTTCCGGCAATTTGCCAGACAGTCGTTCAGTTGTGTGGATATTATTTGCGGAATCAATGACGCGTTGATGACGCATGAATCAACCAGTTTTGTGACTTTTGTCGTTGGGTGGTTCGCACCGGACACAGGCAAGGTTGAGCTGGCCAACTGTGGGCATGGGCCGGTGATCATGTGCCGTGATGATGGTATGCCTAGTCAATTTGCCGCGCAGACGGTGCCGCTTGGTGTTTTGCCAAGTGGTATGCTTGATGTCGATCCGGTCAGTATTGATCTTGGTGAAGGCTTTTTATATCTGGCAAACGATGGCGTAACCGAGGCCTGTTCCCACGGCCAAGAATTGGGCGTTGGCGGGCTCGTGGCCTTGGTCAGGCACCTCACGGGAACATGCGGTGACAGGCTGGCGTCAATGATGTCTCTGTTCACATCGGGAAAGCT
>Ga0181577_10004124_pt1 | contig 11253 bp, 12 predicted proteins | sample 101ome_21_FD_132468 | JGI IMG/M metagenome (GOLD analysis project Ga0181577, IMG submission 132468) | Coastal salt marsh microbial communities from the Groves Creek Marsh, Skidaway Island, Georgia - 101413BT metaG (megahit assembly) | ecosystem: Environmental > Aquatic > Marine > Intertidal... | reverse complement strand
ATTAGGATCCTGGATACTTGCAGGTCTGTACAAGTTCCAGCATTCTCTATTGATAGCGTCAGCGTGTTCAGCGCTTGTCATACCATCAGGTATTGCGTCGACGGGGAGGTAGACTATGCTCATTAGTATACGGAGTAATACGAGTTTTGGTCTATCTCAATACCACTTATGTTACCAGCAGTGCTTTTGTTGGAGCCCCAAATAATGAACTCCTGAGCCCTACCATTAGCCCAACCACTGGCGGAGGTACTGCTAGAGAATACAATCTGGTTTGTGCCTGCGTCTGTACCTGCGTTTCCGCTGTTGGTTTGAACGCCGTTGACTCTCCTCAATGAAGTTGTGTCAAATATGACCGAACTAATTTCGTACCCAGCAAAATTTTGTACAGACAAGAAAGAGCCTGCATTTAGCAAACCAAGAGTGTAAACTGCTTGATTCCCAAGACCACCCATACGACCATAACCAGAAGCGTCTATCAGATTGCTGACATAAGAATACGTTACAGGCTGAGGCAACGATGCTACGTTAATGTAGCCTGTCATAGTTTTTGGTGTTCCCCCAATTCGCTGGAAATTAATCGTCGGGTAAGAGCCATCAATAACAATGCTTGTACCGTCATAAATCTCCGGCTGGTGGTCGGGGTTGTACGACTCCAAGTGGGATTGGTTGCCGCTCTGGTCAAACCATCTTGAAACTTTGGCGTAACTGGCGCCCGCAAAATCAATGATGGCTTGTGTGTCTAAGTCGCCTGCTACGAAACCAATATTCATTGTATGACCGTCAGACCGCTCTACCTGCATACAATAGGTAGCATTGTTGTTCAACTGACGCACGCTGTAAGCCGCCGCTGCATTGGGATAGTCAAATAAGAACCCGCTGGTAGCAGCATCGGGGTTGTACTCCGTGGAGACGTTGTAATAGTCGTTGATATTCGTCTCGATGCCGCTGCGGTTTGTGTCACTTGGTGGATTATACACCAGCATCTCCTGCAATTGCATACTAATCAGATTGTCTTGATTGATTTGCAAAACAGTCGGATTAACATTACCCGATGTGAGACCTGTCAAAGTACCCCCGTTAATAGCTGACGACAAATTCAAACTTGCATCGTCGGTATAAGTACCACCTAACCTCCAATAAGCACTATATTGTGTATTCGTCGAAATTGATGGGCCGGTACGGACAGAGCTGTTCATCGCTCTGAGATTGTTTTGATTTGCGACGCTGCGAATTTGATTGTCGAAGAATCCTACGCTTCCGTTATAGATTGTGCTGGCCGACGGTAGACTATTAAACAACACTACAGCATAAGTGTCCAATCTGGCGGACGGGTTGCTGTATGTCATTCCCGACACTTCCATTTCACTTGATGTGCTAAATGAAAGTGAAGGCCTCCCGTTCTCAGTAATTACCTCCGTGCCGTTGTATATCTGAGGTTGATTGCCATAGGTAGGCTGAACAGCGTGGTTAGACTGTCCACTCTGGTCGTACCAGCGGCTGACCTTAAGAATGTCTGAGCCCCCAAAGTCAATGATGGCTTGGTTGTCAAGCTGGCCGTCGGAATAAAAGCCGATGTCTTGCTCGTCGTAAGGAGGGACATCTCTCCTTACCCTCAATGCAGCTCCTCCTCCCGCATAGTATGAAGTGCTCAACAAACGCACGGAGTACGCAGCCGCTGCCCCGCTGTAATCGTCCAAAGGCGGCGTGTACGGAGGAGGGGTGGGTCCACCTCCACCCCCAGATACGTTAACGCCTGCAGCTCTCAGTATGTCCAGCGTAAGCCCAAGCATTATCCGAGGTATACAATAGCAGATCCAGTAGCTATTACCATAGCTGTGAAGTTCCCATAGATAGTCAAGCCTGCCGGGAATGTTTGTGAGGGGTCAGTAATAAATTCACTGCTTACCGGGGTCAAGCTTGTAAATGTCGTAGCTTCCAGGAAAGTTATAGCAATTACATTGCTGGTTGCAGGACTTGTGTAGGCACCGGTAACAATTGCGTTACCGTTTTGCCCAAACCCATAATTCAGCTCTACGCTGTTTTCTACATCTTTTATAGCCATGATTACGTGTCTATTTGTTTACGAGCCAGAAGAAGTTTTATTTCAGCGATATCTTCAGCAAGCTGCTGAAGTACCTGATCTATTTTATCATTCTTTAGCTCTAGTGTTTTTACTCTGCTTTTTAGTGCAGCGTAGTCGTTCTGGTGCTTAATCCACACTCCTATGATGGAACCAGCAACTATCAAAAACTCAAAGTGTGTGATGTTCTCAACCATGATTTAGCATCTGCATCTCCACTTACGTAGAGCTTTATTGATTCTTGAGTTTGGGTCTCTTTTAGCTTCAGCCCCAGTCTCACTTTTCTTCATACCGCACATGCGTGCACAGAAAGATTTCTTTCTAGCCCCTCCTTCAGGCTGAGGGGCTTGCAGATTAGAACCAGGATTCTCACGTTCGTACGAACGTCTTCCTGTTTCGTTCAAGCCTCCACTAGGATTCTTACCAGCTTTACGTTGCCATGCTCCTGCCATTACTGTCCTTGTTGTATGGGGGTCTTGTCTTGCTGCTTATCATTCTCAGTGTCTGGGAATGATCCAGCGAGCATTCTAAGCTCCCCATTCATTATACCTTGGTTTATCTGAGACACCATATCTGCCGGGAGCGGATACGGAGATTGGGGATCATAACAAGGACCATCATTACAGGTATTGAACTTGTATACCTCTTCAGGGTCCTCGAATACTCCCCTAACATTTATAGCCTCCAAACCATTAGGTCTGTAGACGTAAATATACTCATCTATTACGTAATATCTAGTTTTAGACTTAGTATACTTTTCGTACTCTAGATATTCTACCTCATAAGGCTCTACTCTTGGAATAGTGCCTGTCCCATCAGGTTTACCTATGAAAGTAAGAGCATCCCTGAAATTGAATCTTACAGTGTGTGGGATTTTGTCTACTGTCCTGTAGACCACACATGTAGGAGGAAGATGACAACACTTTGATGCATCTACTTGCTTGAGCTTCAGGCACCCAAGGTCTTGCTCAAGTGTCTTTGACACATACCCATTACGAGCATAGTCCCTGCGAATAAACATCGCACGGTAATGCTTGATGTTGAACTTTATCTGATCTAGAGATATGTTCTCATCATTGCTGCTCCTACCTCCACGTACCAGGTTGAGTAGGTTATATGCTATCTCATCAAGAGTCATCTAGCTTCTTTTTGATCTTCACGAGCTCAGCACACTTTTCGTATTCTTCTGAGTTCTCGAAGTATTCGATAATATCATCTACAATCATCATGAAAGTCTCCGGAGCCACAGGGTCGAACGGGAGGAATATCATATCGTCAGCCTCATCAAGTAGTTGCTGCACAGACATTTCACCTGTAGCAACCTTGTAGGCATTACGATACGCTTCATCCAATATCTCGATCTCCTCTTCTAGAGAAGCTCTGATATCGTCGTCGTCTTCTATGTCGTCAGAGTCTAACATTTGCCTGTAAATATCCTTCAAGTCCAGTTTGCTTATTCCATATATATGCCTGCCCTGTTCGTTTAGCTTCATACCCCATCTGCTTGTGCCAGTCATCGTTAGGACAAATAGATGGTATGAACCTAACTTTGATACCCCTGTATTCATTTACCATCTCTTTGTGGAGATGCCCGCAATGCACTTCTCTATGAGACGTACGAGCAAACATTTCCGGTTGTTCCGTAGCCATGATCAAAGGCATGTCTCCCGGTTTCTCTTTGTCACCATGTGTAAACATCAGCATATTCTTTCCGTACTGATAGTACTTGCGGCTCTCATAGCTATTGTCTACTTGGACATTTTCGTCATTCCTGTACCAACCAGCCAAGACGTCTCCCACATAAAACATGCGCTCGAAGTCGTGGTTGCCTGATACGACAATTACATCCACTGGTGCTTGCCTCTTCAGATGATCGATGGTTTTCACCATCAACATCCAATATCCTCTAAATGTATCCTTCCATCCTGCAGAGTCTTCTACGAATGTGCCTTTGGTTGTAGTGCCTCTAAGACCTTCAGAGTTCATACCATCATTCCCAATAGGGAGTATGAACCGTTCAATCTGAAGCCCAGCAGCTCTACGTACGAGCTCCTGCACTATACCTACATACTGCCCTTCAATCTCTTCCAGAGTCTTGTCGTGCAGCTTTCCATAGTGTATGTCGGGAAGTGATATCTCATAAGCTATAGGTCTATCAGCTTTAGGGAAAGGATGGATATTTACACCTCTACTGTACGTAGCTGCAAACTCTTCTATCTCTTTCTTGATAGCTTCTACGCTCACAACCTCACCTTTGGTGACAACTGAGAAGCGCTGCTTACCTGATACCGTCTGCCAGAACTTTACACTGGATACATCAGATGGCTTTATGTCGTTCTTGTCAAGGTACTGTTGGAACTCACTGATAACGTTATCACTAACATTCTCATTGGTTTCCCCACGAGCTAGCGTTCTAGCTTCGTACAGTGCTGTTTCGCAGTCTTCTATTGGAGCGTCCAGCCTTTCAGCAAGTACTTGCGCACTCTTCTTCAGATACCCAGGCCTCTCCCGTATGAAGTCTCGTATATCATCAATCGTCATTCAACTACGTTTCCTTTCTTATCATGCTCATGAGCTTTGCTTTCAAGCTCATAGATGTCTCTCTGCATCTTGGAAACTTTGTCTTCCAAGTCTTCTACCGCAGCGGATATAGTCTCTATATCTTTCTCTGCAGTAGCCATTTCTACAGTGCTGTCAGCTGTTGTGGCTATTAGCCAGGTCCCAATACCAACAACAAGAAGTCCTGCAGCTGACGTAATAAGTGTCTTAGGGTCTTTCATGTATTAAGAAATTGTTATATATTAGCAGAATGGAACTATTCATCTGTCTTCTTGGATTGGCTGTCATGGTCAACGCCTAACCTTTTCAACTGTTCTCCCAGCAAAGTATGCTCCGAATACAGTCAGCATTAGAATCTCTAGCAAGCTGATATAGCTGCTAGGTGGTTTGAAGTTGGGGTCTAACCCTTCCCAGACCATCATTGTCATAAAGAACAAGCACAGAAGGACAAGCATAACAGGGCGTATAAGCTTAGCCAGCCTAGCGTCCGATTTAGCATCCGCTTCCCATCTACGTGTAACATTGTCTTGGGCTTTCATTTCCGCATCCATCACAGCTTGAAAGCTTTGGCTATCAAGTGTAGGATCCTTATCGACAAGATTTTTTACGATACCCAATACGCCGCGGTCGGGCAATACATCGCCGACCACATCGAGGACAGAGGGGGCCTTTTCTTTGAGCCACTGTCCAACCTTCGTATCGCGTACCTTCTTGTCGCTCATTGCATTGGGGATGCGATGTATTCAACTTTAACACCTGCGCTATCATTCGAGTAAACCTCGATATCATGATTTGCAGATGCACAGTTCCAAGGGAATATCGTGAACTCACCAGCATTCAGCTTTATGGCTTGTACAGTATTGGTTCCGTCGTCATACTGTACAGTAATGACTTTACCTGCAACACCTGAGGTATTGCGCAGAAACACATATACCTGATTAGCTGTATCCCCTGTCTCAGCAGCATCATAGTAGTTAGAACCTTCTATGATGGAGATGGCTGTACCAGTAGTAGTAGCTGTAATAATCCTGGTCCCAGTATCGACTCTGGGCTCTACAGCAAACGTACGGTCATGCCGCTGAGATATGCTGTTGCGGAATGTATTGCTTGAGCGAATAGATATTCTTGTATTGATAGTACCCATTAGGCTAGTATTTGTAGGAGCCTTTCTACTTGCTCCCCTGTTATATCTTCAGGGAGTTGGTCCTCTCTGATCGTGTGTAAAAACACTTCTATTTCGTTATCCAAGAGGTCCTCAACATCAGCAAGCTGACGCTTACGCTGTTCAACAAGTTCGTTGTTGTCCTTCTCCAGCTTCTCGATACCGTCTTGGTCTTCTGCCTCAATCAACTTCTGCATCTCAATCGACAGCTCCTGAAACTCAATACTTGGGACTGCAGCTTGCTCAAGCGGGTCCAGTATGTTTCTGAGTTCCTTGATGTTCTTCCCAACAAGCACAGCGAAGCGTGCTCCTTTGATAGACTTCACTGCTTCAAGTCCCTTATAAAGGTTCAGCAGCTCTCGGTTGGTGGCTTTGAATTTGTCCATGGTATTGTGGTTTGTATGTTTTTACAAATTTAGACGTAAACGTTCATAATCAAAAAGTGAATCGAATGATTGGTAGTGGTTGTAGCATTACCAGTGTTACTCACTCTAATCTTGACACTTCCTGCAGCTCTGTCTGCAAGCTGTGCTGTCAAGCCTGCTCCTGATGTTTCAGCTCCGTCTACCTCACAAGTGAGCATTATGATTGAGCGTGAATTTATCAGGGTGTTGTTGAACGTAAAGTAGTGACTGTCATGTCCAGCTATTGCAGTAGCATGCAGTACAATAACTCCTGCACTAGCGTTCAGCGTAACTGCAGTAGTAATGCTGGTCAACTGAGTTACAGTCTCAGTGCCTCTCCACTCAAGAGTTTTACCTTGATTGAGAGTAAGATTCTGCGTAATGTTTACGTCTTGATTTTCGTCAACGGAAAGACCAGAAGCCCCATTGGAACTAAGTACGACTGAACCATGGGTTCCTGTACCTGCGGCACTGCCTGCATCAATTAGTATGTCGCCCCCATCCCCATTCAGCTGACCATCTCCACCATTTATGTTTATGGCTCCACCATCGTTATTGTCCGAATTGTTGGAACCATTGATTGACAGGGCAGGGGATGCTCCAGAAGTGCAATCTGCTTGCTTGATGATTTGAGGGTCTGATCCTACAAATGACCCAAGAGTAATTCCACCTTCTACATTAAGTCTGCTGTCGAAAAACTTTGTTCTTCCTCCTATGTACACATAGTCAGTACTGTTGCTCAAGGAAATGCCTCCACCCCCAACCCCAGTCCCAGATATATACCCAGTCCCAAGGTTGATGTCATTGTTATTCATGTTCAGCGTACTCCCAAGTGAAGCAGTGCTTATTGAGGGAACAGCCCACCTAACCCCAAGCGGAGCTGTGCTATCTGCAGTAAGCACGTAGTTGTTTAGTCCAACAGTAAGTTCTGTAGGAGAACTTCCTGAGCCTGTTCCTACAAGTAGGGATGCTGTACCTAAAGCCGCTATGGAGTTTACTGTGCCTGCTCCGTTTCCTGTCAGGAGTCCTCCTGTCTGGAAAGTAGTTGCCCCAGTACCCCCATTGGGGACTGTAAGCACTGTGCTTCCTACGTGGCTGCTGTCTCCAAGATTCAAAGGATTGCTGCCCCCGGACTCAGAAAGAAACTCTGCTACAGTATTGTTTGCACTATCAAGCTGTATCTGAGTATGGTCAAGTCCAAACACCAAATTCTGCTTGGTCCCATCTGCAGTGCTCTTGTCGTTGCGAAGAGTCAGCGCTCCATTAGTGTCATCTACTTGCAATCCTTTGAATATCAGGATAGACTTATCGGTATTGGCAGTATTACTCCCAACACCACCCCCAACAAACATATCCAAAGCAAGGCTAGTGGTTGCTCCTGTAGTAACAGACCCTGTAGCCTTACCGCTTTGCAGGGTAGGGAACACATCGTTCAGTGCAATCTTACTAGATGTGTTGGAGTCTATATTGCTGAGTAGCAGGTACTCACGACTAGTGTTACCTGACTTGTTTGCGCTTCTAAGTTCGCTTATTCTCTTTGCCATCAGAATATGATTTCATCTCCGTCCTCCCCTATAATACCGGAGTTGCTGGAGTAGTTAGTTCTAGTTGTTTTGGGATCCAAGTAGTTCTTCAGAACCTTCGGGTCCACGTTGTTTACATCTTGCGATGAAGGAGTTATTGTGACTTCGCACTCATTGCAGAATCTGACCATGAACTCCCACAGTACCTGCAGGTACTCTTCGCTACCTGTAGCTATGTTATTCTTATCTGCAGTCCTTAGGGTTACATCTTGGCATCTGTGCCATCCTGATGCAGGGTACCTAGGCTGCAGGTCAATAGGCTGTATCTCTCTGGTTGCTATGTAGTAGTTCCTGGTTACTTTACCTCCTTTCAGGTAGTAGTACACCACGATATCCCCACGCTGATAGCTATCAGTAGAGTTGTAGAACCTAGCTCCTGATGCAGCCCAGTTCTGAGGACAGCTGTATGCTCTTTGCTTATCTGCTGACTCGTAGTTGCAGTTGAACAGACATGGGAGCAAGCTCTTGTTGAGTCCACCTGCAAACAGGTATGCAATCAGAGAAAGCTTGAGTATGTCAGTGTCATCGTAGTATGCCCCAGACTTCATTCTGAACAGCATCTTCTGTCCCTCCTGCGACATGCACTGGAAAGCCTGTAGCTGTACATCATTGAAGTTCAGTTCACCCCCATCTGCACTTTCAATATCAGGGACGCACGTAACTTCGACAGGTATGACAACGTCCTCAAAAGGATCTCCGTCGTCATCCCCACCCCCTCCGTCTTCCGGACAGTTACCAAGTATGATACAAGGGTCAACAGGAGGACCACAATCACCCGAAGGACACGGGTCGTAAATAATAGGATTGCAGTCTGGATTTGCCGGGTCAGGGCAGTCAGGTTCAGGGTCTTGACAGTTCGGGTCAAGAGCAGGGTCGCACTCATTGTCTTCGTAACAATCAGGGTCATCAGGATCTGCACAGCTGCAGTAATCACATATCAAGTTGTTGCTCAAATCGAGCGGTGCATCTGGATTGTAGTTACATGCATTAGGGTCAGTGCAATATCCATCTGACCCATTCACAGGATCACATATGGTCTCATCAAGTCTTCCTGATGCAAATCTTGGGGCAGGGTTGGGGTCTGCAAGTCCTGTACAGTCATTGCAAATCTCACTGCTTGGGTTTTGCTCACAGAATGTTTCAGTGTACTCACAGCTTCCATCATCGTATGTAGCATCCGGGCTGTAGTTCTCAGCTCCAGGGTCAGTACACCCAAGTACATAGTCATCACAGTTGGTTCCTATGCAGGGCTCAGGACAAGGTTCTGCAGGATCGTTGAGTCCTACATTGACTGAAGTAAGGTACTCAAGAAGCTGTACGAATGCTGCTTCCCCACAGTTCACAAGACTTGATGCTGATGGGTTTGCTATGGCTATTACATAGTAGTTACCCGGAGCAAGACCGGTCAAGTTGTAGGTAAACGTTGCAGTAGTGCTTACTGTAATCAGTGGGGACCAGTACCCTATTCCGTCTATGGTTACCCCGTCTATCTCATTGGTTGGGATATTACCTGCAGTAAACATGGTAGCTACACTGTCTATTACAGTATCAATACCATTGACTACACTCTGCTCATTCAGTACAAGCAGTGCAAAGTTGTTGACTCCTGTTGGGGATGTCCCTGCAGTGTAAGTTATTGAAGTCGAGATACTTCCATTGTTCTGAGGGACTATTACCGTAGAAGTGTAAGTCACACCTTCCACAATGATGGTGTCCTCAAGACAGAGGCTGTCTGATGGAGTAGCTGTAGGAGTTACACTCAGACTGGGGTTGAGTATGGTATCAGAGCAAGGATCTGTGCTTTCGCAAGTTCCATTGTCTACGTCAGCGTTCGGATCGTAGTTGTCTGCCGTGGGGTCAGTACATCCTTGAATAACTTGCTCGCATACCTCACTAGGCTCAGGAACAATGACTGTGTCAGTAAAGACGCACTGATTGTTCGGGTAATCAGGGTCATTGAAGTACGGGTCGTAAGGACCTAGGAATGTTACAGTTACAGTATATTCCCCAGGCTCTACAGTACCGTTGAACTGATTGATGAATATGTTGTCCCCAGCTTGAGCAATGCTGTCAGCTTGAGTCTGTACTATGGAGTAGTTGGGTCCTGTGACTGCTACAGTATACTGTATGTTGGGATCCCAGATGAATGAGTCCGTAGTAGAGTTGTATACTCCCTCTATGTGTACGATAATAAACCCATCCACAAAGTCAAAGAAGTAGTTATTCCCAACTTCGTATGCATCCCCCAATCCGTTGATGGTGGTAGCACAATTGTACTGGTAGTCAGCAATGCACCACAACCAGTACTGATCACAGTCACTGAGTGCTGCATCTGCAGTAAAGCATATGCTCTGTGGGTATGGGCTATCCCCATTAAGTGCAGTCGGGTTTACAGTATCAGGACAATCCCCAGTAGAGTAATCAAGTATTGGGAATGCACTAGCCCCACTCTGCTGCCACGGGTAAGTGCCCCCGGCCATAGCAGTAAAGAAGTAGTCATTTGTGGGGTTAGCACAAGCGCAGAACGTAGTCCACATTATCCCCAGAATGACATTGTTACTATCGTTGAATGCAGTACATGCTAAGCTGAGATTCTTAGGGACAAGCTGCAGTTCAAGTATGTATGGTACCCCAGCATTCATACCTGCAAGAGGTGAGGTTGGGGTCATGATGTTGTCCCAAGTAGGGGCAAATGCTGTACCTCCTGTAGCTTGAGAATTGTATATCGCAGGTGCACTGCTCAGTACTGCAGGTACAGGGTTACTCGCACTATAGCTACTACTGAAATTCAAGTCTGCATTCAGCAAAGTATCAGTAATTGCTTTGATCTTGAGATTCCACATAGTGTGGTCTTCTCCTTGAGTAACCAAGTAGTTTATAATGGTATTGAGTTCATTCCCAATAAGTTCAGTGGTTACAGACAGATACCCGTTTGCAGCTTGACCTGCATAGTCATTGTCCAGTGCTATTGCTCCACCGTATGCAGCAGCTGCAGATGAGAAGTAGAAATTATTCCCTGATGGTCCATATTGTATAGGAGTATTGTTGCCCCCAACCAGACCATACACATACGCCCCAGGTACAGCACTATTGGGTCCTGCGTATACGCCTGGACGCATGGCTCCGTTATTTCCAAATGTCCCGATTCCGTTTACGGATATATCCCAATCCCCGTCAGTAGCTACAGTCTCACAGCTTATACAGCTACCATCATCCACGTTTGCATCGGGATTGTAGTTGTCAGCTATTGGGTCTGTACAGCCATAGACATTCAAGTCTACATCTCCTTCACTGATAGGATTGTTGAATCCCAAGAACGGATGATGGAATGCAATCTGGTAGTCTACATCTTGTGCGTGGTTATTATCCAATCCCCCGGTTGTAGGGTCAGCACTCATAGTAAACGTATCCCAGTTAGAGGCACTGGCTATGGTTATGAAGCTTCCTTTGAATCCACTATAGTCT
>Ga0181577_10004111_pt1 | contig 11268 bp, 8 predicted proteins | sample 101ome_21_FD_132468 | JGI IMG/M metagenome (GOLD analysis project Ga0181577, IMG submission 132468) | Coastal salt marsh microbial communities from the Groves Creek Marsh, Skidaway Island, Georgia - 101413BT metaG (megahit assembly) | ecosystem: Environmental > Aquatic > Marine > Intertidal zone... | reverse complement strand
TTGCCAAGAATACAATGCAGCCATGAGTAGGGTGCAGCGAGATCGTCATGGCCGAGGCATGCGTCGACCGCTACCCTCGAAGCTATTTCGTCATGGCACCAGGTCTAGCTTCTTCGCTACTGTTGTTGCCGACACGGCGGCATGGCTTTCAACAACCTTCGAAGAACTCTCCGAACTGAGCTGGAAAATTAAGATGTTCCACCACTTGGACCGGGCGACAGACTAAAACGCTTTAGCTCGGATAAGGGAACATTGACCATAACCCTCTACCGGATTCCAATTGAGCGCTTGGGAAAGAAGCGGATTCCAGATCCCAGAATCCAAATTGAACAAGCCGTAGTGAGCGCTGCTGCCGAGCTGATTGACCGAGATCCGTGGGAGCTGATTCACCCTGACTAGCGAACCAGTATCTCCATTTCGCTGCCCAGGTTCCGATTTTCGCTCGGATTAATCACCGCATATCCAAGCGGGTCTGCAATCTGAAGTGCCGCAAAGAACTGGCTTGCTGCGACAATCGAGACCGAATCTCCAGACACCTCAATGGCCTGCGAGGAGAGTGGATCAAGCTGCACCGACTGGACTGATCGTCGCTCTCCTCGATGGATAGTCAGATTGGCGGACATGGCTACAGCGTTCGGATTGGTCAGCACGAACTCAGTTCGATACTGAGGTATGGCAAGGGTTAGCTCCGAGAAACTGCTGGTCGGATAGACCCACGCGTAGTCAAGCGGCTCCAAGGCTGGATTCAGCACTCCAGCCAAAATTGGTTGGTCACTCTCCAGCTTTAGGGCATAGAGCCCATTGGGAAGATCCAGTGCTATCTCGCTGAAGCCGGCCGCAGGAACCACGAGCCGATAAAGCTCGGGGTCAAACTCGGAAAAGGCGGTCACTATGACCTCAGCCTTTTCACCCGGTGCATACACGCGAAGCTTGGCAGGCTCATAGCCTTCACCAAAGATCTGCACTGGAGTTATCCACTGATCAGTCTTCGGTTCCGCACTTGACATGCTGAGATCAGCTCCCAGCGGAGTCAGCCCCCGGCTGAAGCGGTGTTGGATTGCAACGGCTATCGGAGCACCGAGCGATTGATACTCAATTGCATAGGTTGGCTCGAGACCGGCCTCGGTAGCCAGACTGAAGTACTGCTCTTCACCAGCAGCAAGTGCATAGCGTCGCTCGCTCACGCCACCGGGTAGGTGATACCGAATTGAAACTTGAGTATCTACCAAGTTTGGGTTGTGCATTATCAAGACGGTTTCCGCTCCGACACTTGACTGCCCAGAAATGAACCAGCCGCTCGTGCTGGGCTGTTCACAGAAGGTCGCCGCGATACCTCGGCCGCGCCGGCGATCAACATACTGACTCTGGCTCGCACTAAGCAGAGCCGTTGACTGCTCGGCCCCTTCCGCGCTAATACTAAGGAAGCTCGAGATCAATGGGGTCTCTGGCCGCCACTCGGACTGGGCCGTGGCAACGGAAGCCTCCTGGATGCGCTCCACCAACCCAAGCTCGGTGCCACTTTCACCCCCGATCTCAACAAAGGGCCCCGGACAGCTGACTAGTAGTGGGTTTGGCTCCACCGAAACCACCTGGTTCGCAAGCGAGCCGCCTGGTCCGCTGATTTGAACAGGTTCGACCAAAGCAACCGCACTCACCGCGGAGACGGAGGCAAGGCCAATCAAAAGCTTCAGAATCTTGTTCATGCGCCACCTCGCACCCTGCGATAGCCACGAATGGTAGCCGGTGACGGCATGGCAAGTAGCGCAAATGCAGCCAGCAGGGCTAACTGCCAGTCCCGATCGGGATAATCAAATGGGTCGGGGGCGGAATTTACAGCCAAGGTCCTAAACAGGACGCCATGTTGGGTCTCCCCGGACTCTTGAAACAGTGCAGTTGAAGAAATGGCGACCCGAGCATCCGAGACTGCTGCGCTGTCACCAGAAATCAACACAAAATCTGTTGATGTCGCATTTAGAAGTTCCGGCACGCCATCTGGATTCCCGGCCAAAAGAGAGCCAGCGAGTTGGGCTAAGACCGCACGGAAACCAGATGGAACAGGGTCAAGCTGGTATCGATATGAAGTTTTCTCCTGACTTCTACCATCCCCCCAGTAAAAATCAACCTGGATGCCCTGGTCAAGTTCAATCAAGAGAGTCCTGGTGCCGGGGTCCACATCCGCCTGAGCCACAACTAGCGCCGGCAGCTGCCTATCCGAGACCACTTCGAACGCGTTCGTGGCAAGAGGGCCAAAGATCGTGCCGCTGGCTATCGCCGAAATCCCGAACAAGCCAGCAACCGCCCGACCGGATTTCACACCAAGACCCTGAAGCACCTGCGCCATTGCGGCAGCTCCAATTATCAACAGCAGCAGGGTAATCTCCCCAAAGCCAGCGAGTAGATCTACCCTCGTGGCAAGCATCGTAAGACCTGCCGCAAGCGCAAGAGCGGCCGCCAGGACCCAACTGCCGAAGGCGAAGGCCAATGCGACAGCCAGGCCCGAAAGTCCAAGCGCAATCAGGTCCGTGGTGTCCCAGGCCTCGAAAACCTGTCGCGCCGCTGAGGTGACTAGATATTCGACTCTAAACGCATTGAACCAAGGTGTGAGAAGTGTGAGTCCGGGAATCACAAACCAGAGAGAAACCGCCAGGCGGCTTGGGCGCTGAGCCCCTATGGCGATTGAACTGAGAGCCAGCAAAGCAAAGAGCGGCGGCGAGGATACTGCCACCACCGATGCCGCCAAACCGGCGAGGGCCATCCATCGCCATGCTCGTGCTGAGTTGAAGGCATTAGTCGCTCTGGCTAGAAAATAGAGACTAAATAACAGTCCAATGACTGCGCTCGCCTCCACGACAGCGGCCCGTGATGACAGCTCTTGAACCTGTGGGCTCAGTGCTAGCAGTAGCGCTGAAACGGAGCGCACCCAAGGTCGGCTTGCGAACACCCCCAGTGCTAACCAGGCACCGACGAAAATAAGTGCCGGGATGGCAAAAACAAAACTTGCCAAAGCGAGCGAGGGCTGCTGCGGGGCAACAAACGCTAGCAGCGCCAAAAACCAGTTGTAAGGGTCCGATGGTCCCGCAATGCCTTCTAGGTAGAACAACGTCTGGGCCGACACCGAATCCCACACACCTGACAGCGAGCGACCCAGTGGCGCCAACGAATCGGTTTGTATCGCTCCAGACGGGAAGCGGGTGAGTGCAAATGCGAGAGGGATAAGCGCAAGCAGGATGGATCCGGAGGCGAACAGTCCCTTGATCGGGTCCTTGGGCTCAACTTCCAGAACGAGATCTCGTCGTCGTCGCAACCTAATCTGCTCAGGCGTAGAGAGCAGGGTCCGGATTGGCGACAGTGAGCCCAGCTTTCGAGTTTGAGAGCGAGCGGATAGTCGGCGTGGCAGGGTGCCCCAGGCCCAAAGCCATGCGGTGAACTGGCCGATCGACCTACCAGGGGTCTTGGCGAGAAGATTTGCTGGCACTGAAGCAACCGCCAAGATCGGCAGCGCTACGTAAAGTGCAATAACGGCCCACAATGGCAACAGGGTGGTGGCAATGTGCAAATGGGCCTTGCTCAATCCCTGTCTTCTGTTGCCGCCAGTCCAGCGCCGAGACCGGCTGCCAGACATAGACAAACCAGCGTGGTGCACCCGCGCTGCGGCCTCAACAATCACACGAAAACCAGCCGCCCTCGCTCGCATTCCAAGTTCAACGTCCTGGGCAAAGGCTGGAGTTGCATCATCGATGCCGCCAAGCTTTTCCCATAACCCGAGCGAGATGAGCATGCCTGCGGTCGAAACAGCCAGCGTGTCTGCGGAGGCGTCGTGCTGCCCCTGGTCGTATTCCCGCTCAACCTGCAAGAACGGGCGGCCTGTTGCTGTTGTGGTAAGACCCATTTGTTGAATTTGAATCGGGTGATCCCATGCCAAGAGCTTTGGCCCAATGACCGCCACGGACGGGGAAATCTCGGCGGCCTTGGCTAGGTATCGCAGGGCCTGCGGCTCTGGTGCCGAATCATCATGCAAAATCCATACCCAATTAGGTCGCTGAGCGAGCGAGGATATTCCGGCTTGAATGGCGGCACCCAGCCTCAAATCTCCCGGTTGAATCGCGGAAAATCCGTACCTTTGCGCCAAATCAATGGCAGTCTGGTCGGAGGCGGTATCAACAACCACGACCTGCTCAAGCGGATAGTTCTGGTTGCTTAAATCAGCAAGCACGCGAGTCAAATAGTCTCCCGCGCGATGGGAGATGACTATCGCGGCAATAGAAAGCGCTGACACGCTTTAGAGTCTAAGCGCGCTTGCGCAGGCGACGGCGCTCCCGCTCACTGAGGCCACCCCAGATACCAAATCGCTCATCGTTGTTTAGCGCGTATTCGAGGCACTCTGAACGAACGTTGCACTGGGCACAAATCCGCTTGGCGTCCCTGGTGGAGCCACCCTTCTCAGGAAAGAAAGCCTCTGGATCAGTCTGAGCACACAGCGCATCTTCCTGCCAAGCAAGCGGATTTTCACCAAGACCGTCTCCATAGGCTCCGGTTACGCCGAGTTTCAGAATGTCGACGAACCAATTTGCAGGCACTTGACCTCGTTGTTCCATGCTGCGTTCCTCCAGAAGTTTCGCTTGTGTAATTACACCGTTGTAACTTACCCGTTGTCAAGTTGAGATTTTCCCAGTTAGGGGGAATGTGGGGATAACCCCTCACGCTAACCTTGTACCGTGAAATTGTTAGTAACTGGCGGGGCTGGATACATTGGAGCCCACGTCGTAAGAGAAGCTCTGCAGGCTCAGCACTCGGTCGTCGCAGTCGACGACCTTTCCACCGGAGTGCCAAATCGGCTCGATGCTTCCGTGGAATTGGTCGACCTAAATCTCGCCTCTAGCGATGCCCAAGCTAGCCTCACTCAACTGCTTTCGGGCACCAAATTCGATGCGATCATTCACCTCGCAGCTCGCAAGCAGGTAGGGGAATCGGTAGAGAAGCCAGAGGAGTACTACCGAGACAACATCGGTGGGCTCGCCAACTTGCTGCTGGCGATGCGTGCCACAGGGCACGACACCTTGGTGTTCAGCTCATCTGCTGCCACGTATGGAATGCCAGATGTGGACTCCGTAAGCGAAACTGACGTGCCAACGCCGATAAACCCTTATGGCGAAACCAAGCTAATCGGCGAGTGGATGATCCGAAATGCCAAGCAATGGGGACTTCGTGGGGTTAGCTTGCGCTACTTCAATGTTGCCGGAACCGGTGCTGCCGGTCTCGCTGACACTGCCGCGTTGAATCTGATTCCTATAGCTATCGGACAACTACGCCGGGGAGAGACTCCAAAGGTCTTCGGCGATGACTATCCGACCACCGATGGAAGCTGCATCCGGGACTACGTTCACGTCAGCGATTTGGCAAAGGCACACGTCATGGCAATCGACTACCTTGCACGGGATGAGCGTGAGTTCGATGTTTTCAATGTTGGTACCGGCTCCGGAGCCTCTGTCTTTGAGGTCTTGGAGGAGCTTCGGAAGGCCAGCGGTATTGATTTCACCGCTGAGGTTGCTCCTCGGCGAGCTGGCGATCCCCCCAAGCTAGTGGCCAACGTGAAGCGCATTCAAGATGTCTTGGGCTTCAAGGCGGAACATGACCTGACCGCCGTCGTTGAATCAGCTTGGAATCTCTAGAACCTGGCCAACCCGAATGTAGTTGGCATTATTGATGCCATTTAGCTCAGCCAAGGCCGATGAGCTAACACCAAATTTCCTGGCAATACCCCAAAGCGTGTCGCCGCTTCGAACGGTGTATGTGACAACCACCGGCTCTGGTTCTGGCTCCGGTTCTGGCGTGGTCACCACAGTTGCCACCTCACCGGTTGGGATTACCAGGCGCTGACCTACCGAAATTCGATTCGGGTTGCTGATGTTGTTCGCCTCAATGATTTGAGCTGTTGTCACGCCGAACTTGCGGGCAATTGCCAGCAGGGTGTCGCCACTTTGAACAACATAGACAACCGGCTCAGCTGGTGTCGGCTCGGGTGCCGGAGTTGGAGTGGGCTCAGGCTCCGCGGGAGCACTGGCGGCCTGAACAACTATGCGCTGCCCAACGTAAATCCAGTTTGGATTTGTTAGACCATTTAGGCTCATCAGCTCGGTTACAGTCAGTCCATAGCGCGAGGCAATGATACTGAGGGTGTCGCCACTTTTAACGATGTAGACAACCTCACTGGCGGTAGCGCTCTCTCCCTGGTTCGGGGCGGTGGGTGTAGTCGGCGTCGGAGCTGGTGCTGGGGTGGTTGGCGTTGCCTCTACCGCTGGACCAGGAGCAGTCAGCTCCTTCACCTCAAACCCGAGTGAAATAACAACTGGCTGAACCGCTTGGTTTCCTTGCGGCAGAGTGAAATCAGCCGGGGCAGCACCAGCTGACTTGACCAGGTCGAAGAAATAGCGCGAGGCCGGCTTTGGCTCAGGCCCAGATCCTCGAATAGCCTGGTATTGCTCGTCGGTCAATAGCCAGCGCTTGCCTTCGAAAATTGCCCAAGCTCGACTCTTGGAATCGAGCAAGAACTGCCCAGAGGCCTGAGTGGAAACACCTATGGCATAGCAGGTGGAATTTTGCATTGAGTAGCTGCTGCCCGGGAAGTTTGCCGCCATCTGAGCCGAGACTGGAACCAACTGACCCGCGCTCACTAAGAAGTCACGTGAGTCGCAAATTACCTTTGGGCCAGTAATCGCACTGCGCTTAGTTAGCTTGGAAATTGCGGTGCTGCTTAGGGTAAGCGCCGGGGCCTTGATTTCAGCAATAAGCGCGCTGCTGGAGATTGGAATAAGAGACTCCATGCCATCCGACAAGAAAGTCTTACTCGTGCCCTTTTGAGTGACCAGCACGCCCGGGGCCATCGCTGAGCCGGCATGGGCCAGCGCCGTTAGGCTTACCTTTGGAATGTCAATCACCGAAGCCTGCCCGATGAGTTTCATAAGTTCGGTGGCAGCGCCCGAAGAAACTATTGTTCGGCGCTGACCAGCGTGGGCGAAGTAGGTGTAGGCATTTCCAAAATCAACAACCGCAGAATCGGCGATAGTGCCCTTGGCCGGAATCCGGTCGAGGAGTGAGTTGGGCCAGCTCACCCCGATGTCACCCCAAAGCGCCGGGTCGGTGAGCTGGTATTTACCCGCCTCAGTCAGTAGATAGCTGACCCCGGCTTGATCCTTCACAATTCCAAAGTTGCTTTGAGTATCCAGCGCCCCTGCCACCGACTCGCGACTCACCGGTTCAGCTAGCATCTCGAACCAGCCAGCGAGGTTCAGATCAGTCGCGAGCGATCCAGGAATCAGGTAGACCTTGCCGCCCCCGGCAACGGCGTAATCCGCAGATCCGGCCAGCTTGAAGGCAAGACCATCGGATGCAAGAGCTGGCCCGGCGACCATAGCTACCAGCTGCTCGGGAACCATCAGTGTAGGAGTTATTTCGGATGCATTTACCTGTCGCAGGGCCAAGTCATCGATAACCACGCGGAGGGTGCCATTTTCGGCCCAGAAGCGCTGGCCGCTCGGACCCTGAAGCAGGCGGGTTAGCTGTCCGCCATCCTCGAGAAGCTTGATTTGCCAGTCGCTCAATTCGATTGCCTTGTCGCAGCTCAGGCCAAAGTGAGTTAGATCGGCGCAGGTTGCAACCAAGAATCTCTTACCGCCAGAAACAAGATATGTCTCACCGGCCGGATTCTTCAGTAGCTGGATGACCTCCCCCGAATCCTGGAAAGAGTTGAGGTAGGCAGAGGAGACATCGCCTAATGGTCCCATTGGCTCGAAGGCCGCCAGCAGGCGGGTATCGGTGATTAGGTACTTGAGCTTGTCGGTGATTAGGTAGGCCGCCGAGGTTCCCTCTGCCCGCACCAGGTAGCCGCCGGAAACAGGAGACCCGAACCAATCGTGATAGAACCTCCAGAAGTTTCTATTTCCATAGGCGCTGCAGCTGTCTCCTGTGCCGTAGAGATTATTCAGGGCCGCATCGTTCGGGGTGTAGGGGGTGTAGTAGTAGAGCGCCGCCGTGGCCTGGTTTTTGAGCTCAAAGGTCTTGGTGCCGCAAGAAGACTTCGGGTTGTAGCGCATCGCAACGGTGCGACCGGGCTTCCAATAGGTAAACGAACCGGCAGGATCGCCGTACCACTGAAGCTGCTTAGCAGCGCGGTAAACCTGGTTGAACAATCCAACGTAAACCTTGCCGCAAATGGCCGGATCGGAATCCGGGCAGCCAAAGCCCATAGCCGCCCGGTACATGTACTCGGTCGGCTTGGTGGAGGAAACCAAACCTTGCTCTTTTTGCAAAGTGACTATCAAAACCTTGGGATTAATGCCACAGGCATTGGCAACTGCGTATATCACCTGCGCAGCCGAAGCCTGCGGCATGGCTGGAATGGCTGAACATGGTCCGACCTCGTTTGGACCTGTAGCCGGGGTGTCGGGTATGTCGACCCTGATATTTTTTAGGCAGTCGATTGCTGGATCAGTTGCGCGACAATCGGAAACCCGGGAATCCAAAAAGCCTTGGATTTCCTCAACTGTCATTGAGCCGAAATCGTAGAAAACACTGTCCGAGACAATGTAACCAGGATCAAAGGCCGAGCCCGGAGGGGCTGCCTGAGCCTGCTGGGCTGGTGGCAGAGTGGTCAAACCCACAGCTACCAGGAATACCGCTATGAAAATTGCAACTAGACGCTTCACTTAGGGAATCACCACCGAAGTGGCCGCAGAACGGCCAGTGTGCCTAGTTGATTCATAGGAAACGGTCACCACGCCATTGCCGCTTGGCAGATCGGCCAGCGGAAATTCAAATGCACAAACCGTGTAATCCGAAGACGGAGTTGCTGGGTTGGACGCGGTTGCCTCCTGGTCGGATCCCAAGAATCGAAGCGAGCAAACGCCATCATTTTCAGTCACTCCAAGCACCTCGGCGACCACCGAGAGGACCCCATAGTCGGGCTCCGGGATAGCCATGATGATTGTCACTTCGGCGTTCTCCTGAATAATTTGTGGTTCGGCGCTTTCCGAGGCGGTTTCGGTCGGCTCCGGTTGCGTCTCTTCAGTTGAAATATCCGTTGGCTCTGGTTCGGCCGTTACGGTCACGGTCTCTGTCGGAGTTGGTTCTTCGGCCGTTGGCTCTGGCAAGCCAGTCGCGCCCCAGTTGGGGTAAAAGACCGAACAGCCGCTAAGCAGGAACAGGCCGGCTACGGCTAACACACCGCTGCGCAAAAATGGCATAGCTAACCTCCAACCACCTTCAACCTTAAGTTGAGATTCTGAAAAATCCCTGATGCCAAAGGTGTTTTGAAAGATTGAAAGCTAGCTGGGAAGACCCTGTTAGAGGCTAGATTTCAAATTTTGGTTCTTCTGCTCGACGATTGCTTTTAGCTCCTCGCGGTAGGCATCCAGGCTTGCCAGAAGATTTTGGTCCGACGTTGCGAGAATTTTCAGGGCCAACAGGCCGGCATTCTTTCCACCATCGATCGAAACTGTCGCAACCGGCACCCCGGCAGGCATCTGCACGATGGAGAGCAGCGAATCCATTCCGTCAAGCTTTGTGATTGCCACCGGCACACCAATGACGGGAAGCGAAGTCACCGAGGCAATCATGCCGGGAAGATGCGCTGCACCACCGGCGCCTGCGATTATCACTCGGATTCCCCGGTCGGCGGCCGAAGCTCCCCAGGCAATCATTTTTTCCGGCGTGCGGTGGGCGCTCAGGACTTCAACCTCGCATTCGACACCAAACTCCGACATGGCCTCGTGGGCAGGCTGCATGACTTTCCAGTCGGAATCCGACCCCATAACAATCGCGACTTTACTCATGGGGCTAGTTTAGGCATCGCCTCGGTAGAGAACCTCACGCGCAGCCCTGCCCTGGGCAATCAGCTGCTCCAGGTCATTGCCCTGCAAGGTGATATGCCCCATCTTTCGTCCCGCTCGGGCGCTCTTCTCATAAGAGTGAAATTTCGCTTCCGGATAGGACTTCATGGCCAAGGCATACTGGCTAACAAAATCAATTACATTGTCCACACCGAGCAGGTTAATCATTACCGCAACCTTGGAATGCATGGAGGTATCGCCAAGCGGTACACCCAGAACGGCCCTCAGGTGCTGCTCGAATTGACTGGTGACAGCCGCCTCAATCGAAAAATGTCCCGAGTTGTGTGGACGCATTGCAAGCTCATTGACTAGCAGGCTCCCATCTGCGGTCTCGAACATCTCAACTGCCATAACACCGGTTACGCCCAAGCCAGTGGCAATCGCCCGAGCAATCTCGACTGCACCCGCAGAGTCAACCGGCGCCGGTGCTGGAGCAATAACCTCCGAACAGACTCCCGAGGCCTGCACGGTCTGCACCACCGGCCAGGAACGAAACTCTCCACTGGTGCTTGTTCCAGACAACTGGGCCAGCTCTCGAACAAAACTGACCTTCTGCTCGGCCAAGAGACTTCCGCCATAAGCGGCCAGATTCTCCAGCCAGTCTGACACGTCGGCGGTCGACCGGGCGACTCGAACCCCTTTGCCGTCGTAGCCGCCGATTGGGGTTTTGACGATTACCTCTGGTCCCACCTTGGTGAGGAACGCTTCGAGCTCGCTGGCGGAAGAGATCTCACTCCAGATCGGCTGCGGCAGACCAAGCTCTGAGAGCCTGCGCCGCATGATGAGCTTGTTCTGGGCGTGCACCAGAGCCCGCGGTGATGGCTGCACGCTGTGGCCCTCAGCCTCCAAGCTCTCGAGCAGCGGAACTGGCACATGCTCGTGGTCAAAAGTGATTACATCGACAGTCTGGGCGAATTCCCTCAGCTGACCTAAGTCGGTATAGTCCCCGACCTGCGTCGCCGCTGCGTGCGCCGATGACCCTTTAGTTTCAGCAAAAACTTTTAGCTTGATGCCAAGCGCAATAGCTGCGGGGTGCATCATCCGCGCCAGCTGACCTCCGCCAACAACTCCCACCGTGAACATCAAACCTCCACAACTAGTTTCGCAGATGCCACACGTCTGCAGCGGCCAATTCATAGCGCCGATCACCCTCAATGATGATGTGTCCGGCGATTGAGATCCCGATTGCGGTGCCAATCACCTCAGAGCCATCGGGTAGCTCGGCCCGCACCCGCTGGCCTATCGTGCTGCAGTTCTCTCGCAGGTAATCGAGGTCAGAGTCGAAATTTCCAGCGCCAATTAGAGCCTGGTAGCTGGAACTTAGGTTTTTCAAAATCTCGGCCACCACCTGATCCATGCTGAACTTACCGAACTCCTCGAGCGA
>Ga0181577_10004110_pt1 | contig 11269 bp, 10 predicted proteins | sample 101ome_21_FD_132468 | JGI IMG/M metagenome (GOLD analysis project Ga0181577, IMG submission 132468) | Coastal salt marsh microbial communities from the Groves Creek Marsh, Skidaway Island, Georgia - 101413BT metaG (megahit assembly) | ecosystem: Environmental > Aquatic > Marine > Intertidal... | reverse complement strand
TCGGGATGCCCTTCAGAGACAGACTCCGAAGTAAAAAGGGAATAGTCGCTCATAAGTTGTCCTCTAAAGCGGATGGGGTGCTTTTTCGAATTGATGAATTTGTATCTGGAAGCCGTTACGTTGTGCGATAAACACGTTGGCGCCCACGGTGAGCCCTGCCTCCTCTGCCCAGGTTTGCAGCTGCTCGGGCGTAAAACCCAGCCACAGATCCCCACAGTGTTCCCGCGCCCAAACCTGATCGTGGGCACATAATTCACTCACAATCAGTTTGCCATTGGCCGTCAGTAACTGTGACGCTTCATGTAAAATTTGTTTCGGGTCGGGCGTGTGATGGAGCACCATGTTGGCAATCACTGCGTCGGCTTTATTCTTCATAGCATTGGCGTGCGCGGTGCTCCCCTGAACGAACTCGATCCGTGGCAGATGACCTGTAAACGCCTTTGCCCGAGCCAACATGGCGTCTGACAGATCCAGTGCCAGCACTGACTCCGAACGGTCATGCAAGGCGGGTAACAACCAGCCTTCTCCTACGCCTACCTCGATAATGCGAGACAGGCGTTCGGTACGGTTCCTGTCCAGTAACTGCAGCGTCACCTCACTGTAGTCTTGCCACGGTGCAATCAGTTCCTGCTGTTCTCGAAAGCGATCCAGGTTGCCTTTAAAAAATGCCAGGGAATTGGACTCGCGCTGGCGTTGTACCCGGGTGACGCCCTCCAGCAACGTTGTGGCGGGTTCGGCTTCGTCGACTCGGAGCAAAATTTCCTGATGCAACGCAGCCAGTGGACCCTCGGGGACAGCGCGCCGGTAAAAGGCGGCTGTGCCCTCTTTTTTGCGCTTGAGCAAACCAGCATCAATCAGAATCTTTAAATGATGGCTTAAAGCGCTTTGCCGCATCGATAAGATATCGCAGAGCTCGGAGACGCCATAAGAGTCCTGCGCCAGGATGCGCAGGATCTGCAGGCGCAGCTCGTCTCCCGCCGCTTTGAGCAATGAGGCGAGCGCCCCCTCATCTGTTGGGGAGTGCAGGTTTACGATACGTTTGGTGTTTAGCATGGGCGCGGAGGGTAACAGCGCCCAGAGCATTAATCAAAATAAATTGATGGACTAAAGTGTGATCGAGACGACCCCGTCTGGCGTCCCCAAAAGCAGTTCGTCCGCCGGCCGAATGGCGAACAGCCCATTGCAGACCACGCCAGTGATTTCATTGATGGCCCGTTCGAGTTCCAGCGGCGCTTCGATCTGTAAACCGTGGACATCGAGAATGACGTTGCCGTTGTCCGTGATCAGGCCCTCTCTCCATACCGGCTGACCTCCGAGTTTGACCAACTCACGCGCGACATGGCTCCTTGCCATGGGAATAACCTCCACAGGGAGTGGGAAGCCACCCAATACATCAACCCGTTTGCTACTGTCGGCAATGCAAACAAATTGATTTGCAACCGCGGCAATAATTTTTTCGCGAGTCAGCGCTGCTCCTCCTCCCTTAATGAGCTGCAACTTTTCGTTGGCTTCATCTGCACCGTCTATATAGACATCAACGCGCGGAACGCTGTTGAGATCGCTGACAGAGAATCCAAGATCCCTGAGCAATTTTGTTGAGCGTTCGGAGCTCGATACTGTCGTTTCTACACGGTGCTTTATCACACTGAGCCCATTGATAAAGCGCTCCGCCGTGCTGCCAGTCCCGATGCCGAGGATGAGTTCATCCTCCGGGAGTCCCGCTATGCGAGACCGTGCGGCGTCAGCCACTTGTTGCTTAAGGGAGTTTTGATCCATTTGGAAGGTCCTTTGAAGTGGCGACGACACAACAGGTTAAGATGCTTAACGCCGCGATACCAGTACTCTCGGCAACAGCGGAGAGTGTTTGGCGAAAAGCGACCTACCCAGTGCGGGCGGTACTCTATCTGTGTGCGCGGTGCGGATTCTGCGCTACCCTTTCAGACAAGAGCCGATGGGTAAACAGGTGTCGGCGGAAAATTGAACATCGACAGTGTTTGACCCACTGATACCGCGCCCCTTTTTGAACGAAGCGAGTCTTTGCCGAAGCATCATGAATAAAAAATTAGAACATCTCATCATTTTAGGTGGCGGAACAGCAGGTTGGCTGTGCGCCGCAGTTCTTGCGAAACGTTTGGCCGATTTGCCCGTCAAAGTTTCCCTGGTTGAGTCCGAGGAGATTGGTCTGGTGGGCGTGGGAGAAGCGACCATACCCCCGATTCGCGCAGCGTTGTCCTTCCTCGGCGTTGATGAAATGCAATTTGTAAGAGAGACCCAAGGTTCTTTTAAGTTAGGTATCGAATTCGTCGACTGGTTTCGCCAAGACCATGCGTATATGCATCCTTTTGGCGCTTACGGAGTTGATTGGAACGGTATCCCGTTTCACCAGCATTTTCTCCGTTATCAGTGCTTAGGAGGAGACGTCGGTTATCAGGATTGCTCTTTAACAGCGATGGCGGCTAAAAGCGGCAAGTTTTGCCCTGCGCCGGAAGTTACGGCTCTTCAAAGAAACTGGAACTATGCGTTTCACTTCGATAGTGCGCTCGCGGCGCCATTTTTTCGGAAATTTGCAGAGGCCCGGGGGGTCACGCGAATTGAAGGAGTAGTGAGAGAGGCGCATCAAGATCAGGATGGTTTTATAAGCGCTTTGCTCTTGGAGAGCGGCCGGTCAGTAGAAGGGGACTTTTTTATTGACTGCTCAGGCTTTAGATCGAAGCTCCTGGGAGAGACTCTCAAGACGCCTTTTAATGACTGGTCAGATATTTTGTTTTGCGATACCGCGGTTGCGGCACCCAGTAAGCGAGATGCCGAGCTAAGGCCTTACACGCGGGCTTTGGCGAGGGACGCGGGTTGGCAGTGGGAGATACCATTGGCGCATCGCAACGGCAATGGATATGTATTCTCGTCTCGGCACACAGATGTTGACACGGCCAAAGCCAATTTGGTTACCTCGCTGGGGGATCGACTTGCCGCTGAACCCCGCGTGATTCACTTCAAGCCCGGTCGAAGGTCATCTTTCTGGGTGAAGAACTGTGTGGCGATTGGTTTGGCGGCCGGGTTTTTGGAGCCACTAGAATCAACAGCAATACACCTGTCGCAGCTCGGGATATTTTGGCTCCTCCCTTTTATTCCCAATTACAGACCCTGCGCCGATGAGGTTGCTATCTATAACCAGCAGATGACGGCTGCATACGAGCAGGCAAAGCATTTCATTTTACTTCACTATTTGACATCCCACCGACGGGATACCGACTTCTGGCGCGACTGCGCGGCGGTGTCGCCCCCGGATGCATTAGCATCTCGAATTCGTACTTTTGTTGAGACCGGTCGTTGCTTCATACCGGAAGGTGAGTTGTTTTCCCAAGGATCTTGGCTGGCAGTTATGTTAGGTCAGGGCCTCGATCCTAAATCTTACCCATTTTACGCAGATACGATTGAGGAGCAGGCCCTCAAAGCGCGGATTGAGCAGCTGACCCTTGCGTTTGGAGATCAAGTTGGTCGCATGACGACCCACAGAGAGGCGATGCTCTAAATAAAAAGTCAGGTAAAAAAAACCCGGCCTCTGGCCGGGTTTTTTGGTTACGCAGTCTACTTAGAACGACTGTCTGATGCGGATGTAATATCCTTGGCCAAACAACCGGTACGTGGATGGATCAGTACTGGCATTAAAACCAAAGTCGATGTAAGGCGGCTCCTCATCTGTGAGGTTGGTAATACCAGCAGAGATACTCGTACCTGTCGCCTCAAAGTTATAGTCCAAGACTAAGTCGTGATAAAACTGTGAGTCGATGTCCTGACGATAGGAGCTTAAAAAGCTTACCGGCGCGTCAAGACCACTTATGTACTCACCAAGCCAGCTTACCCGCAGTGAATTCCACGTCCAAGAGACTAGCAGATTCGCTTTGTCTTCAGCGAAAGAACTGCCGGTGTACTTGCCGACCAAGTCAAAAGCGTCGTCGCCGGGAAAAGCATATCGATCGTTGTCGAGAAAACGGCTCCACAGCAGATTCGCCCGGAGAGTAGATCCGACCAACTCCCACTGTGCATCAAAGCCCACGTCAATGCCCGCTGTTTCTAGCAACGCAGCATTGATCGGCGCGTCAAGAATTTGAGCCACCGAATAGTCTGCGCGACGGGTAATCAGGGCGCATGCTGCCGCGTTCTGATTCTCGTAGCAATCGTTCAAGGTGTAGTTTACCCCGAGTGAGGTGATACCTTGTTCGAGCTCCAAGTCCCAATAATCAACAGTCAGCTCGAAGTTAAAATCACCGAGACTGGGCGTCCACACAACACCAGCAGTGAACGTCTCGCCCTCTTCCGCCTGAAGGAAGGGGTTACCACCGACTTTTGCCAGTACCTGCGTGTCAAGCTGCACAGATTGTTGCGCGCAACCTGGTGCGATTGCACCGTTTGCAGCTACAGCTCTGTCGGAGCAGGGGTCGAGGTAAGTGGGGAAAGAGTCACTGGCGCCCTGATACAACTCAAACACCCCTGGCGCTCTGAATACTTCACCCCAAGTGCCGCGAATGGCCAGCTCGTCAGTAATGTCCCATCGAGCACCAACTTTGAACACGTCATTACTACCGTAGGTGCTGAAATCCTCATAACGCCAGCCGAAGCTCAGTTCCACGTTGTCCAGCACTGGCGCAAGCAGCTCAACATAATAGCTGTCTACCTCAACCACACCTGAGGTGCCTAGACCGGTGTTGCCCGTAACTTCGTCTTTTTGCTTTGATGCATCGGGGCTAAAAGTAACGCTCTCATCACGGCGTTCGTAGCCCGCCGCCCAACCGAGCTCGCCACCAGGCAGATCGAAGATAGCTCCTGCGAAGTCAACGCCCCATTGGTCCAGCTCAACTCTTGTGTTATCCACGAGGTTTACGCCGACGTAGTCCAACATTTCTTGAGTGACTGAAAAGGGCCCGCCGAAGAAGTTAAATGGCACACATCCACTGATTCGGCTGGAGGGGTCATTGACGTCTGCATAACATTCTGGGTTGCCGTCTCCGTCCAAATCTGCCGATGGACCCATCGCGTTGGAGAGATTGGGCCCAAAGAACTGCCCTGTATCTAGGTCGTCGCGCGAGCGCCGGCCCCAGTTATAATAAACAGACCAAGAAATATCTGTATTGAACAAGGATGAACCGTCCAGCTGCATCACGATATGCGTTTGGTCAATGTCTTGTTCAAATCGTCGTGGTATCTCTACCATCCGTCGCCTAGCGTCCACAATAGGCTCAGGGCTCAAGCCAGCCGCGGTGAACGCCTGCACCAGATAGTAATTGTCAGGTGATATACCGGAGTATGCGCTGCCATTCCAAATGCCCTGATACGCTGGATCGGTTGGGCTGTTGTAAGGCTGTGGTGCCAGCTCCTGAGATGACGAGCGGCTGTTGTGTCTTAGCTGCGCGGTGAATTCAATATCATCAGTGACGTCAAAGCTGCCGTCCATAAAGAAATTGGTCTTCTTATAGGGCGTTTGGATGTAGTTCACCGGAGCAAAGTTGTAGGTACGGCCGTCGAAAGGCACCAAGCCGGCGCCCTCATTCATCCACGTTCCCTGAGTAGCCGTTCTCAACCGGCTTTCCGGTATGCGAGATGACCCCAGCGGATAGCATCCCCCGGAGGCCGAACCATCCCAGGGCGCTGTCGTCTGCGCCTCGCAGCCACCGGGATAGATGTAATAGGAATCTTGGAAGAAGTCCCAAGGTGCATCACTTTGGTAGGCTTGAGCTTGATCGACGTACTCCACACCAGCAACAAAGTGGCCCTCGCCCCACGAGCGACCAAATACAGCGCTAATGCCGGCTTGATCTCCGTCATCGGTGTCGCTCCAATCGGCATAAAGCGCTTCGATTTCTACACCATCAAAATTCTTACGAGTGATGATGTTAACCACGCCCGCCACTGCGTCAGCACCATAGGCTGCCGCACCACCGTCCTTCAGAATTTCGATGCGCTCAATCATGGCTGCCGGGATGGTTTGATAATCACCACCATCTACTGTCCGCCGGCCATTAATGAGATTCAGAGTCCGGCCGGCCCCAATCCCCCTGAGGTCGATTTGTACTGAGCCGTTGCCGCCGTTATTGGTGGTAGTGCCAATTGGCGAACCAGACATCGAGGGAAGTCGCTGGATGAGGTCGCCGATATCGGTCATGCCTGTTACCAGCATGTCTTCTCTTGTGACCACAGTCACTGGGTTTGCGTTATCAAGGTCTGAGCGCTGGATCTTTGATCCAGTGACGATGATCTCCTCGACTTCGTCAGTTGCACCTTCATCGTCATCCTGTGCGATTGCCACAGTGCCACTCACCAGAGTAGTGACTGAGAAGGTTAAACCGAGAGCGCGTTTAATCGCTTCTGACAGCGTGTTGCTGGGTGCGTTCATAGGTATAGCTCCTTTTATTTTAAAATTTCGGATCCCACCTGAAGGTTTTTGATCCTTAAACGCGGTTTGGGTCACCCCAAATCTTAAGTGGCTGGGCGGTCACTGCATGCGCAACCTCGGCCTCTAAACAAGCGTTTAGACCAATGTATTACGGATGCGGGTGATAAACAATGATGAAAAGCGCCATCAGCCCCGATTTTTGTGACTAATTCACGGCATGTCCCCTTCTTTTGCTTGGTTTTGACCCACAAGAGCGATTTCAAGGGCTGTGCGCCCTAACGAGCCGCGGTGTGGCCCCACGTAATTTGGTGCTCTTAGAGGAACGGCGGCGACACTTACCGTATTCGTTTGACTCTCACTTTCTGGCCGGTTGCGGGTAGACTCATAATGTAGAAGCCGAGGAAGTTTTTTTCGATGACGACCGCGGGATTTGACAGTCTTCGACGACTCCGCTCCGTACCTCTCTGACGCCAGATTTGTCCGTTAGTAAGCTCGAAAATCGCGCTACCATCCCAACCCGTCACCTCGCCCACTATGTTCGACTCTATTCGATATGGCGTTTCGATTGCCGACTTAAGAAACTCGGAATCATTTTTTAGTGCTTCCTTGGTGTCTCTTTCCGCAGTGCCGATTCGATCGGCTATCCAGTTGGATAGCGCTTGTTGTTGCTCGAGAGACAGTGTATCCAGGCCAAAAGCCTCTATTTCCGGTTGCGAAAACCAGTATGAAATTTCAGATTCAGCTTTAGCGCGCACATCAGCGGTTAAGCTATTTCCGAGGGACACCGCCAAAGTGATTTGAAGTGTCAATCTGAACCATTTGACGCGAAAAACACGGTCGGTAAACATAAGCCCCACCAATTTTTTGGCAATTGAAGTGAAAAGTAGCGATACGGCCCATTTGTCTCGGGTAGCAAGAGCCGCAATTGCTCGGCGAGATTGGCAAACATTATCGCGCGCCGCAACCACTCTCCTCCAAAGGGAACCCAATGCTGCCGAGACACTTTTTTTGGCTGGGGTTTTGGAGCGCGCTCGCAGAAATCACGCTGTGGCGAGGGATTACTTCGAGCGCGGCAGGCGACTCGCACCGCATCGGCAGGATATCGCAGTGGAGCTAGCGAGCCAGCTCTCGATCCTGTCGCATCACAGTGCAGCCTTCGACGTGCTTCAACCAGTACTGAATCAGTTGGAGGAGAGCCCGTTTTATAGCGATCTTGCCGCGACGACCTTGGTTGAGTTGGGGCTGCCGGAGCTGGCGCTACCGCTCGCCGAGAGGGCGCACTTCCTTCAGCCAGACGTTGATCTTTTCTCGGCGAATCTCGCTAACTGCTACAGCTATGTGGGCCAGCCGGAGCGCGCCGCTCAGATTTATGAGGGCCTATTGGCTGCAAGGCCTGACAACCGTCGCAATCACTATTTTTTATCTCGCGTTAAGACAGCTTCGGACGACCGGCATCTACAGCAGATGCAAGCGGTGCTGGCGTCCGACTCCGCGCCGGACGAGAGAAATATTTTTCTTTTTTTTGCTCAGGGCAAGGAGCTTGAGGATCTGGGATTGTGGGACGACGCCTTTGCCGCCTATCAGAGGGGATGCGCCGCGGTCAAAAAAATGGTGCCGGAAGGGTTGTCTATGGAACTTAGCAAATTGCGCGTGGCTGCTTCGGTGTCGGCGGCGCGCGGCAAGACGAACTCGGACTTCCCGACTCGGGAGAATCGCCCGCGCCCTATTTTTGTTGTCGGCTTGCCCAGAACAGGGTCCACTCTGACGGAAAGAATCCTCAGCAGTCACTCCGATGTGACGTCTCTTGGAGAAACCCGTTATTTTGAGAAGGCAATCAAGGAGATTTTCGGCTCAGTGCGGGCGGCTATCGCACAGCTACCGGGCTGTTCCCGAGATCAGTTGGATGATGTGGCTCGCCAGTTCCGGCTTGAATCAGCCTATCGGCTGGGCGACAGCGGCTTTTTCATCGATAAGTTGCCACTGAATTTCATGTTTGTGCCCCTGATTGCCCGCGTTTTCCCCGAGGCATTGTTCGTCTACACCCATAGGCAACCAGAGGCCGCTTGCTTTTCCATGTTTAAGCAGCTTTTCACAGGGGAATACTTGTTTAGCTACGATCTTGAGGATCTTGGGGCCTATTATAACGAGCACGAACATTTTCGACGGCAGTTTGCCGCTGACTTGGGCCAGAGATGGATTGACGTTTCATACGAAAATTTGGTTTCAGAGCCTGAAGTGGAAATTCCCTTGCTGCTGAAGAAATTGGGTCTCGCCGTAGAGGCGTCGTGTCTGGCTCCTCAGAAAAATCGTGCATCGAGTATGACGGCGTCAGCCACTCAAGTGAGACAACCGATTCACCAGGACGCGGTCAGTGGATGGCGTCATTTCGAGCCTCACCTCGGGCCATTGAAACTCGCGTTAGAGAAGAACGGTTTTGTGTCCAGAGAAGGATGAGTCGGGGGAGGCAATGAAGGGCTCCACAGAGCAAAGCCAATTTGAACAATGGCATCGGTTCTGGAGGTCTGAGCCACCTGAATCCGCGCGAGAGGCGATCAAGCTGCCTTCACTCTCCTTACTTTGGCAGCGCACCCTTGAGGAGCTCTCGCTGCCCGAGGAGGGATCCGTTCTGCTGGAGTTGGGGGCTGGGGCTGGATCCGTGTCGCGCATTGCCGCGGGGATAACCAGCATGAAAGCAGAGAAACAGGTTGCGTTTGATGCCTCTACCGACGCGCTCGCTTTGCTAGAGCACAAAGAGACAGCCGTGGCGGGAGACATAAGGCATCTGCCTTTCGCCGCGAATTGCGCCAAATTATTGACTAGCCAATTTGCTGTGGAGTACGCCGGTGTAGCCAGTATGATCCGCGCGTTGGATTGCGTCTCATCGGGTGGTTATTTCGTCTACGTCCTTCATTTCAAGGGGAGCGTGATTGATGCGGAGTGCGGAAGCAACCGGGCACTGGTTCAGGCGTTTACTAATTCGGACTTCATGGGGTCAGCAAAGAGGCTGCTATTGTCGGTGCTGGGCCATGAAGTCGGTCCCGCGCAAAAGGCCCACGTAAAGGCTTTTAAAAAGGCGCTCCTTGATACCGAGAGCACTCTTCTCAAAGCGCCGGAATGTCAGGCCAAAGACACTGTATTACAGGTCTATAACGCGATAGCTGATATGATTGAAACGCCTGCAGCTTTTGACCTGAGTGATGTCCTCTCTTGGTTCGAATTAACGTCAGCTGAGCTAGCGGGTTATGTGGCGAGGATGAGCCAGATGCAAAGCGTAGCGTTATCTGATGATGAGCTACTCGATTTTACCGATGCCGCGAGATCGATGGGCTTCAAAATTTTGCGAGAGGGAGTGGTGCGAGATACAGATTTGTCGGGGCGTTCGGTGCCAATAGCGTTCCATGTGGTGGGGCAGCGAGATCGAAGTGACGCGCAATGATTAATAATGATTTTGAAATCTCTGCTGCGAAAAAGGCGTTTATCGAAGCGGGTCGTTGCCGCATAGATGATTTTTTAGAGCCGGACTTGGCAGAGCGCCTTCACACGGAATTGTCAGAGGGCATGAACTACGATGTTGCTTATGCCTGCAGCCCCACTCCCAAATTGGTTTCCACTGCAGAGTGGCAGGCGATGAAGGCGCCAACCAGAGCGGCTTTGACAGGACAATTAAAGGCTCGCGCTAGCGAGGGCCAAGGATTTCTCTATTGCACTTACCTCGCGAAACGTCGCGTGGGAGCGACTAGCCGGGATGACGAATTCATAACTTCAATATTTTCATTCTGGGGCGGAGAGGTTATGCGGAAATTAGTCGCAGATCTCACTAACTTGACAGTCCAAGGCGCAGAAAGCCAGTTCACCCGGTTTACCGCAGGCCAATATTTGACCCGCCACAGAGACACTTTGGTCGGCAATACGCGTCGCTTGGCATTCGTGCTGAGCTTAAGCAAGGGTTGGCACCCTGATTGGGGTGGGCTTCTGCACTTTTATGACGATGGAGGAGAGATTCAAGAGACATGGATTCCTCGCTTTAATACGCTTCAGATATTCGACATACAGCAAATACACGGGGTGTCGCTTGTTGCACCATGTGCCCCTAGGGGGCGCTATTCTTTGACTGGCTGGTTTACCGACTAACGCGCGGTGGGTTTTCAATGACTTCCCCGAAAAATTGGACCGCAGAAACACTTGATGCCGCAGTCGCGGAAGTTATCAGCGCGGGCATATTTGATGAGCCCATGCTGCAGGCGCGTCCGGCATGGCAAATTGCAGGCGCTATCCTGATCGCAGATTGCCAAGTGGCCGCTTCACGTTATTGGTTAATTGCGGGAACTGACAGTCCGACCGACGTCATTCCCGCCCATATTGCGGGCACGCCTAGAGAGGCGGCGCGCCACTTCTCTCTAAAATGGCAGTTAGCTGCCGAGCAATTACGCGCCGGTGATTCAGTCGCGCCACAGCAAATAACGCCTGATGACTTGTCTGGCCGCGTGGGACATCTGGTCAAGTGCGCGGAGTCGCTGATGGAACTCGTAGAGCATGATTCTGTTTGGGTCGACTGACCCATTGCCCACTTTTCTTATGGACCGGGTGCGGGAGAACATCCTGCCATGGGGACTGCGTTTAGCTTCGCGTAACATGCATTTGAATGGAGTGTGACGACGTATTTGCTCAAGCGCCCGGCTTCATCGACAATACGCCCCGCAACGCGACCCCGGAGCTCTCATGCCCTCTCAAAATGATTTGGCCAACGCCATTCGCGCTCTCGCGATGGATGCGGTTCAAGCGGCCAACAGTGGCCACCCTGGCGCCCCCATGGGAATGGCCGATATCGCAGAAGTCTTATGGAACCGCATCCTCCGCCACCATCCGGGCAACCCTGCCTGG
>Ga0181577_10004106_pt1 | contig 11276 bp, 7 predicted proteins | sample 101ome_21_FD_132468 | JGI IMG/M metagenome (GOLD analysis project Ga0181577, IMG submission 132468) | Coastal salt marsh microbial communities from the Groves Creek Marsh, Skidaway Island, Georgia - 101413BT metaG (megahit assembly) | ecosystem: Environmental > Aquatic > Marine > Intertidal zone... | reverse complement strand
TCGATCGGTTTCATCGATCGATCGGTTTCATCGATCAATCGGTTTCATCGATCGGTGTCATCGATCGATCGGTGTCATCGATCGCGCGACTCGACCCGAGTGACGGACGGACGGACGGACGGGGGGGTGCGTGACCGATCGTGACCGGTGGACGTGTGCGTACGCCCCGGCGCACTCGCGAGGCGGAAGAGGAAGAGACGGGGCGAGCGATGAGACGGAGTCGATTCGCACATGAAGGAGGAGCGAAGGACGAGCGAGCGAAAGACGAGCGAGCGACGGAGGGTGAAAGATGCGTGAGGACGCGGTGAACGCGTGTGAACGATTGGAGCATCAATTGCGACAGCTCGAGACGCGCGTTTTGAGCGAAAAACGCGCGGTGGAGGCGTCCGAGGAGGCGATTCGAGTTGCGACGGTGGAGCTCGAGGAGGGGCGGGGGCGACTGGAGGGGAATAAGAGACGTCTGCGCGCGCTGGAGACGGAACTCGCGACGGCGGAGGAGGTGTTGCGCGCGGGAGAGCGACGAGCGAGGGCGGGTGAGGAGGTGGAGAGAGAGGCGATGGAGGCGTTGGAGACGGCGCGGAAAAATCAAGCCGCCGCGCGCGAGAGACGATTGGACGCGGCGAGACGCGCCATCGCGGAGGAGGAGGCGATGAGACGGGCGATGCTCGATGAACTGGCCGTGTCGAGGCTCTCGGATGAGATTCGAGAGCACAGCGCGCGGTTCGGTGGTCCGTGGGTGGAGCCGGATCTGAGCGACGCGCCGAAGGAGCTCATCGACGCCGTCGTCGAGTTGGTGCGCGCCCGACGAGAGAACGAGGCGATGCGCGAGGCTCTGCTCGCGCGCGCGGCGGAAAAGGAAACGGATGAGTGAGCGTTCGGTGTGATGCGCGCGCGGTCGACGAGACGACACCGACGTGAGGTGTGCGGAACGACGTCAGCTCGACGTCCGACGCGGAGCTGACGTCGCGCGCCGAGGCGACCTCTGAGGCGTGTTTCAACAATTTTCAACAATTTCACACGTTCTTACATGGTACAGTACTAGATTTTTGTCGGTGGAAAATGACCGATTAGTCAAAAGAATCAAAAAATAGACTCTGTTAGAGATGTGAATGAAAGTTACGGAAAAAATAGGTAGCAGTCGTCGCCAGAGCGAGTCTCGAGACGTCACGCCTCCAATTTATAGTCGTCAGATCCGTCAGATCCGTCAGAATTATCAGTGGATGGACCCTTTTTACCGCCAAGTTTCGATAGCGTCGCATCATTAGCGACGTGAGCGTTCGAGTTCGCCACGAAACCACTCATGCCCACGATGGGAGAGGTGTTTGGAGCGCCCATGTATCCCAGCGCCGCCGCTTGCATGATGGACGCAAAGTACGGACTCAACTGCTCTGGCGCGAATGGGACGCCGTATGGCGAAACTTTGGCGGTCGGAATGTACGGCATGACCGATGCGCTCGTGCCGTCCATTTGTCCTAATTGTGCGAACGCGCTCTTCTTCGCCGCGTTCCCGTCGGCTATTTCTTTACTAGCTCCTAACTTTTCTCCCGCGGCGCCCTCGGCGGCGCCTTGAGTTCTCGCCGTATTACTCGGTATGTTTGCAGGCACGTGCGGAGGCATTCCCGTCGGGTTCACCGTCGTGCCCATCGCTGCCGCGTTGTGTTGCCATATATTGTTGAGGAAGTTGATGTAGTTGACGAACTGTTGCGGATTGCTCATCTGCGGCGGGTTCTGAGCCCCCGCCGCGGGATTCGCCATTCCAAGATACGGATTCATCATGTGATACATAGGAAACAATCCGGGCTGTGGAAACATACCCGTCATCGGACCGGCCGGCATACCAAAGTAACTCATGCGCATGTCCTGCTGCAGGTTGCTCTGCATCTTATCGGACGCCACGGAGAGCACCGCGGCGACGGCGGCGGACGACGACGCATTGGCGATGGCTTCGGCGTTATCGCCCGATTCCATCATCTTTTGCTCCGTCTGAGAGCTCTTGCCGGTACCACCGGAGTTCCTATCGCCGCTTCCTCGGCTCGGTTGGTTTGAGGTGGCCTTTTTCGGATACGGGTGCGCTGGTTTGCGCTTGGGCCGCGCCGGCGGGATTTCAATCTCCAACTCGCGCTTATCCAAACCAGTCTTCGTCTTCTTGTTGCTCCCGGCGGTGGCATCGGCGCTCGCGGTGCGCTTTTTACCATCACTCTGCGCGTTCCCATCGCCGCTCCCGCTCACCGCTCGCGCGCTTTGTTCCTTTTGCAACTTGGAAAAAAACTTTTGCGCGTGCGATCGAATCTGCACCGCCGTCTTCGTTCCGATGTGCGCCTCAATCTTCCTCCACGCCCGTCCATACTTTTTCAACGACTCCACGAACAACGCGTGTTCTTCATCGCTCCACTTCTCGCGCTTCTTCGTGATCGTGTACGGTTTCCTCACCTTGACCGGCGCCGCGGCGTCTCTCGCCGCGTCCTCGCCGCGCGTCTCCGTCTCCGTCTCCGTCGTCGTCGTCGTCTCCGTCGCCGCCGTCGTCGTCGTCGTCGTCCCCTCCACCGTCGGGTCTCTCGCGCCTTCACCCTCACCGCTCACTCGCACCGCTCGCGCGCTCGGCGACCCACTCATCGCGCCACTCGACGTCTCGCGCGTTCGCCCTCCGCCTCGCCCTCGTCGCCGACGCCGCGCAAAAAATCAAAAAGCGTCGCTAAAAGTGCACTTTTTGTCGCGATCGCCGCGATCGCGCGCGCCGGCGCGTGACGGTGCCGTGACGTCGACGCGTGCCCTCGCGGCGAGCGGCGCGACGACGTCCGCGACGACGCGCTCGACGCGCTCGACAAGCGAAACGGTGTCTCGTATATTCGCGCGCGCGTTTTTCTCGCGCGTCGACGCTCGACGCTCGACGCGCGCGCGTTCGAGGGTGAGATCCGCGACTCGCGCTGGCCTCGGGATTCTCGCTGAAAAGCCCGCGCTCGGAGTGAAATGCTCGACGATCGACCTCTCGGTGTCGGTCTCGACGACGGACGACGCGCGACGATGAACGGCGCGATCGATCGACTCGATTGATCGATACCCTTCGCACCGTCTCGCGCGTTCGTCCCTCGCGCGTCGTCGCGCGCACCGACCGACCCGGCGCGCCCTCGCGCCCTGGCGCGGCGCGCGCTGACGTCCCGTCGCTCGCGCGAGTGTCGCCGGACGGGCGATCTAACCCCTCGGAACGACCGGTCGTGACCGGTCGATCGTCACCGAAGAGGTCCTCCCCACGACGCGATCGCCCGCTCGCGGCACCCGGCGGCGCCGACGATCGAGTCGGCGTGGGGGTGGTCACATCGACCGGTCACGACTCGTTCGGGAGTGGGGGGTGGGGTGAATGGGGCGAACGTACCCCGAACCGTTACTGGAACGCATAGAAAAATCCCAGATCGAGGCGATCCGTTCGCGATCCGTTCGCGATCCGTTCGCGATCCGTTCGCGATCGGCGATCGATCGATCGATCGAGACGAGGGGTGACGAGAGTGAGGGGTGGGACTCGTCGGTGACGATCGACCGGTCGTGACCCGTGCGGGGGGGGGGGTCGGGGTCGGGGTCGGGGTCGGGATCGGCCCGCCGACGGGCGCGCGCGCGCGTCGTCGCTCGCGCGCGAACGATCGACGCGTCGAACGATCGATGCGTCGCGCGCGGTGGTCGTGTTTGCGTCCGACGTGGTCGGCGTCCACGGTCGGTGGTGACGCGTCGGTGGACGATGGGGACGACGAGGACGAGGACGCCGATGACGATTGGGCGCGATGCGCATTGGGCGCGCGTCATGTGGGCACGCGCGAGGTTCGACAGGAGGCGGTGACGGCGTGTTCGACGTTCGGTGGGACGTCATCGACGCGCGATGGGTCGACGGTGGAGACGCGGAAGGCGGTGCGTCGCGCGGTGCGCGCGCTGGGGGATGGGAACGCGGCGCGCGCGGATGAGAGATTGGCGACGCTGACGCGCGGGTGCGCCGAGTGCGCGACGCGCGCGGTGTTGCCGAAGCGACGAGACGAGGTCGTGGACGCGTGGCGGCGCGTGGCGATGTGTGGTGGAGCGTTCGAGCGCGCGGTGCGTGCGGAGTGCGTGGAGGCGCTGTTGGAGATGACGGAGGACGGCGCGCGCGCGGTGGAGACGGCGAGGCGAAACGCCGACGCGGCGACGGCGTACTTCGAGGCGGTGGCGTGCGTGTACGGCGTCGAGAACGCGCGAGCGATGCGGGCGTACGAACGATTGGCGAGCGTGAACGCGTTCGAGTGCGCGGATAAAGCGTTGGTGTTCGGCGTCATGGATGTGTTTCAGGGGTTGGCGACGAGCGCGCGAGGCGAAGAGACGCGCGCGAGCCTCGAGGCGAGCGGGGCGCTGAGAGATTTTATCGCGAGATCGCTCATCACCGCCACGGCGCAGGAGAGCGACGCATCGCTCGATAAGCCGATGGCGAAACGGTTTTTCGCGTTTTTGCTCGAGGCGTTGCGCGCAAAGGATGAACGTTTCGCCGCGCTCGCCTTTGAAGGCGTGGTCGCCGCGTCGGCGCCCGTCGTGAGTCGACTGTGCCTCTCGCTCGCGGGATCCGAGCCGAGCGCGGCGGCGGTGTATCAGGAAATTAAACGATTAGAGAACGGTAGAGTAGCTTAGCGTGTTCGTAGCGTAGTGCCGCCATAGACATTAAAAAAATTTAAATACACGAGAATTCATCGGCGGCGAGCGAGACGTTGGTGTCTCTACCAAAAATAGCGAGCGTCGCCTCGACGGACCCGTCGTCATTTCTGGCGACGATGTAGCCCTTGAATCCCTTGAACGGACCGGTGTGCACTTCGACGCGTTCGGAATCGTCGACGCTCGCCTCGCGCGAGGACGTCGGACGCATGTCCACCGCGTCGGCGAAATCCTCGACGAGGTCGCCGCGTTCGGCGGCGGCGACGTCTCGCGCCTGCGCTCTCGCCTCGTCGCGTTCGATGTCTGCCTGCGTCTTCACCTTGGGCAAACACTTAGCGATCATGCGCGGGATTTGATCGTCCATGGTCAACGGTTGATTCAACTTTTCGTACTTTTTCTTGCCGAATCTCGAGCTTCCGCCCGTGGCGAACCCTCGAACGCACCGCAACTCGTCGAAGGCGTCCATGAGTTCCTGCGTCAGCGTGCACCGCACCAATACGTATCCAGGCTGAAGCATCTCGAGCATATTTTCATCGTCCACCATCTGGCACAGTTCCAGATCGCTCTTCCCCTCGGCGTCCTCCTCTTTGATGTAAAACTCCTCGCTCGGCACGCGCGGCACCCACACGACGACGTCGTCTTGCCCTCGCGTCAATCTCGTCCCATTCAACAGCTCGATCGCCTCTCTCGCCTGTTCCTCGCGGGACTCCGGAGTCTCCAACATGAACCACCCCTGACCGCTCACGGAATCCGACATGGCGCGCTGCACGACGTATTCTCTCGCCACCGTGCTCGCGCCCGCGTCCTTCATGCGCTCCACCTCTCGCGTCGTCTCCATGATGCTCTTTTTCACGCCTCGTCCCGCGCTCGCCTCGCTCGCTCGACCACCTCCCCGCCTCTCTCGACGCATCGCCCGTCGCTCGCTCAGCGCGTCAGCCGCCGCTCGTTCCGCCAGCATCGCCGCCTCCGCCTCCGCCGCGTACGCCGCGCTCGGCGACGTCCCCGCGTCCTCCGCCTCCCATCCCTTTCGCACGCGCTCGACGAGCTCCGCCTTCTTCCCGCTCACCGGCAGCGACATCTCGCGCAAGACATCGCGAAGTTCCGTCGCCTTGAGCGCGTCGACGTCCGGTCGCTCGCTCGTCGCGCGCGCGCTCGTCGCGCGCCCGCCCGCGCGTCCCGGCGGCGCGCGCCCCTTCACCGTCGCGCGTCGACGCACCGCGGGCGTCGAACGCGTCGCGCTCGCGCGGACATCGCGCGCGGATATCGCGCGCATCGCTCTCGTCCGCGCGCACCGATCGCGACGACGCGGGTCGACGTGTGACGCGCGCGCGGGTCGGTGGCTCGTCGGGGCGCAAAAACAATGTTTTTGCGCTCAGCCGGCCCGATCGATCCGTCTTCGATCACATCGCGACGTCGTCCGTCGTCTCGCGCGCCATGTCGCGTCGCGTGGATGCCGACGACGATAAGTACGCCAAGGCGTCCGCGCGCGCGTTCGCGAGTCCGCCGGCGACGCGCGCGCATCGAGAGACGATGTACGACGCTCGGGACGTCGAACCGAGGAGCGTCTCCGCGCGCGCGACGCCCGCGAGAGACGCCGCCGCCGCGAGAGACGCTGGACGACCGAATCGATTAAACTTTGATGAGGACGACGTGCGAGGCGCGCTGGATCGATTGGCGTTCTCGAACGCGGTGAATCAGGTGACGGGGGCGTTCTCCGAGGTGCTTGACGACGCGAGCGAGGAAATCGGGACGTACGCGTCCAAGGCGTCCGAGGCGCTCGTGAGGTTTCAGGCGGCGCAGCACGCGAGTCAGTGGAATCCGATCGAGAGTGGGGTGTCGATGCGGCCGACGTACGTCAAGGTGCCGGTGCAGACGGTGGATCAGTTGAAGTTTTGGGAAAACGACGACGTGCGCGCGATGAAGATGGCGCACCTGCAGGAGAAGCAGCAGATATTGAGTGAAAACGCCGGTTTGCGAGCGTTGATGGGGGAGGAGGCGAGCGATACCGTGCAAGAGGTGCGAGAGACGGAGGATGGTGTGAATCGAGCGCTGTTGTTGGCGGCAGTGGAGGAGATCACGACGCTGAAGACGCGCGTCGCCGTGTTGGAGAGCGAGGCGGCGAGACACAAGGTGAACCAGAGCGGGTACGGCGGGATCGCGTCCATGCTCGGCGGTGGGGGCACGGGGGTCGACGCGGCGCAGATGCAAAAGCTTACGCGCGAGTTGGCGCGTTTGGAGGAGGATAACTCGCGCATGACGTGGATGTTGGGGGAAAAGGAGAAGCAAATCAAAGAGGTGCGCGCCAAGTACACGGAGAGCGCGGCGTACGCGCTGAGAGAGCAATTGCAAGAGTGCATGGAAGCGCTCGAGGTGGCGTCCAACTTGCAGGGTGAACAGTTGCAGTACCTCGAGCGTCACGCGTTGAGTAAATTAGAAGAGTTGGATGATCAGATGTGTGACGTTCAGCTCATAGCGGAGAGCAAGACGGAGCACCTGGCGCAGTTGCGAACCGTCATGAAACGATTCTTCGTCGATGGTGACGAGAGTTCGGTCAACGTGTTGACGTCACTCACGGGTTTCGCAGCGAACGAGGGACGTCAACTCGTCGAAGCGCGTCAATCGAGAAGCATCAGCGGTTTTTTGAGCATGATCGGTTCCAGACTCTCGCCGGCGGTGAACGCGGCGTCGTCCATGATTGTCGCGTGCGCGCCACCGGCGACGACGAGTTCCGAGGACGCGCTCAAGACGCTCGGTGTGGAAGACGACGGCGAGACCGCAAACGAATCGAAGGACGAGGACGACGAACCGACCACGCCACCGGCGAAGGAGGAGGCGACGAAGGAATCCGAGGACGTCGAGGACGCGGCGAAGAAACCCGTCGAGGAAAGCGCGCCGCCGGCAAAGAGCGACGACGCGGCGAAGGAGAAGAAACTCGACCCACCGGTCCCCGAACGGCGTCGCGCGACGCGCGCGGCGAAGAAGAAAACGGCGGGTTTTGCCGGCTTCGAAGACCCCTCTCTGCTCGAGAAGGAGCAAGCCGAGCGCGCCAAGAAGCGCCAACCGCTTCCCCAACCCAAACTCAAAGGGAAAGCCGCCGAACGCGAACGGGCGCAGCGCGCGCAACCGCACGTCTCGGAAGGCTTTGCCGGGTTCGGCGACGATCCCGACGCATCCTCTGACGACGAATAATTTTGATGTCGTCGACATCGATTCTCCGCGGCGCGTGCGTACATTATTAGACGTGTTAAATTAATTCGCTACAACTTCACCGCTACGCCGTCTTCGCCTCCGCGACTTCGGTCGATTCATCGCTCTCTTTCTTCACTTTCCCTTCCTCCTCCGCCGTCTCTTCGTCCCCGACCATCGGGCCGTAATAGTCGGGATCGAGCAACATACAATCGCGCAGCGCCGACGTCGTCTCAAAGCAGACATCCACGAAATCCTCCCCTCGCTCCTTCGCCGCGTCCACGCACGCCTCCCACGCGACGAACGCCTCCTTACACGAGCCACCCTTCATGTATTTACAAAACCCACACTCCTCCTCCTCCTCCTCCTCCTCCTCCTCCTCCTCCTCGGCGTCGCCGTCGCGCGTCGCCTTTTCGTCATCCACGCGCGTCGTCGGCTCGGTCGCGCTCTCACCCTCCCTCTCGCGCCCGTCCGCCGCCTCCGCCTCGCGCGCGGTCGACGGCGTCGACGACGTCGCCATCACGACTCCACCCGCGCGTCCTCGCGTCGTCCTCGTCCTCGCGCGCGTCGACGAGGTGTGACGCGCTCGATCGCCATTCCCTCACATGATGGCGGACGCGCCGTCGCGCGCCTCGCGATGCGCGGACGCGCTCGCCGCCGCGCGCGCCGCGACGCGCGATGACGACGCCGCGCGCGCGATCGACGCGTGCGCGGCGATCGCGATCGAGCGCGGCGACGCGAACGAGAGCGAACTCCTCGCCGAGGTCGCGCGCGAGGCGTTGGAATTTCGTGGGGACGCGTCGACGTCGACGCGTCTGGCGGTGGCGCGCGCGTGCGAGACGCTCGGACGCGGACGAGAGGAGTTTCTGGCGCTCGCGCTCGAGACGGCGCGCGAGATGACGAGAGACGACCGAGGGGTGGTGGCGAAGAGGGCGTGCGCGAGCGCGGGCGCGTTGTTTCGCGAGGCGTTGATCGTGAGCGCGGTGAAAGGGAACGCGGTTCGCGTCGTCAAGGCGGTGAGTAACGCGTGGAGCGAAGCGAAGGTGACGATGGAGGCGGTGCGGGCGCTGGGTGTGGTGGAAGGGGTGAACGAGGGGACGCGGATGGCGTGCGCAAAGACGATGGAGTCGGCGATCCTCGCCTTGGCGGGCGAAGGGTGGGGCTCGAACGTCGTGCAACCAGGGCACAAGACGCTGAATCTGGAGACGATGATGACGGAGAGCGTCGCGCTGAGCGAAGGGTTGCAAGAGATGCTGCGAAACGTGGGTGAAAGGGCGAAACCCACCGGGCCGTTGGCGCTCGTGCTCATCGCCGCGTTGGGAAACCTGAGCGTGAAGAAGGCTGAGCTCGCCACGGGATGCATGCCGGTGTTGATGGCGTACGCGAAGGCGCACGTCGCGCGAGAGAAGGCGGAAATAGAGGCGAACGAACGCTCGTCGTCGTCCACGGCGAGCGTGAGCAAGGAGTTGCAGAGCGTGTTGCTCGACGTGTTGAGAAACGGTCCGAGACAAGCCGTCGAGGGTGGTATGATGAATGAAATCTCCACCGTGTGTCGAGAGTTGGGCGCGGGTGAGGCTGTGGATAGCGCCCTTCGCCATCGCGAGCGCACGGCGCACGCGTCGGGGGAAAAGCGTTCAAACTTTTTGACGCCGACGGGTGGAGGATTCAAACGCGCGCGCTTGCGAGAGCAAGTCCCGCCGCCTCCGCCGCCAATCGTGACGGCGCCGATGACGGAACCGGGCATCTTGCACCAGATTCTCGTCACGCTCGCGACTCTGGTCAGTCGCGCCGATCGATCCATGCTCGACGCGTTTGTGACGCAGCTCGCGCCACCCGCGTTGGCGGACGCGATTTTAGCCAACCTCTCGCACTTGCCCCCGGCGAGTCAATACTATCTCGCCGGTCGCGGGGCGAACGCGCCGCGTCCGCCGCCGCCGCCGCCCATCTCTACCATGGTTAACGTCCCAGAGGCACCGGAAGAGCCCGCGGAGCCGTTATCCGTCGTCGTCAAGGTTGAGGAGCTCGACGCCGAAGTCGCCGAGGCGTTTAGACTCGAGGCGATTCAGCGCATGCTCGCCGTCGGAAGCGCCGCGGAGGAATATGGCGGTGGCGAGAAACTCACGCTCGCCGGATCGCTTCGAAGCTCTCTCCTCGCGCGTTTAGCCGCCTCGGGCGCCGCAAAGTCCGCCGGCGCGTCTTTAGAGGAAGAAACGAACGCCATCGCGTCGGCGCTTCTCTTCACCGCCGAGGGCGGCGGCGTGTACGAGACAGAGGGCGTAAACATGCTCATGAAATGGCTCACGACGCTCTACGCGCAAGAGGTCGCGTACGAGTTCAGCTACGTACCGTACGACCAAGCCATCTCCGCGGCGATCGATTGTCTCACGCGCGGGGTGGCTGGCGCGACGTCGACGACGGCGATGGCGAGCGGCGCCAAGAAGCCGTTGTCGCAACTGCTGTGCGACGTCCCATCGTTACCGGGCGTGGTGTGGCGCGCGATTCGCGTGATGTGTAGATTAGAAGAAGGCGACGAGACGACGCAGTATCCCACGAACGAGGAAACCGTCGTTTTGGTACTCGGCGTGTTGCAAGACTTGATTCTCGAACGTCCTCCGGCGAGAGACGAGGCGTTGGAGGTGTGCTTAGCGTGCGCCACGCACGAGGACGAAGACGTCCGAGGGAAGGCGATTCGACTCATCGCGAATCGTTTACATCCGGTCAAGCACCTCACCGAACGCATCGAGGCGTACGCGAGAGATGGGCTCGGTCGCGGTCGAGAGTTGGGCGATAAGGTGCTCGAGGAGGCCAAGGCGCTCGCCGAACACGAGGCGAGCGTCAAGGAGGAGCGAGACGCCGAAAACATGGACGCGGACGCCGAGGAACCGAAAGAGGACGAATCCCGCGTCGAAGACGAGGTGGAAGAAGAACCGGTCGATCACATCGCGAGAGCGGGTGACGTCGCCGTCGGATCGATGCTTCTCTATTGCGCACTGTGCGCGAGAAATCTCAAACTCTTGCCTGGCTTGTTTGAGGCGTACGCGCGACTGCAACCCGAGTTGCAAGTCGCGCTGCATCGTCCGGTGAACGGTCTCGCGCGCGCGGTTGGACCGAATTGTCTCGAACTGTGTGAAATCATCGCGTCACCGCCGGAGGGGTCGCTGACGCTCGCGGTCCAGTGTTTGAACACGCTCGCCTCCATCGCCGCCGTGCCGGCGCCGGCGACGCTGCTCAATGCCGCCGAGGCGTTGTCCTCGTCTCAGAACGGCGACGTGCGATACCTCGCGCCTTTGGTGTGTTCGTTCGACGAGGAGCGCGTTCGAGATTTACTCCCGCAGTTCATTCACGCGTCGAGCGATGTCTTCGCCTCCTTCTTGGACACGCTGCTCTCCGTTCCGGAGGAGGAGGCGACGCTCACGCCGGCAGCCATCTTC
>Ga0181577_10004099_pt1 | contig 11281 bp, 9 predicted proteins | sample 101ome_21_FD_132468 | JGI IMG/M metagenome (GOLD analysis project Ga0181577, IMG submission 132468) | Coastal salt marsh microbial communities from the Groves Creek Marsh, Skidaway Island, Georgia - 101413BT metaG (megahit assembly) | ecosystem: Environmental > Aquatic > Marine > Intertidal zone... | reverse complement strand
CCGCCTCTGACGCGTCGATGGCGTCTCTGCTGGCCGCGCTCATGCGCGCGGCCCGGCCGTGCTTGGACCACCTGGGCCCCGAGGCGCTCCCGGTCTTTGGATGGTCGATCGTCATCGCACACTCCCGAGCCGGCTCGATGGACAACGAGGTGTTCGAGGACACGATGCGAGTATGGCGGCAGGCCGTCGCCGATGCATTTGCAGAGATCCCAGTGCAGGGCAGGCCCATGATCCACCACACGGAGATCGCGCTGTCCCTCGAGGCGCCCGGCATCAAGGGCTTGGGTGCCACGGGAGACCTCCCATTCGACTCCCTGATGGAGCTTCTGTACGCCTCTGGTCGCCTCCGGCGCCACGCCCTGCGAGAGTGGAACGCCCAGGTACGATATCGCCGAAACGGATGTTGTCGCTGTCGTTATCGTTATCGTTGGTGTTGTTGTTCACACCCCATCCACTGTCTCATTCATGACCATCGGACCAATCTCTCAATCTTAAACGCATGCAGTCGCAGACCACCGCCCTGGACGGCATCTCGCTGTTCCAGAAGCAGGTGTTTGGCGCGGCCGAGCGGGCATGCCCGGGCTGGCAGATGGAATACTGGGACGAGCGGCTCCAGTATCCCGTCGACATGGCCTTGCCCTCGAAGCGGCTCGTGATCGAGGTGGACGGACCGACGCACTTCATGACCAACGCCAACAAGCCCCTCGGCGCGACGGCCCTCAAGCGCCGGCTGCTCGAGCGGCTCGGGTGGCGCCTCGTCGTCGTGCCGTACTTCGAATGGAGCTTAGAAGCATCCGACGACGAGCACGACGCCTGCATGCGCGCCAAGCTCGAGGGTCTCTTGACCAAGGCGGCTGGGCTGCCATCAACCCAACCAGACGCCCAACCGACGCAAACACACCGGCCGCCACCAAATTCGCCTCGTCAACGCGCCGACCCCGACTCGGTTCGGTCCAACGCGTCAAAGCTGGACGCCATCCGGGCCATGCAGGGAAAGATGTCGGTCAACGACGCGCTCAAGAGGAAACTCTTGCGGGGTACTGAATGACGAGCGTACTGAATGAACCCCGCTCCATCCATCCATCCATGTCGGGACAGACAGTTAAAACAAATAAATGATATTATGGGTGAACGTCCACAACAACACGAAGGTCAGCAGTTCCGTCTGCGAGGCCAGCCCCGACAGGAAGGCCGAGACGGGCGCCCTGAAAAACCGACGCGGCTCGCCCCGGCACGTCGCGTACATGATCAGGCCGTTGGCCAGCTGGAACGCCACGAAGACACCGAATCCCTTGACGCCCGTCACGTCGCCGGTGCCGGCGACCGCGCCCGCCACCAGGGCGGCCAACACCCGCGACGTCTGGGCCACGGCGAGGTTCTCCTGGTAGTTGCGATTATTGAGAAGCGTGCGCGCCTCCATCCCGTGTTCGTCCTACCTCGAACCTTCACGCTGTGCACATATGGGTCCCTATTTTTGTATATCGTCGTCTGCAGCTTACACGATCTATTCGTTCTCGTTCGTTTAGGGCTTGAAGAGCAGCAATCGTTCGTTCTTGACCACCCTCCCACCGGCACCAACTACCGACTACCGACTACCAACTACAGCGCCCGGAGTGCGCCGAGCTTCTTGAAGATCCCGTGACCGGTGGCAATCACCTTGTCGCCGACGGCCGTCCGCTGCAGCATGGACAGCTCGACGTGCACCGTCGCCTTTGAGCCGACCTTTCCAGAGTCCTTGATGTCGACAACGGAAGTCCTGAGAACCATGTCCTCGTCCGGCGGCGACGGCTCCTCGTAGTTGATGAGCATCTCTGCCACCACCGTCAGCGGCGGGTTCGGCAGGCAGCCGAGGTCCATCAGGGCGATGGCCGCTGTCCAGTTCCCGGCACAATCGAATGCCGTACCCACAATCCCACCGTTCACGATGCCCGGAAAAGCGCAAAACTTTTTATCGAACGAGACAATCGACTCGAGTCCGTTTTCGATGCGGTAGCTCTTCAGCCGCAAGCCGTCTGCCGCCGCGGGGCCACACCCGAAGCACTCAGACTCGGGCGTGTAGGCGTCTTGGATGGCCACCTCGTCGCCCTCCAGCGGCTCGATGCCATCGGCGTTGACTGAAGGATGGTGCCGAGAACGGCACGGGTTGATCTGGCAAACGGGCGCAGAGCGCGAGTGAGCGAGTGAGCACGGGAGCATTTGAGCACGGTGGAGCGTCGTCGGGGTTGAACCCGGGGCGCGTCTCAACCCGTACCTCGACGCCGTGCTCCTGGAGCAGCTTCCATTTGTTCTTGTCGGGGAAGCTCGTGAGCTTTGACGACGTGGCGTAGTGCGACCCAGGTGTCGTGGTAGACGGTGGACCTTGCGTTTCGATCGTCGGGAAGAAATTCCGCGAAACCAGAGCAGCAAGCGCCTTCCTGTTGGTCCTCGCCGCGAAACCTATAGTGGAGAGCATGGTTTCACACACCGAACGGCGTGGAGCAGACACGGAGCCGGGTTTGGGCCGGTCGATCTCGTTTTTCGTTTGTTTTTCTGGTGGCCTCACTCCGTTCTGCGCCGTTCTTCGCGGACGACGACGAGCGGATCGGCTCTATCTATGTCCGTCGCGACCGTGCTGCCTACGATCGGCCGCAGGCCGACGCCGTCGGCCCGCAGCGGGCGTCTCCCTCTCTGGAGCATTCGGCGAGCCGCACGAGCACGGGCGACCACTCCTCGCGAGGAGTTCTATGCATCGATCGTCGACCAGCTCACCCCGTCCTCTTCCTCTTCCTCGTCGTCGTCTACATCATCGGTGGTCGGCTTGGGGACGGGTGACCTGGTCGCCGGCCTGATCCGGCACGTCTCAGTTGCCACACCGACGGCGGACATCGTCTTCAGACCTCTGTCCCAGTCGACGACGGAGGAGCTGAAGCTGCACAATCTGCCGATCGCCGACGACACAACGGCAGTATTGGACGCGGTTGTCGACCAGGCCGACCAGGTCGACACGTCGGACGCGAGCGGCGAGGTATGGTGGGTGGTCGGGCGCGGCGAGAACGGCCCCCAGGTCTCGCAGGTGGACGTCCAGGCGTTCAAGAGCACAATCTACGGCAACGAGACCGCGAAGGTCATCGTTCTGACGCGCTGTCTCGAGGATGGCCGGCTGCGTGGCACGCTCCCCGTGATGATCGACGGCGACGAGCTCGAGTGGGAAGAGGTGGCGGAGGAGGTCGACGACCTGTTCGTCACGGACGCGGAGATCACCAGGAGGTCAAACCAGGAGGCGGCCAACACGCGCGGATTTCCCGACCCGGTCATCGTCGAGAACGCCGACGGTTCCAGCTCAATGACTCTCGACGTCGCCTTCTTCGAGGAATTCAAGCTGTTTGGCCAGGAATCTGCGTACCGGGAAATTGAAAACGAAGTCGAGGGAATCGAGGGCGTGCTGGCGGCCGGCCTCGTCGGCGTCTCGCGGGACCGTCGAGTCGTCGTGTGGCGGGTGGCGGACGCCGGAGGCGGAGATGACGACGACGCGTTCGAGGTGACTTAGTGTAGGGTATTCAATCCATGCAATGATTGCAGTATCATCGCCCTCCTTTTCTACCTACCTACCCGCCCAGCTCCGCCAAACAGTCCTGCTTCTCCCGGATCTTGCGCCGGAGCAGGTCCAGCATCGTCGCCGTTGCCTGCTTCTCCCGCAGGATGTTGAGGAGATACTGCATGTTGCGGAAGAGCAGACCGACGAGCTCCACCCGCCGGGCGTACGACTGAGGGTCCTCGCAGAGCGCCTCCAGCAGCTCGTCAATGGCCTGCGTTAGCCGTTTGTGGAGTTTCAAGAGCTCCTCCTTGGCGGCAATCTTCCCGTCGACCTTGTCAAACTCGGTCTGGACGTGGAGCGGCGGGATCCCCGGCGTGCGACTGTGGATCTCGCCGAAGAGCACGAACGTGTCCGTGGGGAGCTCGGGCCGCGTGTACTCGCCGTGCTCGGCGGTCGCGTATGGCGGCACCGGCGGGAACAGGGCCCGAGCCTCGTTGTTCCCGGCTCTCTCCGTCCCGTCTCCGTCTCCCATCTCCTCCGAAGAATTTGCACTCAGCAGACGTCAGTCAGGTGCGGCGCGTGCCATGCCTATACCATACAGGCGTCGGAGTCAGAGTCATAGCAGCAATGACCAGGAGGAATGAATGAATGCAACAGGGAGGTTGAAAATTTCAAAAAGGTGCACCGGTGCACCTTTTTGACCTACGTCAGATAGAGCGACGCGCTGAAAACAATGTCACGCTTGATCGCTTCGGATGCATCCGACATCAGCTGCCACAGTTCCGAGTTTCCGCAGACGCGGGCGACGTCCCGGAGCTCCCTCGTCAGCTCGTCGAGGCGGACGATACACCGGACGATCGAGCCCTCCATCACGTCCGTGTCCGTGCAGATTTCGGCGAAACTGAGGCCGCATCCCCACTGGTACACGACGCTGAGGAGCCCAAAGTTGAGGTTCTCGCGAACGAAATCGGCGGGGTCGACGTCGAGGCCCTCGGCCTGCTGCGCTTCGCCGGCGGCCAAAGCGATCTCCGTCACCTTCTCGTAGGCATCCACAAGCTTTTCCGGAACGTCCTCGAGGAAGTTGCACTCCGTCTTGTCTTGGAACACGAGCGCCGACAGCAGCGCGGCCGCCATCGGCGCGTCAAGGCCCGACATGACGTTGGCGAAGACGAGCTCGACGGCGATCAGTTCCTGGCAGGAGAACGGGCGAAGCGCGCAGCGCGTAGCGCGAGTGAGAGAGTCAGGGCGCGGCCGCACGTCGGTCGAGTTCGTCAGTTGATGGTTGTCCGCTCGTTCAATACCCACCGAGCTCGGCGTGCCCAGCTCGCACAGCGCCGCGCCTTTCAACGTCAGGCTCTTGTCGTTACGCACGTAGCCCAGCTTCTCCAGGACGCGCAAGCTTTGCACGAACTCTGGCATCCGGCTCAGGCCCTCGTCGCCGCTCCTCGCCAGGATCTCCTTGACCCGCCCCTTGAGCACCTTTTCGCTCTTCACCCTGGCCACCACCTCGCCCATCATCGGGTCCTCCCAGCCCCTGAACTTAACCATCCGCTCCAGGTACACCTGACGCTCGCGGATCAGCGACACGATGTCAATCTGGTTGACCTTGAGGTCCGAGATGGGGTCCATCAGCTTGAGCGACGCCGGGTCGACCTGCTGGACGCCCTGGACGGCCATAAAGATCTTGCCTTCGTTGCCGCGAAGGACCTCGTCGGCGTTGACGTCAATCTTGGCCTTAGAGACGGCGACGATGTCGCGGACGTCCACGTCAGCCATCACGTACGACACGACGCCCATCTCGCCGCGGAGCGGCAGCGCGACCAGAGGCTGCTTGCTGTGTTTCTTGGAGAGCTTCATGCCGCCAAACATGTCGTCGAGGTCGTCCAACTTCTTCGAGACGGCCTTGAGCTTCATGCCGCCAAACATGTCGTCCGAGTCGTCCGACTTCTTGCCCATGGGCTTCATACCGGCAAACGGATCCGCATCTGGCTCCCCTTGCTTCGAGCTTTGGGCTTCTCCTCCCACGACGCCTCGTACCGCCGCGCCACCACGACCCCTCGCAGCGAGCGACCCGTCGTCGCCGGCCACCAACCCGTCGAGGGGCGACGCGCGCGCCACCTTGAGTACCACGCACTCGCCTGCCTTGGCGTCCTTCGCCTTCACCACGACGCCGATGTCCGTCATGCTCGCCTCCTTTCTGCCAACCAGGACGATCCTGCCGTTGACTAGGGCCGCGGCCGCCCCTCGGGACGGCATGACGTCCTCCTGGATCACCGACGAGATGCGCTCGACGTTCATGGACAAGTCCACGTACTCCTCGACCTCCTGCCGGCTCAGCGACGTTGGCGTCTCCGGCCACGGCTTGTCGCGGAGCTTCTCCAGCGCGCGGTGTCCGAGGGCGACGGCGGCCTTGTCCTCCGGCGCCGACCGCTGCGCGTGGAACTCGGCAAAGCTCCGGCGCAGCATGTCCTCCACCTTCAAATCCTCCACGCGCAGCAGGTTCAAGATCATGCTGTACGTCAGGCGGAACTGGCTCTCGAGCTTGGTCGCCGACCCCGTGAGCATGCGCTTCAGGTCCAACTCGGGGAGCACCGAGTCCCAGCACGCGATGATCACCGTCCCGACCGTGTCGAGACCACGGCGCCCGGCGCGCCCGGCCATCTGCGTGTACTCGCCCGGCAGGAGGTTCCGAAAGTCCTTTCCGTCTGAAGAAGAGACAGTGGATCGAGCGATCGAGCGATCGAGCGTGAGCGAGCATGAGCGATCGAGCGCGTGGTGCGGCCCGACGACGACCGGCAATCAATCAATCAATCATTCCGTCCATCCACCCTCGAACCGTACCATGCTTCCTCGTGGACTGGAACACGACGGCCCTGGCCGGGGCGTTGACGCCCATGGCAAAGGTCTCGGTGGCGAACAGGACCTTGATGACTCCCCGACAGAAGAGCATCTCGACGACCTCCTTGACGATCGGCAGGAGCCCCGCGTGGTGCACGCCGAGGCCCCGCTTGAGCATCTCCTTGATCCGCATCAGCTGCGGAAGGTTTCGATCTCCCTGTCCAAGCCTCGAAAATGCCCTCTCACAAAACACGTGGATCTCGCTCTTCTCCCTGTTGGACGTCAGGTCCTGCGACTGGAGCGAGTCGACCAGCGCGTCGCACCGCTTCTTGCTGAAGCAGAAGGCGACCATCGGCAGCAGCTCCTTCTTCTTGAACTTCTCAATCAGGTTGCCCCACTGGCTACGTTCCGACTTAAGCTTCATCTCCGGCGTCTTGAACCTCGTCTGGGCCACCACCCTGTGGACCGAGGCGTTCTGCTTGGGCGGCCCGCCGCGCCCGGTCGGAAGCTGCTGCTTGGCCTCTGACTTGGTCTTGGGCGCCGCGTTCCGCTTGTCGTACTCCTCCTTCGCCTGTTTCCACCCGATCGGATCGTACTTCTCCTGCGAGCACACCCGATAGAAGCTGCCGCCGTAGTAGAGCGAGTGCTCGAGCGGCACGGGCCGCTTGTTGGTCCCCGTGACGTACACCCGTTTCTGCTTGGTCTTCCCGACCCAATTGGCGAATTCAAGCACGTTGGGCACCGTTGCCGACAGCAGGAGGAGCTTGATGTGGTCCGGGAGCATGATGATCACCTCCTCCCAAACGACCCCGCGCTCGGCGTCGTTCACGTAGTGGACCTCGTCGAAGACGACCCACTCGATGTCTCGGATAATGTCGGCTCCTTTGTAGAGCATGGAACGCAGGATCTCCGTCGTCATGATCAGGCACGTGCTGTCGGGCTTGATGCTGACGTCGCCGGTGAGCAGGCCCACCTCAAAGGTCCCGCTGAAGTCCCTGAACTTCTGGTTGCTGATGGTCTTGATGGGCGACGTGTACACGGCTCTCGTGCAGTGCTTCTCAGCCAGCGCAAACGCATACTCGGCGGCGACCGTCTTGCCGGCAGACGTGTGCGCAGCGACAAACACCGAGTTGTCCTTCTCCATGTGGACGATGGCCTCCTTCTGGAAGGTGTCGAGCTCGAACGGATACGTCTTTGCCAAGTGATGCTTGAGCGCGTCCCACTGTTGCTCGAGATCGACGATTGTCTCGCGCACGGCCCAGACGTCGGCGCCAGACGGTGCTGACCCGCCCGCCCTGTCCGCCCCGTCAGCCGCCGGCTCGCGGTTCAGCGCCGCGCCGAGGTCGAGCGTGCCCTCGAGCACCTGTTCGATCAGAGCGAGCGGAGACGCCGACGCCGACGCCGACGCGCTCGCGCTCGTTGTTGGTTCCCTGCCGCCGTTGCCGTGTCCCTGCCACGTGCCTCCACTGCCCCCACTGCCCCCACTGCCCGCACCGCGCCGTTCGTCCTCGACGACGACCGCAGTGTCATCCTCCGAGTCATCTTCCAAGGGCAGAATGCCATCAAATAGGTTGTCGATGCTCAACTTTGCCCTCTTCTCCTCCCTCCCGGCGGCCGCTGTCGCCTCCCCTGCAGCCCCTTCCCCTCCCCCCGCTCCGACGGCTGGCTCCCTCTCAGCATCCGCGTGCATCAACACCATGTACTCGACAAACCCGGGAATCTCCAGATCCGGCGGGCAATCGCTCAGGTACTCGTCGAGCCACTTCGTCGACGCGGCCTCCGCCAGCACCGCCAGCTCCTCGGGCGCCCGCTCGACCCGGGTCCAGGCCTCGCCACCCGGCGCGTGCGGCGTCGAGTGCGTCCGAGACCCGCCCCGAACGCGCTGCTCCCGCTTGCTGGCCGAGTCTGTGTTCAGGGGAAGCGTCTGGCTCTGCGTCTCTGACGCCTCCTCGAATGCCTCCTCGAATCGCACGCGCGAGTGGCGCGTATCCTCCTCGAACGGATCCCGGGCCAGGAATCGAACATTGAGATTGTTCGACGTGGGCAGCGCCGACTGAAGGAGCGGCATCGGTTCGCTCGCCCGAACCATCGTCTCACGACAGTTTTCTTCTTCTTTCCGACTGTCGGTCAGGTATTTCGAGAACAGACGAGCACGCGCTCTCTCCGACTACCGACAGACTACAGACATAACAGGTGGTCGATATATATATATATAGGAGGTCGGCAACCGCTCCAAACGCTGGCAGTCCCGGAAATTCAGCCGATTCAGGTGTCAACCGAATTCAGGTGCAACCTCAATACACCTTTTCCAATGGCCGACCCGAACCTCGAGGCGCTTCCGCGTCTCGTTCTTCATCACAGTAAGCTCAACAAGAGCGCCCTGTTGTACGATCGGAAAGACGATGCCGCGAGCCCGACCTGGTCTCTGACCGCAGGGGGGGCCACCGAGAGGAGCGGCCACCGAGGGGACGCCACAGCCGCAGGACGAGCGCAACAGGACCGGCCACCGAGCCACCACGACCCGTGCGACCGGTCGACCGACGGTGGAAAGATCGTGCGCATCCCGGACTTTGGCGTCGACGAAGACGACGACGACGACGCGACGAGCACGACGTCCAGGTCGACGTGGGTCGTGAGTCGCGCCAGCACGACGCAGATGGTCAAGTCTCCGGGGGCCTACCTGCGGCTCCAGTCCATCTCGAAGCCGGCGCCGCATCCGCTGTCCGAGTTTCTCAAGGAGGCCAGCCCGTCGCACAAGATATCCATGCAGACGGTGCTGCACAGCATGGCGAGCCTATCGAGGACGGGCAGGACGCAGGGCCAGAAGAAGAAATCCAATCAGGACTCGTCGTTCACCTTCAGGCAGTTTGTTCAGGACCACCAGGCGATCGCGGGCGTCATGGACGGCCACGGTCCCAACGGCGCGGCCGTGTCGAGGTTCGTTCGGCGGACGCTGCCGGGCCTCATCGCCAGGGAGCTGGCGGCCAGGGGCGAAGTCGCCGTCCAGTCGGCGATGCGGACCGCATTTCTGGCGACGCACGAGTCGCTGCGCACGACGCTGGAGCCCATCAACGCGCGACTGAGCGGGTCCACGGCGGTCGTGGCGCTGCTGCAGGGGCAGAAGATCACCACGGCGTGGGTGGGCGACAGCAGGGCGCTCGTGGTCCGCGAGCTATCGCCAAACTGCCACAGAGCCATCCCGTTGACCAAAGACCATAAGACGGTGGGCACCGAGCGCATGCGAATCGTGAACAACGGGGGCAGGGTCCAGCGAATGGTCGACCCCTCTGGCCGGGAAGTCGGACCGGCCCGCGTGTGGCTGCGGACCTCGTGGGTGCCCGGACTCGCCATGTCGAGGGTCATCGGCGACACCGTCGCGCACAGCGTCGGCGTGGTCGCCGAGCCCGAGGTGAGCACCCACGAGCTCGACGAGCGGGACTGCTTTCTGGTCGTGGCCTCGGACGGCGTGTTTGAGTTTTTGTCAAACCACGACGTCGCCAGCATCGTGGGCCGTTGCGGGACGGCCGAGGGCGCGTGTCGAGTCCTGGTCCAGGAGGCCGCGGCGCGCTGGAACGACGACGTCGCCGGAGTGGCCGACGACATTACCGTCGTGGTCGCCAAGTTTCAGTCGACGTCGTTGTCGTCATCAACGTAGTCGTGTGTGTGAAACGATATGAAAAAACAACAATCAATCCTAATCGTCTTCCTCATCGTTCTCCTCGTCCAGCACCTCGACGAGCGGCCGTGGCGCTCCCCGTTCCCGTTCCCGTTCTTGTCGCAGGTCCTCGCCCCCGCCCCCGCCCCGGACGGCCGCCTCGGCCGCTCGTACCGCCTCATCGTTCATCAAGTCAAACACCCCGCATGACATGTCGAGTTCGATGTGCTCGCCCTCGCAGTCGTCCTCCAGCTCGAGCTTTTCCGCCGGCGCGCCCCCGGGCGCGTCGCTCGCCTTGCCGGCCTCCTGGAGAAACGCGTCCAGCCGACTCAACAGCCCAGTGTTTTCTGCCACGGGACCGATGTCCGGTTTCCGAGGCGGCGAGACAAGCAGCTGTTCCCCTGCAGCGTTTGGGGCGGTCGTCGTGAGCGTGAGCGAGTACAAAACCGAACCGAAACGTACGGAAATCCCCCCCTCCCCCGCCCTGCCTGGGCTCTAATGTTTCCTTTGCTTCCGCCTCGGTCATCCTCGTGTTGGTGCGCGCCTCCCGGGTGGCGTTGAGCGCCATTTGTTTTTTGTAGTGGTTTTCGACCCCGAGAAAACCACACATCATAGACGATTTTTAAAGACGCATCCATCAATCGCCATCGGATGCTCCTACAGACCACCTCAAAACGCGCGGCTCGCGTGGCAAGCCGCTGCTTGTGTGCCTGGCAGCCTGAGAATTGGCTCATTGCCACCCGCCGAACGAACACTCGGAGCGTCCATGAGGGGGTCTTGCAGGCCGTGCCGTCGACACAAGACGTATCCAAGACCACAAAGGCGACGATAACGCAGACCCGAGGACATGCGCAGGGCTTTACCTCGTTCGCGGCCGCACAACAGGCCGAAACGGCCCATGCAGACACTGCCCCCGCCACGGACGACGGCGACGCGCCCCCCGTCTCGCGCGAGATCGTTAGCAAGTACCGCAACAAGATGGACGCGCTGCAGAAGCGGCGGAAGCGGGTGCCGCTGTCGTCGGGAGAATCGTACGAGGCGTGGATAGAGAAGAACGACGTCGCGCTCGAGCCGCTGCGGGAGTTCTTTGCGCTGCACGAGATGGATTCGTCGTGGGCCATCGCGGAGCTGTACAAGAATGGATACTGGGGCAAGAAATTGATGATCGGACACTCGGAGGGCGGCGACGACCGGAGAGCCCTGTCGTCTCCCTCGTCGTCTCCCCCGGCGTCGTTCCCCTGGGAAAAGGCGCTCGACGTGTGGGCGGCGGCCTT
>Ga0181577_10004098_pt1:2500-11282 | contig 11282 bp, 10 predicted proteins | sample 101ome_21_FD_132468 | JGI IMG/M metagenome (GOLD analysis project Ga0181577, IMG submission 132468) | Coastal salt marsh microbial communities from the Groves Creek Marsh, Skidaway Island, Georgia - 101413BT metaG (megahit assembly) | ecosystem: Environmental > Aquatic > Marine >... | reverse complement strand
CGACTACGGCAGAAAATTCGACGCGACGACGCGACGACGGCGATTTTGGAGCAACGCTTCCGCGTACGCTGAATTACATGTTTTGTCTACGCGACGGACGCATCTTGAACACCAACGCCGGAGAGAATAGCGTTTTAAGGACCCCTGAGCACGTTTGCTCATGATGCATCGCGTCTTCGTGGAGTCCCTACACCGACGAGTTGTGACTCACGGACACGTTCGACGTCGCCGACGCGCCGACGAGCAGAGACACGCAAGCACACGCCGAGCGCGCACTCGCAGGTTCGTCTTCTTTGCGTCCGGCGCGTTCTCGACGCGCCTCGCGCGCCGAGCCGACGTTTGACGGGTACAGCTCGACATCGGCTCCCGAAAGTACTGGGTTTCGGCCGATCGCCTCTAAAACAGACCCATAATCGCCATCGTATGAAAGCAACGACGAGTTACCTTCATAACCACCCCCGCGTGGGATCGAATACGGCAACTTTTCATGAGCTTTCGCTCTGATCAAGTGTAGTATCTGTTCTAAATTACTTAAACGTAATTTTGACACAATATGTGTTAAACTGTTTAAGACAATTTCTTTCAGAGTCGTTCGTATATAGCATAGAGTTTACTCTATCAACGGACGTGCGCATGTTTTCGGCCTCACACACCTCGCCGTGAACGTGCACTCTGTTTTCGAGAGGGGTTGGCGCTCCTCGGTGGTGTGTGTGCGTGCGTGCGCGCGTCCGACGTGCTCTGCGTCATCCGCACGCGCGCGCGCACCATGCGCGTGTTGCTCACCGGGGGCGCGGGATTCATCGGGTCGCACGTCGCGACGCGTCTCGCGACGACGTACGCCGACTACCAGATCGTCGTCGTCGATAAGCTCGACTATTGCTCGTCCAAGAAGAATCTCGAACGAATCGTCTCGCTTCCGAACGTCACCTTTGTCAAGGGCGACGTGCGATCGTTCGATCTCGTGACGTACGTGCTGAACAGCGAAAAGATTGACGTCGTGATGCACTTTGCGGCGCAATCGCACGTGGACAATTCGTTTGGGAATTCGTACGAGTTTACGAGGAATAATTTCGAGGGAACGCACGCGCTGCTCGAGGCGTGTCGACGCGCGACGGAGACAAAGATTAAGAGGTTTTTACACGTCTCCACGGATGAGGTGTACGGCGAAAATTTGAGCGATTCAAACACCGAGCACGAATCGTTGTTGACGCCGACGAATCCGTACGCGGCGACAAAGGCGGGCGCCGAAATGCTCGTCATGGCGTACGGCCGCTCGTACGGTTTGCCCTTCATCATCACGCGAGGGAACAACGTGTACGGGCCGAATCAGTATCCAGAGAAAGCCATTCCAAAGTTTGCCATATTGGCGTCTCGAGGGGATAAAATCGCCATCCACGGCGACGGACTCGCGACGCGTTCGTACATGCACGTCGACGACGCCGCGCGCGCGTTCGACGTCGTGTTACACGCGGGCGAGACGTCGCAGATATACAACATAGGTTCGAGAGAGGAACGAACCGTGATATCCGTGGCGAGAGACGTGTGCGAGATTCTGGGCAAAAATCCAGACGACGCCATCACGCACGTCGAAGACAGGGCGTTCAACGATCGACGATACTTCATCGATTCGACGAAATTGCTCGCCTTGGGCTGGCGACAAGAGGTGGATTGGACCCAGGGTTTGCGTGAGACGGTCGAGTGGTTCACGACGCGCGATTTAAAGGCGTATTGGAAAAACTTTGAATCCGCGCTTCTCCCCCACCCGCGGTTCGGCGGCGACGAAGACGCCGACGACGCCGCGCGCGAGGGAACGTCAGCGACGTAGCGGCGTTAGTAGCTTTTTAGCGTGTAGGGTACATAGGTGGTAGTGATAGATTTTATTTTTCGTTCCGCGACGAGTTCGAACGCGAGAGCGCGCGCGTTCGAAGGCGTTTAAAAATGTATCGGCGCTCCTCGGGATCGTGTGGCGGCGACCTCACGGGGAAAGGGACGATCGAATCCTCGTGCGCGTCGCAGAGTACGACGCGTCCGTTCGTGCGCTCGCGACGCGACGCGACGCCGACGAGACCGACGTCTCGAGCGCCCTCGGCGCCACCGTCAACCGCGATGACGTCCGCGACGATGGACACATCGTCATCGTTGTCCCCGACCGAGCTCGCGCACGAAGAGGTCGTGTTGCAAAATCCACACGATGTCGAGGCGTGGCGGGCGTATCTGGACGCGATGGCGCGCGAACCCGCGACGACGGAGGATGCGTCCACGTCCTCTCACGCACACGGCGGCGGTTTGTCGAAGAAGCGCATCTTGATTCACGAACGGGCGGTGCGACACAATCCGAATTCCTACAAGGCGTGGTACTTTTACTTGAAGGAACGCGTGGAGGCGACGCGAGGCCTTCGGTGCGACGACGTCGAGCACGAACGGACGATTTCGTGCTTTGAACGCGCGTTGGCGACGATGCACAAGATGCCGAGGGTGTGGGAACTGTATCTACGGTATTTGATGTCGCTCAAGTACGTGACGAGGACGCGACGGGCGTGCGACGCCGCGTTGTGCGCGTTGCCTGTGACGCAACACGATCGCGTGTGGGCGATATATCTCGAATTCGTGCGCTCGGACGAACGCATTCCGGGCGATACCGCGCGTCGAGTGTATCGCCGGTACCTGAAATTCGAGCCCGGACACGCCGAGGAGTACGTCGAGTTTTTGAAAAAGCGAGGCTACGCGGGCGAGACGGCGGCCAAGCTCGCCGAGCTCGTCGACGACGATGCGTTCCAATCGCTCGCGGGCAAGTCGAAACACGCGATGTGGTTGGAACTGTGCGATATCATCACGAAACACCCCGCCGAGGTGCACGAATACAGCGCGGGGGCGAGCGGACGCGCGTTGGACGTCGACGCCGTCTTGCGCGGGGGCATTCGCGCCTTTAGCGGCGAGACGGGTCGTCTGTGGACGGCGCTCGCGGATTATTACATTCGACGCGGTCTCTTCGAAAAGGCTAGAGACGTGTACGAGGAAGGCATGGAGAGCGTGTCCACGGTGCGCGACTTTTCATTAATTTTTGACGCGTACGCGCAATTCGAAGAGAGCGTCATCTCGGCCAAGATGGAAAACGAAGACGAAGACGACGAGCAAGACGACGATGAAAACTCGGACTCTCCGGAGTCGTTCGTGCTCCGCTCGACCGCCACCGTCGATCTCGAGCTCAGGCTCGCGCGTCTCGAACACCTCATGGAGCGTCGACCGATTTTACTCTCATCCGTCGTCCTTCGACAAAATCCTCACAACGTGCACGAGTGGGAAAAGCGCGTCGCGCTCTTCGAAGGCGATCCGACGCGACAAATCGTCACCTACAGCGATGCGGTGAAGGCGGTGAATCCACATCTCGCCACCGGACGCGTGTCCACGCTCTGGATCAACTTTGCCAAGTTTTACGAGACGCACGGCGATTACGAGAGCGCCGAGACGGTTTTCGAAAAAGCCGTCGTCGACGCCGAGTTTAAATCCGCCGAAGACCTCGCCGCGGTGTGGTGCGAACGCGCGGAGATGGCGATTCGACGCAAGGCGTACGACTCCGCGTTGGACATCATGCGTCGAGCGACGACGCCACGTCCCGGGTATCGCGAACCGCGAACCGCCGAGGAGTACGACGCGTTGCCCGCCCGCGACAAGGTTTTCAAATCGTTGAAAATGTGGACCCTGTACGTGGATTTAGAGGAGAGTTTGGGAGATTTGACGTCGGCAAAAAAAGCGTACGACGCCATGATCGCGCTTCGCGTCGCGACGCCGCAAATCATACTCAATTACGCCCACTTGCTCAAGGAGAACAACTATTTCGAGGATTGCTTTCAAATTTACGAGCGCGGCGTCGACGCCTTCAAGTTTCCGTATTCGCGAGACATTTGGCTCGCCTACCTCGCGACGTTCGTCGATCGGTTCAAGGGCACCAAACTCGAGCGCGCGCGCGATCTGTACGAACAAGTCTTGACCGAGGCACCGCCAAAGGAGGCGAAACAGTTTTACCTCGCGTACGCGGCGTTGGAGGAACGGTACGGACTCGGCGCGCGCGCCATGGACGTCTACGAACGCGCGACGACGCGTCTTCCGCCTGATCAACGACTCGAGGTGTACGACGCGTACGTCGCCAAAGCGATGGAGTTTTTTGGCGTGGACAAGGTGCGCGCCGTGTTCTCTCGCGCCGCCGACGACGAGACGTTACCGAGAGACGCGACCAAGACGTTGACGACGCGATTCGCCGAATTCGAGCGTAAACTCGGCGAACTCGATCGCGCGCGCGCGCTCTACGCGCACGCGTCGCAATTCGCCAATCCGCTCGTGGATGTCGATTTTTGGTCGACGTGGCACGAATTCGAAGTGCGACACGGAAACGAGGATACGTTTCGCGAGATGCTTCGCGTCAAGCGCGCCGTCGCGGCGAGCTTTTCGGACACGCACTTCAACACGACGGAGGTGGCGCCGAACACGGAGGCCAAGGCGACGACGACTGGCGCGCCGACGGCGGCCGAAGGACCTACCGATGGCGGCGACGCCATGGCGCGATTAGACGCCGCGCACGAGGCGCGCGCGGCGACGGCGACGGCGGCGTCCGTCCCTGGATTCGTGCGTTCGCACGTCGAGGGCGCGACGACGGGCGGCGGCGACGGCGGCGGCGGCGGCGACGACGCGGAGATTGATTTAGGAGACGACGACGACGATGCGTTCGCCGAACGACCCGTACCGACGAGCTTATTCGGAGGAACGACGACGACGACGAATAAACGAGACGCCGCCGACGCCGAACTCGGCGCCGCCGAACGCTTCAAACGCGCGAGAGAAGACGCGAAGTAACGCGTCGCCCGACCGAACCGACGACGACTACATAGCTCATCATTGACTACAGTACTATACTAGCACACCACCACGAAACACCACACCCACGCCGTGACTGACCGCGTCACACCCACGTCCCACCACCCACGGTCGCCAGCGCCGCTAAGATTTTCCTCGTCGCCGCCGCCGCCCCCTCCGCGGCGTCTTCGTAAATGTCGTTGGCGCGCGACATTTGACTGTAATGTTTCGACGCCCTCGGGAGCTTAAAGTGCAACAACACCTCCTCATCCGTCTCCACGTCCGCCACTCGTCGACTCACCGCGCTCAACGCGTCTCTGTGTTGCACGCGCCACCGAAATTCAATGGAATCCGTCCGTTCGGCGCACTCGTACAACAACGCCGGACCCGTGTAATACAACGAGTGATAAAAGTGATGTTCGTTGGCGACATTTTCCGAAATCTTCACCATGGCGCGCTTAAACACCGCGCTTCCCGGCACCGCCACCATGAACGCGTTCCAAATCTGTCCCGGCCCACCGACGAGTTTATACACCCGCCTATCGAACGCGAATAAATGGTCGCGGCGCATGTTCGCCGTCAACGCGTCCAACGACTGTAACAATAAAATGTCATCATCCATCCACACGCCCCCTTCGCTGTACAAGATGCAATACCGCAACAAATCCGCCTTGAACGCCACGGGTTTCAATCGCTTATACGCCTCGGCGTGTTCGGGACATTTCAGTTCCATGTACGCGCGTCCTCGCGCGACGTCGTACGTCTGCGTCGTCCAATTCGGATTCATGCGCGCCGTGTAGTTGAGCGGAAAAGGCACGTCCCCTCGTAACGTGAGCGTGTGTAACGTCTTCGGAACCTCGCGTTCGATCAATAAAGAATCGTACCGCGGTACCGGACGCGCGTCCCAGTGTCGTCGCGCGCGAGGGACGAGGACGTCGTCGATGAACGTCGTCAGGGTGACGACGGTGATGAGACCGATCGCGCACCATCGGGACGCCGTGCCCGCGCGACGCGAGGACGCGCGACGGGTCGGTGGCGCGGACGCGGTCGACGCGTGGTGGTGGTGCGCGTTCGTCGCCCCCGCGGGCGAAGATCCGCCTCGATACGACGGGTGATGATGATTCGTCATCATCCTCAAATCAGAGTCGAGTCGTCGACTGCGGATGCGTTTCGTCGGCGCGCCGCGCGTTCAACGCGTATACGTGTGTACGATGTCGTCGTTCTTTGAGAGAAAAGGGCGATAAAGAGAGAAAATATTACAGATGGCCATAGATGGACGCGCGAGGACACCATCGATCGGTATCCGCGCGTGCGTTAAGCGCTCGTACGTTAATCGACGCGAAGCACCATGTTGCGCTCGAACCCTTCGCCGACCGTCGGCCAATCGTCCGTCGTGCGCCACTGATCGTCGACGAGAAATTTCACCTGATACGTCCCCGGAGGTAAAACGCACACGCACGAGAAGACGTCGCCGACGCCGTCGCCGCGATCGTTCCACTCGGGACTGAGATGAAACCCGCGCGTCCAGTCGTCGAAATCGCCCATGAGTCGAACGTCGCTGGCGTTTCCTCGCCACGTCACGGGAACCTCTCTCGAACACCCGGCGTCGGCGAGATCGGCGTCTCGACGACACGCGCGAGACATGCGATCGAGTCTGGCGACGAGGGCGTCCGTGGGTGGGAGATTTTGTCGCCGTAAATCAGACGCGGCGACGCGAAGCGTCTCCGACTCGAGCGCCGCGCGGGACAACGCGCGTCTCGCCTCGTTCAATTCCTCGTCTCGTTTCGCCAGTTGTTTCTCGAGGAATTTTGAGTACGCGTTCGCCTTGTGCACGCGCTCGTTCAGGCGCGTGCGCAGGGTGATCATCTGATCGATGACGCGTCGTTGCGACGCGGTCGGCGGCGTCAGCGGCGAAGACGAAGATGATGATGAATCTCCGTTCGACGACGACGGTTCGCCCTCCGAGCGCACGGGAAACGCGGGACGATCGAGATCAGACGAAGATGAAGAGGACGGCGACGCGTCCCCGCTCGTCGCGCGCGTCGTCGTCGACACAGAAACACACGTTGATGTTGAATTGTAATCCATTCGCTTCATCATCATCTTTCGAGTCCCCGCACCGCGTCCGCGAGACGCCGCGAACGCGCGTCCCGCGTCCCGCGCGACCCGCGCGTCCGCGCACGATCGAACCGCCCGCGTCGCCATCGCCACCTCCGTCCGCGCGTCGACGCGTCCGTTGAATGACGTCATCGTTATCCGAAATCAATCCATGCAGCGCCGAGCGTCGTCACTCCTCGACGCGCGCGACCGATCGCGATGGCGACGACGACGACGACGACGACGACGCGCATCTCCGCATCCGCGTCCGCGCGCGCACCGCGCACCGCGCGTCGCACGGGACGACGCGGGTCGATCATCGTTCGCGCAGCCGGGGACGCGGCCGAATCGTCGTCGGAATCATCCTCGCCGTCGACCGCCGCAACCACCACCGCCGCCGCCGCCACCACCTCCGATTGGATGTTCGAAACGATCGCGGGTCGATGCGCCATGCTCGGCTACGCCGTCGGCGCGTCTCGAGAGGTGACGGAATCGATGACGATGTTGGAACAGTCGACGCGTCACGGCTTTGGCGTCGTCGCGACGTGCGCGCTCGTCGCGTGGGCGTCGACGAAACCGTTCGAGTTTAATCCGCAAGAATACTCGGCGAATCCCATGGAATTAAAGGGGAAGAAAGGGATGAGTGGGTTCGCGGCGATGGAGGAATTAAATTTGAATTGCGACGTCGAGCGCGCGCACGGGAGACTCGCCATGGCGGGGTTCGCGGGGACGGCGCTCGTGGAACTCATTCTCCATCGCGGTGTCTTCGGATGAGGATGTTTTGAGTGCGTGTTTGTGTTATGACGATGCATGAATGACCCGCGTGCGCGTGCGTGCCTTCCATCGTTCGCGCTCTGTTCGTCGCGCGTCCGTCTCTTCGCGCGCGTTGACTTGCTTCACAACGTCCCTCGTCGTTTGCGTCGCTCGCGTCCTTCGTTCGTTCGTTCGCGCGCATGACGCGCGCTCAAGCGTCGTCGTCGTCGTCGTCGTCGTTCGATCCATCGCCGCGCGACGGGATGCGCGCGTCGTCTCGCGGCGGCGGTTCGACGGCGAGACGGTTCGCCTCCCGCGTCGACGGACGACACACGTCCCTCGGCCACGCGACGACACAGACGACACAGACGACGCGGGGCGCGTTCGCATCGTCGTCATCATCCTCGTCGTCGTCCGCGCTCGTCGCCGACGCGCGCGGACGACGCGCCGTGAGTCGGTGCGCGGTGCGTCGCGTCGACGCGGGACGCGAAGAGCCAAAAATAATACTCGCGCGTCGTCGCGGTTCGACACAGACGACGACGACGACACGGACGACGACGACAACGACGGAGGCGCACCGAACAACCGACCGTCGCGCGCGCGCGGTATCGTTATTCGAAACCCCCGTCGCGACGACCGCGACGACGACGACGATACGGACGACGGCGACTCGGCGAGACGTCTGTTCGCGTTCTCGTTCGCGCGCGAGAGAGACGCGACGCGCGGACGACGACGACGACGACGTCGATGCGACCAAAATCACACACACACAGACGACGGTCGACCATCGCGCGACGACGGAGACCACCGCGGAGGACGCTTCGCGTCTCCGTCACCGTCACGGTCACCGTCGCCGTCGCGACGCCGCCGCCGCCGCCGCCGCCGCCGCCGCCGCCGCGCGCGCGCGTCCTCCCCCCACCCCCGACGCGACGACCACGGACGCCAAAGCCGCCTTACGCGAGGAACGCGACGCCCTTCGATCGGCGTACGAACTCGTCGTCGCCGAGCGCGACGACGCCCGCGCCATTCGCGAGCGCGCCCGTAACGCCGAGCGCGACGCCGCGCGTCGACTCGAGGCGTCGCG
>Ga0181577_10004096_pt1 | contig 11285 bp, 8 predicted proteins | sample 101ome_21_FD_132468 | JGI IMG/M metagenome (GOLD analysis project Ga0181577, IMG submission 132468) | Coastal salt marsh microbial communities from the Groves Creek Marsh, Skidaway Island, Georgia - 101413BT metaG (megahit assembly) | ecosystem: Environmental > Aquatic > Marine > Intertidal zone... | reverse complement strand
GACCGAAATTTCTGAAGCCTTCCGCGCCCATTTACTCGCCCTGCAAGCGGCAGGTTTTGCCGATTGTGGTCCGGGGCGGCTCCTGCTCCCGGGTGATCTCGAAGGCTCGCCCATGCTCAGCTTCGCGCCCCTGCCAGCGCCCGCGAATGCGCCGCGCGGCTCCCTTTACCGCGAATTCGAACGCCGCTTCGAAGGCTATAAAAAGAAAGTCGTTCAGCCCTTCTTCCGCGATCATTTTTCTCGCATAGATCGGCAGATCGTTCTGGTCGATGCGCTGGGTGCCCTCGCACAAGGCCCCGCCGCGCTCGACGATCTGCGCAAGACGATGGGCAAGGTGCTCGAAGCCTTCAAACCCGGGCGCACTGGGCGGCTTGGAAGGTTGATCGGACTTTCCCGCGTCGAGAAGATCCTCTTCGCCGTCACCAAGGCAGACCACCTGCACCATAGCCACCATCCTGCGCTCACGGCATTGGGAGAGGCCTTATTGCAAGATGCCCGCGCCCGCGCCCGCTTTGCTGGTGCCGATACCGCCGCGATGTCGATTGCCGCGCTTCGTACCACGGTGGAAGACGAAATTGCCGACGCAAGCGGCGCGAATATCGCCGTAGTCAAAGGTCGCATCGTGGATGGTGGTAAGCAGGTTGCCTTCCACGCCGGTGACTTGCCCGAAAACCCGCAAACGCTGTTGGCCGAGGCCACGCGGCGTAGCGCGTCGTGGAAGGATCGTTCCTTTTCCAACGTCTCCTTCGCTCCCGCTCCGCTGACCCAAAGCACCACCGGCGGCCCGCCTCATATCCGGCTTGATAAAGCATGCGAATTTCTCTTGGGGGATCGCCTATGACACGCACCCGCGCCAACGCTTTCGTGACCGAGGACTGCACATGACCCAAGAAAAACAAGCGGGCGGCCCGCTGCTGCAGGATCTTGATCCGACTGACCAACTCGATCCTTCTACTGCTGATCCGATTTCTGATCTCGGTCATGAGGTTGCGGAAGGGGTGCCAAGGCAAGCCATGCCTGCGCGCCCACCGCGCGGCCGCGTCATGGGTTTTCTCACGGCGGCTATTGGCATTTTGGTCAGCCTCGCTGTCAGCCTCTGGGCATGGGATTTTCTTATGGCATCCATTGACCGTTCACCGGCCCTTGGTGCCGTGGTCGGCGGCCTGATCGCGGTGATCGTGGTGTTGGCCATGTTCGTGCTACTGCGCGAGATGGTGGCACTTGGGCGCTTGCGAAAGATCGATGATCTTCGCCATGCGGTAGACGAGGCGCTATCGCTGTCTGATGTTCCCGCCGCGCGGAACAGCGCGGAAAGGGTCATGCATCTTTATCGAGCCCGTCCCGAACTGGCGTGGCAGCATGCCGATACGACCCGCGCCCTCACCGACGCGGTTGATGCCGATGCGGTCTTGGCGGCAGTCGAGCGGGGCTTTTTGATGCCCCTCGACATCCTTGCTCGGCAGGAGATCGAAAGTGCCAGCCGTAAGGTCGCCGCTGCCACTGCCCTTATCCCTTTGGCGCTTGCTGATGTGGCTGTGGCGCTCCTGACGAGCCTGTCGATGATCCGCCGCATTGCCGAAATATACGGCGGCCGTAGCGGTGTCGTTGGCAGTTGGCGGCTCTATCGCGTGGTATTTTCCCATCTCGTCGCGACCGGGGCAATCGCGATCGGGGACGATTTGATCGGTTCGGTTGCTGGCGGTGGGTTGTTGACGAAGGTGTCGCGCCGCTTTGGTGAGGGCGTGATCAACGGCGCGCTGACTGCGCGTGTCGGCATCGCGGCTATGGAGGTCTGTCGGCCTATGCCGTTTCAGGTCGGGTCGCGCCCGTCGGTTTCGGGTGTTGTCGGGCGCTCGGTGTCGGGACTGTTCTCAAAGTCCTCACGATGACCGAATGCCATTGCGCTCATGTTATGCTGGGCGCTGCGCTCATAGGCGGTGCTCAAGCGCTCGGCGAGCAACTCCCACGCGGATGCAGCAATTGGTGAGAGCGAGTCTTCGGCAGCCTTGCGGAACACACCCAGCCACCGTTCGAAATGCTCCGGCCGGATTTCCCCTGTTCTCAGGTGCTTGATCAGCGGGCTCGCGCTGTCCGATCCGTTGCCAAAAATGACATTTTCCCAAAACTCGGTCAGCCGTTCGATATGCTTCGGCCAGCTTTCGATATGCCTGTTGTAGATCGGGGCAAGCACCGGATCTTCCGAAATGCGCATATAAAGCCTCTCGACAAAAATGCCGACCTCTTCCTGCGAAATGGGAAAGCGGGGTTTCGACTTCATACCATACCTTCTTCAGCGCCACCTATTTCACAGGTTTTTCGTGTCTAGTGCAATTGAAAATCAACCGCGGCGGGAGAGCACTTTACCCTTCGGATGCCCCGCCCTATAAGGCGCCTATGGACCTGATCGGCACGTTCATAATTCGAATTATTAACCCGGCGCCTTAATACAAGGGACGCCGGGCAAAGGTGTATGACGCTTCGCACCGCCATTCGCTCACAGATTCACGAGATGTAAAAGGACGCCAAAAATGTGCGCCGACACTCCCGACTATAAAGAAACGCTGAACCTCCCCAAGACCGACTTCCCGATGCGGGCCGGATTGCCCAAGCGCGAGCCGGAATGGCTTGCCCGTTGGGAGGAGATCGGCGTCTATGACCGCCTGCGCGAAAAGACTGGCCGCAAGAGCTTCACGCTCCATGATGGCCCTCCCTACGCAAACGGCCACCTGCATATCGGCCACGCGCTGAACAAGACGATCAAGGATATGATCGTCCGCTCGCACCAAATGATGGGTTTCGATGCCCGCTACATCCCAGGCTGGGATTGCCACGGTCTTCCCATCGAGTGGAAGATCGAGGAGCAATACCGCCAGAAGGGTAAGAACAAGGACGAGGTGGACGTCGTCGATTTCCGTCAGGAATGCCGCAAGTTCGCCGAGGGCTGGGTTGATATCCAGCGTGAAGAGTTCAAGCGCCTCGGCATCACCGGCAACTGGGCCGATCCTTACCTGACGATGAATTTCCACGCCGAGCGTGTCATCGCTGAGGAATTCATGAAGTTCCTGATGAACGGCACGCTCTATCAAGGCTCCAAGCCCGTCATGTGGTCGCCGGTCGAGAAAACCGCACTGGCCGAAGCCGAGATTGAATACTACGATCACAAGAGCCACACGATCTGGGTGCCGTTCGCCCCGCGCAATGGATCGGGTGATCTGACTGATGCCCGCGTCGTGATCTGGACGACCACACCATGGACGATCCCGTCCAACAAGGCAGTCGCCTATAATGCGTCGATCTCCTACGGCCTCTATCGCGTTGATGCCACGCAGGACGAAAGCTGGACCAAGCCGGGCGAGCTGTATCTCTTTGCCGATGCCTTGGCCGAAGATGCGCTGGGCAAATCCCGCGTGACCGAGTTCACCCGCGTGCGCGATGTGGCCCCGAGCGAATTCGAAGGCCTGATCCTCGATCACCCGTTCCGCGGTATCGACGGCGCGGATGGCTTCTGGGATTACGATGTTCCGATGATCGACGGTGATCACGTCACCGACGACGCAGGCACCGGCTTTGTCCACACCGCGCCGAGCCACGGCGCAGACGACTACGAAGCCTTCGTCAAGCGCAACTGGATGGACCGCATGACCCATAACGTGGGCGAGGAAAGTGAATTCCTCCCCCATGTGCCGTTCTTTGCAGCGCTTCAGGTGTTTGACCGCAAAGGCAAGGAAGGCAAAGCCAACGCCGCTGTGATCGAAAAGCTGGTCGAGGCAGGCGGCATCATCGCCCGTGGCCGCGTGACGCACTCCTACCCGCATTCGTGGCGGTCAAAGGCGCCGGTCATCTTCCGCAATACGCCGCAATGGTTCGCCGCGATCGACAAGCCTGTCGGCGACGGTCAGGATATGCACGGCAAAACCATTCGCGAGCGGGCACTGACCGAGATCGACAACGTCAAGTGGACCCCGCAATCTGGCCGCAACCGTCTCTATTCGATGATCGAGGCACGGCCTGACTGGGTTCTCTCTCGCCAGCGTGCATGGGGTGTCCCGCTCACCTGTTTCACCAAGAAAGGCGCACTGCCCACCGACGCGGATTTCCTTCTGCGCAACACGGAGGTGAATGCCCGCATCGCAGCGGCCTTCGAGGCCGAAGGCGCAGACTGCTGGTACGTCGATGGGGCCAAGGAGAGGTTCCTCAGCGCTATCGTCAACCCTGATGACTATTATCAGGTCTTCGACATTCTTGATGTATGGTTCGATTCCGGCTCCACGCACTCGTTCGTTTTGCGGGATCGTGAAGACGGCTCCGAAGACGGCATCGCGGATGTGTATATGGAAGGCACCGACCAGCATCGCGGCTGGTTCCATTCCTCGCTTCTGCAATCGGTTGGCACCACCGGCCGCGCCCCGTACCGCAATGTTGTGACCCACGGCTTCACGCTCGATGAAAAGGGCATGAAAATGTCCAAGTCGCTTGGCAACACGATCGTGCCCGAGCAGGTGATCAAGCAATATGGCGCGGATATTTTGCGTCTCTGGGTGGCTCAGGCCGACTATACGGCTGACCAGCGGATCGGACCGGAAATCCTCAAAGGCACCGCCGACAGCTATCGCCGTCTGCGCAACACGCTGCGTTTCATGCTCGGCAGCCTCGCTGATTTCTCCGAAGCTGACCGAACAGCCGCAGCAGATATGCCGGAACTGGAGCGCTGGGTGCTTCACCGTCTGGCCGAGTTGGACAAGGTCGTCCGCGAGGGTTACGCTGCGTATGATTTCCAAGGCGTATTCCAAGCGATTTTCAACTTCGCGACGGTCGATCTTTCGGCATTCTACTTCGACATCCGCAAGGATGCGCTCTATTGCGACGGCGACACGCCGCGCCGCCGTGCCGCCCGCACGGTGCTGGACCTCCTGTTCCACCGTCTGACGACATGGCTCGCGCCGGTGCTCGTATTCACGATGGAAGAGGTCTGGCTGGAGCGTTTCCCGGGTGAAGGCAGCTCGGTGCATCTGGTCGATTTCCCCGAAACACCGCGCGACTGGCTCGACGCCAGCCTCGCTGCGAAATGGGGTAAGGTCCGCCGCGCACGGCGCGTTGTCACCGGCGCGCTCGAAGTTCAACGCACGGAGAAGGTCATAGGTGCCTCGCTTGAAGCCGCGCCTGTCGTGCATGTCGATGCCGATACCGCCGAGTTGCTCAAGACCGTCAGGTTCGAGGACATCTGCATCACCTCCGGCATTTCGGTATCCACCGATCCGGCTCCGGCCGAGGCTTTCCGCTTGCCGGAGGTCGATGGCATCGGCGTGGTGTTCGAAAAGGCCGATGGTGACAAATGCCAGCGCTGCTGGAAAATTCTTCCAGAGGTCGGCACCCATTCCCATACGGGTGTCTGTGGGCGTTGTGACGCCGCATTGGGTTAAGAAATCCTTGCCGGAGCGCTTGCGCGCTCCGGCAGACACTTTTCAGTTCGCGATCTTAACTAGAACTTTCCGCTAACGTTTCTAACTGTATCCATGCCATCCTGCGCGCATCGGTTTCATTTTTCTGATGTTGAGCGGCAATGTCGTTGACGATCTTCTTCGCGGTCCTGTTCGCGGCGTTCCTCCATGCAAGCTGGAACGCGCTGATCAAATTGGGCGGTTCACGCCTCTCCGGCATGGTCATCCTAACCGTCGCTCAAGCGTTGGTTTCACTGCCGTTTATCCTCTCCAGCCCGCTTCCTGTCAGTGCTGCCTGGCCTTGGCTCATCGCCTCGGGCGTGTTCCATTCGGCCTACAAACTGTTTCTCGCCTACGCCTACGATCACGGCGACCTCAGCCGCGTCTATCCAATCGCACGCGGCGCCGCGCCGTTGATGGTGGCGGTTGTCAGCTTCGCCTTCTTGCCCGATGTCCTGACGGGGTTGGAGGCATTCGCGATCCTGTTGCTCGGCTTTGGCATCCTGATGATGTCGCGCGGGGTTATCTCTGATGCCGAAAATATCCGGCTCGTGCCCTTGGCGCTGGGGTCAGCAATGGCCACCGCCGGTTATTCAATTGTTGATGGCATGGGCGCACGGGCGTCCGGTGATCCCTTGCTCTATGTCGCGTGGCTCTTCGTCCTTGACGTCATCTTTTTCTCGCTGACATGTCTGGCAATCAAAGGCAGAAGCGTCTTCATCACTCCACGTCGGGATTGGCTCGTCGGCGGTTTGGCAGGGCTGGCATCTTACGGTGCATACGCCATCGCAGTTTGGGCGATGACCAAAGCGCCTATCGCCTTGGTGGCTGCGCTGAGGGAAACCTCGATCCTTTTCGCGGTGCTTTTCGGCTGGCTCTTCTTCTCTGAGAAGATGAACCGCCGCAAACTCTCCGCAGCGCTATTCGTCGTGTGTGGATTGATCCTGACGCGCGTCTAGCGCCTAGCCGTCAACGCCATGAATGAGCTGTTGGGCCGCGCCTGCAAAGACCAGATAGAGCGACGAGATAACCAACCCGATATGGGCCCAGCTCTCCGGATGGAAGTCGATCCACGCCGCCCAGCCTGCAAGGGCAGTCCACAAAATGGCCATCGGTAGCGTCACGATCCGCCAGCGTTGCGTCCGAACCGGATGCACGAACTTGATGGGTAGGAACATCGCGATAGCAAGGACCGTGACCAAAGCCAGACTGATCCAAAAACTCGGCTGCAACGCAAACAGCACCAAGACGACCATGTTCCAGCATCCGGGGAAGCCGGAGAATGAATTGTCCTTTGTCTTCATGCGCGTATCGGCAAAATACAGAGCACTCGCATAGGTAATGACAATGATCGCAAACCAGCCCGTCCATCCCGGCAATAAGCCGGAGGCAAAAAGGGCATATGCGGGGATGAACACATAGGTCAGATAGTCGATGATGAGGTCGAGCAGCACGCCGTCAAAGATCGGCGCATTGGTTTTGACGTGATATTTTCGTGCAAGGGGGCCGTCGATACCATCAACGAAAAAGGCGATCACCAGCCAGAGAAACATCAGGCTCCATGCTTCCTGCACAGCAGCGAGCATTGCTAACATCGAAAATACGGCCCCACTGCCGGTGAGCAGGTGAACCGCGAGCGCTTTGGTTTTTATGTTCATCTAACTGTGATGTCCGATTACCACGCGAAATGAAACCCGCAATTTCACGCTTTTGGGTGCGATTTTTGATAAACGTCCATCAGGTGTTCGACATCGACAGCCGTATAGGTTTGTGTTGTCGAAAGGGAGGCATGGCCAAGAAGCTCTTGGATCGAACGCAGATCCCCGCCCGCGGCCAACAGATGCGTGGCAAAGCTGTGTCTCAGCGCGTGTGGTGTGGCGGTCGGGGGGAGGCCTAGCTGCATTCGGACCTGCTGCATAACCTTCTGGATCTGACGCGCCGAAAGTGCCTTTCCGCGCACACCTCGGAAAAGGGGTTCTTGCGGCGTCAGCTGATAAGGGCACAAGCGCACATACTCGGCAACGGCCTGTTGCACTACAGGGAGGACCGGAACCAATCGTTCCTTTCCTCCCTTTCCGATGATCCGCAAAACATCAGCAAGCGGAGTATATGCTCCGGTGAGCGAAAGAGCCTCGGATATTCTTAAGCCACATCCATAGAGCATGGTGATGACTGCCGTGTCGCGCGCGGCAATCCACGGTTCATCAGATTGTTGATCGACAAGATCAAGTACCTCGCGCGCCGCATCGGCATCCAGCGGGCGCGGCAGGCCACTCTTGAAGCGCGGTGCGCGAATCGACAGTACCGCTGTCGCATCAAACGAATCGCGCTCCGAAAGCCAACGATAAAAGGATTTCACTGCAGAGAGGCTACGCGCCATCGATCGTGGCTGCACGCCCCTGCGGCGTTCGTGCCCCATCCATGCGCGAATGTCAGTGGCGGAAAGCGTTCTGAGCGTTTGCAGCCCGAAGCTAGAGCCCAAATGGGCGGCCAGGAAGCCGAAGAAACCCAACAGATCACGCTGGTACGCCTGCACTGTATTTTCCGATACACCACGCAGCGCGACCTGATGCCGGAGCCAGTCCGCAAGCGTATCGGTCAGTTGCGGAGGGAGGTGGCGTTCAACCAAGCCAGCGCCGCATGGACCGCTCGAAAACCCCGGCGAAGAAGGTCAAAAGGTCCGTCCCCTGCTGTGGTGTGAAAAGATGCGGGTCTTCCGCCCCCAAGAGGAGCATTCCGGGGAGGCGTTTCGCGCCGAGGTCGAGCCGCAAGCAGGCTTCGGAGCGGATGTAGTCACTCTTGTCTCCATAAACGCCACCATCCTCGGCTTTGATCTGGCGAAGGGTCACTTGCCGAACAGGTCCATTTCGCCCACGGCGCAGATAGGCATTCACAAAGCCGGTTTCTGCCATAGAAAGGACCTCGCCCATTTTTTGGATAACGGGGTCTTCGCTGTCGGACTCGGTTTCGAGCACCAATCGCACGCAGTCCACGCGCAAAATATTTGCAACATCACCGCCAAGATCGCTCAGGAAAGTGTCGAAGCGCGTCGCCTCAAGCAGCCTTAGAACAGCGCGGTGAATCTGGTTGGTCCCTGCGAGGTTCTCATAAGCCGCCGCAATCACCGAACGGTGCGTATCCTCCAAGCGATCAAGTCGCGCTTCGAGCCGCTGCATGGCTATGCCGCGCAGGTCTACGATGTTTCCGCCGAGCGACTTTTCATTGGCCGCGACAAGCGCGTTCATGATGTCGGCGTCTTCTAGCAACGTCTCCGGATCCTTCAGGATCTTTTCTCTGAGAACGTCTTCGATTGCGGTGCTGCTCGTCATGCGGGCCTCTTCTGGCGACCTTGTTTTGTCACTTATAGCAGAAGGGAATCCTTGACCGGAAGGTTTTTCAACACTCGGTCGGGGTTGGCGGCGCAGTTGTTGCGGGATAGTCATTCAGGACAATTTGTTCTTCGCGCTTGGAAAGACGTGTCTGACTTTTTCTCACAGGACGAACTGGTATCTGTTCTAACGACCCAACCGTTAGACAGATTGCTGGATTATCGCGCCCCAGAGGGAGGCTGCGCTATCGGTGCGTTTGTCGAGGTGCCGCTAGGGCCGCGGAAGGTGATCGGCGTCGTTTGGGGAAAGGGGCAGGGCGGTTTCGATCCATCCAAGATACGCGCTGTTAACGCCGTTTTGGATGTGCCTCCGCTGCGCGAAGAAATGCGCATTTTTTTGGAGCGTGCCGCTTCTTACACGCTTACCCCCATGCATGCGATGTTGCGACTGGCCACCCGCGCACCGGGGCTGACCGAGACACCATCGGCACGCAAAATCTATGCGCTGGGCCATACCCGCCCGCAAAAAATGACTGACGCGCGTAGGCGTGTGTTGAACGTTTTGGAGGAACATGGTGGCCTGCCGTTTACTTTGGGCGAATTGGCCGATCTTGCGGGCGTCGGTGCAAGCGTCGTGAAAGGCTTGGCGAAAGTTGGTGCGTTAGAAGAGCGTGAAGCGCCGCGCGACCAGCCATTTCCCCTACTTGATCCGGATTATTTTCAAAAGGAACTGAGCTCTGAGCAGCGTGAAGCAGCAGACGTTTTGTGTGCTCAAGTGCGGTCGGATGACTACCACGGTACGCTGCTGAAAGGTGTGACAGGCTCGGGCAAGACAGAGGTTTATCTCGAAGCCGTGGCCGAGGCGCTCCGCGTGGGTCGGCAGGCGCTTGTCCTCCTGCCCGAGATTGCGCTGTCGGCTGAGTTCATCAAACGTATTGAGGCGCGTTTTGGCGCACTGCCGGCAGAGTGGCATTCGGGCGTTACCATGACTGAGCGTCGCCGTTGCTGGAAGATGGTCGCCACCGGCGATGCGCAGATTGTGGTTGGTGCGCGTTCGGCGTTGTTTCTGCCGTTTCGGGATTTAGGCGTGATCATTGTCGATGAGGAGCATGACAGCTCTTACAAGCAAGAGGATGGCGTTCTATATAACGCGAGGGATATGGCTGTTTTGAGGGCGTCCATCCTCGGCGGTGAGGTTGTGCTGGCGTCCGCCACGCCCTCACTGGAAAGTTGGGCCAATGTAGAGGCGGGGAAATACGGCAAGCTGGTGCTGGCCAACCGCTATGGCCCTGCGGTGATGCCCCAAATGTCCGCAATTGATATGCGGGGCGAAGACGTTCCAACCGGAACGTGGATTTCACCTTCGCTCAGGCAAATGGTCTCTGACCGTTTGTCAAAGGGCGAGCAGGCACTGCTGTTCCTGAACAGACGGGGATACGCGCCGGTCACGATCTGCCGCGCCTGTGGGCATCAGATCGCGTGCGATCACTGCGATGCTCGCATGGTTGAGCATCGGTTCCTGAAACGGTTGATGTGCCATCAATGCGGAGAGACAAAGCCGCTGCCAGATGTCTGTCCGTCATGTGAAGTCGAAGGCCGCCTTGCGCCGGTCGGCCCTGGCGTCGAGCGGCTCGCCGAGGAGGCTGCGGCAGCATTCCCCGACGCGCGAATTGCACTGCTGTCATCGGATCGCTTCGCGTCCGCGCGCGCCTTGAAAGAACATATTCAGGCGATTGCGGCGGGTGAGGCTGACGTGATCATCGGGACGCAATTGGTCGCCAAGGGTCACAACTTTCCGCTGCTGACATTGGTCGGTGTAATCGATGCAGATCTCGGGCTACAAGGCTCAGACCTTCGTGCAGCAGAACGAACCTTCCAACTCATGCGACAGGTGGCAGGTCGGGCAGGGCGCGCCGATATCCCGGGTGAAGCTGTCCTCCAGACCTTTCAGCCAGAGCATCCGGTTATGCGGGCGATCTTGTCCGGCGACGAAGATGGATTCTGGAGCGCCGAAGCCGCGCAAAGACGTGCAGCAGGCGTGCCGCCTTACGGTCGCATGGTCGGGATCATCTTGTCGTCACCTGATATTCAGGAAGTCTTTGATCTTGGAGGTCTACTTGCGCGCAATCAGGCACCATTGCATGCTGTTGGCGCTCAGCTTTTCGGGCCCGCGCCGGCGCCCATTGCGCGCATCCGCGGGCGGCATCGAGTGCGCATGCTCGTCAAGGCTGACAAAGGCACGCCGCTGCAAACAGCGATCTTGAAATGGGTCGGGCAGGTGCGCATTCCGAATTCTGTCCGTATGACCATCGATATAGACCCGCAGAGCTTCTATTAGTTTTGCTGGTGTCGTCGCGGGTTGAAGCTTATGGGTGCCACATGAAAACCATGACTCTTTCAGAAGCGGCAACCCTGACAGCATGGCGGCGTCCGCTTGCGCTCCTTTTCCTGATGGCTGCGGCCATGCCGATTGCATTTTCTACATGGTCGGCGCTGCTCAACAATTTTGTTATCGAAGT
>Ga0181577_10004092_pt1 | contig 11290 bp, 9 predicted proteins | sample 101ome_21_FD_132468 | JGI IMG/M metagenome (GOLD analysis project Ga0181577, IMG submission 132468) | Coastal salt marsh microbial communities from the Groves Creek Marsh, Skidaway Island, Georgia - 101413BT metaG (megahit assembly) | ecosystem: Environmental > Aquatic > Marine > Intertidal zone... | reverse complement strand
TCGAGAACGATCGAGACCGCATTTGTGAAAGCACCAATCGATGGGCCTGTCAAGATCTCGCCGCTCGGTATCGAAGGTGACGAGCATGTGTATGAGCATCACGGCGGGCCTGACATGGCGCTGTTGCTGTATCCGTCAGAGCACTACTCGTATTGGCGTGAGCTTGGTCTTCAACTTCCTGCTGTCGCCGCGATGGCTGAGAATCTCACGACCAAGGGTGTCGAAGAAACCGATGTTGCGATTGGAGACTTTCTCAATGTCGGCTCAGTGGTGCTGCAGGTGGCACAACCTCGCAGCCCGTGTTTCAAGTTGGCGGCTCGCTTTGCTCGTAAGTCGCTTCCGGTCGAGATGCAGACGACGGGATACACCGGTTATCTCGTCCGGGTGATCGAGCCGGGGGTATGCGAGGCGGGCGATGCGTTGACGCTCGAGGCCGGTACTGCTGCGGATCGAATCTCGATTGCAGATGCGAGTCGAATTGTGAATGTTGATCGACACGATGTCGAAGGAGCACAGCGACTGTTGTCAGTTGCCGAACTCGGAGAAACTGTGCGAAATTCGCTGATGGCTCGCGTGGCGGCTGGTGGTCAGCAAGGCGAAGACGTTGATCGTTTGTATCTCGACTAGTTCTCAGTGGTTGCTGTTTAGTCGCAGCATGAGTCGCGCCACCCGCAGCCACGGCATTTGAAATGGGCATGCTCGGGGTGGAGTTCTGAGCCGCAGAGTGGGCACTCAGGGAATGTCCCGAACTTCGTTCGACATTCTGTTGCGACACTGGCGTCTTGTTGACGTGCAGGCTGAGTTCCCGTTGATGCGGTTTCCATTGCCATGAGAACAGCGTGGCACGACCGCATGCGCGTTCGGTGGATGCGCGACCGAGCACCGAACGCTGATCGTTGGGAATGTTGCGCGTTAGACGAGGGGAGTGCCGGGGTCAAGCCCGAGGCGAGTCCGGCCATACATCTGAGCGTTGCCGTCGAAGTCGACGATGGCGTGATGGCACGCGGTGTTGACATCTCGATAGCGACTTTGCAGCACACTGTCGTCGTAGATGCCATGCGCCCCGGCTGACGCGAACACTCGATCGGTGGCGCGCCGTGCTAACTCAACGGCATAGGCCGCATGCCATTTGAGCTCGGCCCGCTCGTCGACGGTGAGACGAATTCCAGTACTCGCGACTTCGTCGCAGCGGTCGGCGGCAGCCCTGATGAGGTGGCGGGCAAGGTCGAGTTCGGTGGTCGATTCGGCGACACGCATCTGAGCTCCTGGGTTCTCAGCTTTTGACGACCCGGTGTACACGTCGCGGCGTGCCGAAGTGCGCTCGATGTGAAGAGCTAGAGCGCCATCGGCAATGCCAATTACCGCAGCAGCCAGTTGCACCGACAGGCAGGCCAACACAGGTAAGCGATTGAAGAAGGTTTCGCCGCCCTCGCCATGAGGGCTTTCGCCATCGAAGAGCAGTTTCGTTGGAACTGAGCGGTGTTCGGGAACAAAGACATCATCGGCGACAAGATCTTTCGAGCCGGTGCCTCGCAGGCCGAGAGTGAACCATGTGTCGTCGACGACGAGATCTGACTTGGGAACAATCACGTGCAACAGCCGCGTTGGGCTTTCGGGGAGTGTGTCGGCAATAGCGCCAATAAGGAGCCAGTCGCCATGGTCGACGCCGGAAGCGAACTGCCAGCGCCCGTTGATGCGCCAACCGCCATCAACTCGGGTTGCTTTGCCCTGGGAAGCAAGCGTCCCCGGAACGCAGATATCTGGATCATCACCGAACACTTCTTGTTGGCATTCCTCGGGAAAGTTGCCAACCATCCAGGTGTGCGCATTTGAGACCATCTGCACCCATCCGGCGGCTGGGTCGGCGGCAGCGGTCACAAACAACGAGTCGACGTGGGCTCGCAAGCCGGCTTCAGAACCGCCGAGCGAGGCTGCGGTCAAGATGCGCCATAGTCCGGCTTGCTTCATGGCCTCTACAGATGCTGGGGCTAACTGTCGTAGTTGCTCAGACTCGAGGGCGTGCTCGCGCAGTACTCCAGCAATTGCCTCAGCAGCCAATGCTGCCCGGGAGGCGGTCGATGCAGTTGGAGGCGACATATATCGAAACTAACAAATATGCCAACCGGTCAATTTGCTGAAACGACGGGCTCACTTGCGAGTCGCTCCTCAGGCCCTCAACTTTCCCCGCTAACCTCAAAACCGGATAGCCCAAAGCACTCGGAACGAATTTCGGACCACGTTTCGGACCATCCCCGCCCCCGTGGGGCTGGTTCGAAATTCAGAAAACGCGATACTTGCTGTGGTTTAGCCGCTTCTTATCGGGCCGGTGGAACGCCTTTTCTCGTTTTCTGGAACGTTTCATTGATTTCAGCCTCAGTACATAAACAGGTGTTCGATGGCAGGACGCCCCTCTGGGATGACTATCCAGTTCAAACTGCTAGTGAGTCTTCCCGCCAGTCAGTTCTCATTACATATCTCTAAAAGTTGTCTCATCCGAGAAGAGGGTGCTGTCACTAAGTTGTTTTTGCATGTGAACCAGCCGGTTCTCTCGCCGTCGTTGCGGCTCCCGAGTCGTTTAGCCCAGTTCCATAGCGCCAAGATGACGCTATGGAAAGCTCCTCACGCGTGCCCGACGGGAGATTCATTCAAGCCCGTAACGAACTTGGCAACCGCGTGTACCTTTCGGTTGCAGTCGCCGCTTTTGTGACACTTCCGAGAGTTTTGCCGTTGTGGGATTGGGTGGGTCTATTTGGAGTGAACGGGGGGTGGCCCGGAAGGTTCGTTGTAGGAGTTCCATTTTGGTACGACGGATCGCAGTTCGGAATTGTGTTCCTGATTGCAAACGCTGCTTTTCCATTTGCTTTGGTCGTGACAAAAAAGTTGGGTTGGATGGCTGCTCAGGGTGCTTTTTTGCTTTTTCTGTTGCTGTTCCCACAGATCGAGGGGTTGCCATTTTTTGAACGCTTACCGTATGACATTGGTTACGCCATTCGGTATTCGCTCCATTTGCAGGCATCCGATTACCAAACCAATCTGACGTGGCCGTTGGTTTTGGCAATGTCGATTGCTCTTATTTTGAAAGGCCGTGATGGCCAGCAATCAACGGTAACCGCAGGTGGTGCAATTTCTGACAATGTCGCAGGGTCACCGCCTGCACCACCTGCACCAAGAAATTTAGAGCGCGCAGAAGAAGAGAAGGCTGTCGTGAAGAGGGCTGCACCAGCGAAGAAGGCTGCACCAGCGAAGAAGGCTGCACCAGCGAAGAAGGCTGCACCAGCGAAGAGGGCTGCCACGAAGCTTGCATGGTCGGGTGCTCCTCAACCTGGAGCTTTCTCCCTTGCTGCTGCGGCGAGTGAGGTGGGCATACCAAGCCTAAGCACGTTTCTTTCTCGCGTCGCTGATGCTCCTAACTCTTCAAGCGTTGTGACCGGTTATGCAACCAAATTTGCGAACTACGGAAACCCTGCAGAATTTAGGACACTCCTTGCTCGCCTTACATATGCGACGTCATTCGGCCACACTCTCGTCACATCCGAAATGGTGAAGATGTGGCTTGAAATGTCGAATCGTTCACCCTTTGCCAAAACTCCGTTGAAGCCGAGCACATGTGATGATCTGACACGCGCAATTTGGACCGCAATCGACAAGGGCCGCGGCACAACTGGTCTAGCGGTCGTGGAGGCCTTAGCTGAGGTTGAGCAAATGTGGGGCGCAGGAAATGGAAGCGGACCCTCCGGCGATAGCCGGCGAGTCTCTGTCCTGACGGTGCTGATGGTGATGAGCCATGTGCTTCAATCTGACGAGGCTTCGCGTTTGGTTGGTGAGAGTTTGGCAGGTAAGAACCCGTCGGGGACCTACGTCGGCATTCCTCTTGACGCAAGAGCTATGAAGAAGGCTGCACCAGCGAAGAAGGCTGCCGCAAAGAAGGCTGCCGCAAAGAAGGCTGCACCAGCCAAGAAAGCTGCCGCGAAGAAGGCTGCACCAGCCAAGAAAGCCGCAGTAGGAGCTCAAGGAGTGAAATCAAAAGATGGCGGTGAAGCCCAGATCGCTGTTGGCTTTTTTCTTGAGACGATCAGAGATATTTTGCAACCAAATCTGCATGCGTTGATGGAGCTAGGCGCTAGAACTCAGAGCACTCCTCGCCGTCCCGTTGCTCACGCACGGCAGTCAATCATCGACGCCTACAAGCAGTTCGACTCCGGACACCGAGATGATGCCCGTAAGCAACTTGAGAATGCCATCGTCCACGCCGATTCGGGCTCAATTCTTCCTGACGCCGCAGAGTGGCCAATTGACGGAACTGACGTTGGTCGTGCCCACGCTTGTATGTGGGGAGCAATTGCGCGAGTCTTTGCCCACAAGCAGTCATCACACTGGGCGGGCACCGATTCAACCAAGTCTGATGCGTGGTTTGGGATGGCAGCGATTCTGTTCATAGAAAACTCAGAGATGGTAATGGCCGGCCGAACGCTCCAAGAGTGGGGCGAGTCCCGGCGACTTCTCGGCGACAGCTTTGCACTAACCCTGTTCCTGAACGCAACAAATATTTTCAATATGGCCAATGAGGCGAACCGCGCCGAACTTGCCTTCGAACGGATGCGCACCAACACCCCGGTTTCACAGGAGTCGAGTTTCCTTCTTGGCCAACCGCCCACCAGAGGGGAGCAAGACCGCCTCACCTCCGTTCTCGGCGCATCCAATGCCGCACGTTTCTACAACGCTCTCAGGTAACACGAGTCCATCGGGGCAACTTGTGCCGTGTGGCGCTTAATCCACTAACTGGCGACTCAGAATCTCCGTTGCTGTCTCGGCAGCTTTAACTGACGGCCGGAGGTAGTGGCGTCGTGTGGTCAGCACGCTCGACTGTAACAGCCGGTCTCTCACGTCGGTGTCAGAAATACTGGCTGAGTTCAATTCAGACGCGCAGAGCGCTCGCATCGTCGCTCTTCGGGCCCTGAACTTTCCCCGCTAACCTCAATCACCGATAGATCGAGGCGAACCGAACGAATTTCGGACCACGTTTCGGACCATCCCCGCCCCCGTAGCTCAGTGGATAGAGCAACGGTTTCCTAAACCGCAGGTCGCAGGTTCGAGTCCTGCCGGGGGCGCTTAGCCTCTGACGAAGTGCCACAAGTCATCAAGAGGTGATGGTTGGTAACTACCCCCAAACGCCTAAGGTGCAGATGTGACTGCTGAAGCGACCTTGTTACGAGAACTCGACTCTGAGGTCGAGCGACTCTTAGAACGTCACCTTGAGCGCGCAAAAGAATGGTTCCCTCACGAATACGTGCCCTACGAGCGTGGTCGTGAACACACTGAGGGCGACTGGCAACAAGATGATGCTGACCTGGGAGGAGCCCAGATCGATGACGCCGTCCGGTCATCGCTCATCGTCAACCTGCTGACAGAAGACAACCTTCCGTACTACTTCAGAACGGTTGAAGGCACTCTCGGTAAAGATGGCGCGTGGGGTGAATGGGTCCGTCGGTGGACGGCAGAAGAAGGCCGTCACTCAATGGCGATCTATGGCTACCTAATGACGACGCGTGCGGTTGATCCTGTAGCTCTCGAGCGTGACCGCATGGCGCAAGTGACCTCGGGCAAAATTCCTGAGCCGTCGTCAGTGTGCGACGCTCTCGTATACCTCTCGCTACAAGAACTTGCGACCCGTATCGCGCACCGTGCGACTGGCGCAATGATCGGAGACCCGGCCGGACACGAAGTGATGTCACGTGTTGCTGCTGACGAAAACCTTCACCACCTCTTCTATCGCGACCTTGCGACTGCAGCGTTCAAAGTGGCTCCAGATCAGATGATGGCCGCCGTCCTCCGGCAGGTGTCTGGGTTCGAGATGCCAGGATTCGGTATTCGCGACTTTGCTGCTCACGCTCGTCGCATTGCGTCAGCTGGCATTTATGACCTTGCCGTTCACCACAAGCAGATCTTGGTGCCAGTCGTCCTTCATCAATGGGCGGTTGACAAGATGTCTGGTCTCACGGACGTGGGCAACAAAGCCCGTGAAGCGCTGATGGTTCGACTCGACAAGAGTGCTCGCGTCGCTGATCGCTTGCTCGAGCGTCGCGGCAACGCTGCAGTCGCTGTTGCGCACTGAGACAGCGGCGCTCTCTTGGAACAACGGGTGTTCTGATGGCCGAACGAGACCCACGGCGTGAAGCGCAATTCCCTGGGATTGAGAAGCGCACCGGCAAGCCAATGGCGCACTGGTTTCAGTTCATGGAGTCTCAGGTCGGCCGCAAATACGAAGAACAGATGGAAACCCTCCGTGATGAACAAGGGTTGACTCGTGCTCAGGCGAACGCCCTCATCATGTACATGAAGGGTTCGACATCATCTCGCCGAGTTGACACCCCGACCGACTACGTGAAGGCACTTCCCGAGCCTCAACGCTCGACAGCGCAGTCGATACTCGACATTGTCTCTGCCGCGTACCCCCACCTCGAATTGGTGATCGCCTGGAATCAGCCGATGTTCAGAGAAGGCAAGCGCTACTTCTTTGGTATCAGCGCAGCGAAGAACCATCTGCTCGTGGCACCATTCAACTCAGATGTCCTCGATGCACTCGAGGATCGACTTGCCGGTCTGAAACGAAATAAAAAAACGGTTCAGGTGCCAAACGATTGGGATGTTGACGCAGATCTTCTCACCGAAATGGTGAAACTGTAGCTCTCGTAGCGGTACTAGGCGTTGGCGCCAAACACCTTGTAGTCAACGTCGTCGTTGAGCGCTTCATCACCCTCCGTTGGCAACGTCTCAAAGAAACTCAGCGCAGCGTCAACGTCGCCTTCCCAGACCTCTGACGGAAGGTCATACAGCACCTCGATGCCGTTGCCGTCTGGGTCAACGACATATGCGCTGTGAGTCATGCCGTGGTTACCACGAATCTTAAATTCAACGCCCTTGCCTTTGAGGTGCTCGATCTGTGAGAGCCATTCATCACGAGAGCCGTATGCGAGAGCGATGTGACCAATACCGGGGATGTCGGTGAACATCGTCCACTCAGGAACTGGAGCCTTGGCGGCCTCGCCTTTTACCTGTACGAGCGCGAGGTCGTGGTGGTGGTCTTGTGGGCCACGGAAGAACCTCATATCGACCGGGTCACGGCCAGGGCGATCGGCAAGCTTTCCGCAACGCTCAAAGCCGAGCATCTCGGTGTAGAAACGCTCAGATGCTTCTATGTCTCGCACATTCAGTACGAGGTGTGAGATACCGGGTCGTGATGCTTGTGATGACATGAGTGCTCCTTTGGGGCGTGCGGTGCGGCGTGGCCCTTGTTGTGATGCTACGCAGATTCTCTCGAGTCGACGTGCAGCATGACCTCTCCTAGTTGATCGAAGAGTGCAACGACGTCGTCGCCGGCCGAAATGGGGATTGCTCGAATGAATGACCCTGACAGCACGACATCTCCCTCTTCGAGGGCGACACCAAACTTGTTCAGCTTGCGGGCAAGCCAGGCAACAGCATTTATGGGGTTGCCCATGACCGCTGCGGAGACGCCGCTTTCGACAACCTCTCCATTGATATGCAGAGACGCCCCGATGCGTCGAGGATCAATGTCATGAAGTGATGCTGAGTTGCCGCCGAGCATGATTGCTCCACAACTCGCGGAGTCTGAGATCGAATCGATGAGCATTCGGCTTCCACGACGCACATAGCGTGAATCGACGATTTCGATCGATGGAAGAATGAAATCGGTGGCACGAATCACATCGGCTGCGTGGACGTCATCGCCAGCAAGTCGTGACTTCATCACGAAGGCGAGTTCAACCTCAACCATCGGACGATTCATCTTCGTTCGATCAAGCGTTGCACCCTCTGGAATAAACCAGTTGTCGTAGAGGAAGCCGTAATCGGGTTCGGTTGCAGAAACAAGGTCACGCATCGCTTTTGACGTGAGCCCGATTTTGTGTCCCCGTACCTTTCGGCCACGCGCCTTCTTCAATTCGGCGACAACAAGCCCAACCCGGTATGCATCCTCAACATCTGACTCTTCGAAGCGATCAGAGATCGGCTCGATCCACTCGCCCGTTTCTTCGGCAACGACGAGTTCCTCGGCGAGTTGGTTGATTGTTGACTCTGGCAGCATCAGTTGTCTCCAATCCACGCGATAAATGATGCGGTGACGTTCTTGCCAGACGACACATGGGTGTGGCGAGCAGGGCGAGAACGCGCATTAGGGAAATAGGCCACCCACTCGGCCTCAACTGAGTCGCGTAGTTCGGGTGATGGAACCCAGAAATCCATCTTTGCGACATCGTCGAAACTGCCGCCAGCAGCCTCGAGCATTTTGCCGACATGACGAAAAATGTTGGCGACCTGGTCAGCGACTGCCTCTGGCACCTCGCGGGTACCAGGGTTGAATGGCGCGATCACGCTGCTCGCAAGCAGCGGACCAACACGTGACGCAACAGGAATCTCGGTGAGATGCGAAAGACCGTCAATGTCGATTGACCGGCGGTCACTCACGACGACGCACCTTGCTGGCGACTCCACTCTTCATATTCAGGCCGCCGTTCATCAGACAGCGGAAATAAACCTTGCGGTGACTCTCCCGCGCGAACTCGCTCGATCGCAAAGGCCTCTCGATGCTCCTGAGCCTTTGCGTCCGCAGCTACCTCGGCGACAAGTGCATGAGGGATGACAACGGCACCCTCTTCATCGCCAACGATGACGTCGCCTGGCTCGATAAATACTCCTGCACACGTGATCGGCTCATCGTGGCTGAATGGCATGTGCTGACGACCCCACGTCGCACCATGCGAGGCACGGTGGTACACGGGCTTCCCGAGTTCAGCAATTGCGCCGGTATCTCGCAATGCACCATCGGTGATGATGCCGACGGCGCCCTGGTGATACGCCCGCATTGCATAAATGTCACCAACAGTTCCCGCATCGGGAACATCACGTGCCTCGATGACGATCACGTCGCCATCGGTCACTGCCTCAGTGATTCGACGTTGAGCGTTCTGGCCAGCAGACAACTCTGGTAGTCGATCTTCACGTAATGCCACATAACGAAGTGTTCTGGCGCGCCCGACCATTCGTTGATTCGGGAGCAGTGGCTTCAGGCCACTGAGGAACGTGCTTCGGATTCTGCGCCCTTGCAACTGGTGCGTGATCGTTGCAACCGACAGTGATGCCAACGTTTCACGCAACTCGTCGGTGAGCACGTTCGGGATATCTGATGGTTCCATGGCGTCTCCTAACGCGGGGTGATGGGGAACGACACGAAGCGTTCATCGGTAAAGAACTCGCGACTGCGATGCGCACCCTCACGGCCGACACCGCTCATACGCATGCCGCCAAACGGTTGACGAAGATCACGGTCGAAACCAGCGTTAATCCAGATCATTCCGGTTGAGAACCGCTGAGCAACGTAGTGGGCGGTGTGCTGTGAGCCTGTCCACACATAGCCAGCAAGTCCGTACTCTGAATCATTCGCAATTGACAGCGCATGGTCAGCATCGGTGAACGGCAAGATCACCGCTACCGGGCCAAAAATTTCTTCTCGACAAATGCGGTCGCTGTTGTCGACATCGACAACAGCCGTTGGCTCGACAAAGAAACCGGTGTCGAGTCCTGCAGGCCGGCCACCACCAAACAGCACACGACCCTCTTGCTGGGCAAGATCGAGATAGCTCGTCACTCGCTCGTACTGGCCTTTAGAAACGAGCGGTCCGAGGCGAGTTGATGGGTCGAGCGGGTCACCAACCGTGTACTTCGCCGCTTCCGCGGTGAACTTCTCGATGAACTCATCGAAGATGTCCTGCTGCACGAGGATTCGTGACCCGGCGACACAGACCTGACCCGAATTACGGAAGATTCCTGCCGCAGCAGTCGGTACTGCACGCTTGAGATCTGCGTCCGCGAAGATCATCGTCGCCGACTTGCCGCCAAGCTCAAACGATGTGCGCTTCAACTGCTTGGCACAACGACCGGCGATATCCATCGCTGTTCCGGGCGACCCAGTGAACGACACTCCGACTACATCTCGATGTTCAACAAGGGGGATTCCTGCCTCGACGCCAAATCCGAGCACCGTGTTGTAGGCGCCCTCAGGAAGCCCTGCCTCGTTAAAAATCTCGCACAGTACTGAGATCGAGAGCGAAGAAAGTTCAGAAGGTTTATGCACGGCGGAGTTTCCGTACGCAAGGCACGGAGCCATCTTCCACGTGCTCAACATGAACGGACCGTTCCATGGCGTGATGAGCCCGTAGACGCCAGCAGCATCAGTCATCGTGTATGTCATCAAATTGTCGTCACGATTGAACGCTCGCTCTTCAGCAAGTTCTTGCTCTTCGGCAAAAAATCGGAAGTTCCAGGCTGAGCGCTCAATGACCGGGTGAGGGCCGTCATGTGGGTGCCCCACGGGCGCACCCATCTCGCGGGTTTGGAGCGCAGTGATGTCATCAGAGCGCTGCTCAATGAGATCAGCAACCTTGAAGAGCACCTTTCGCCGATGCGATGGCTTAGCTCGTGACCACTCACCGCCGTCAAATGCCGCCTTCGCAGCAGCGACCGCTCGCTCAACGTCGGCGGCTAGGCCGCGAGCGACCGTTGCGCTGGCAACTTCAGTTGCCGGGTTGACTGACTCAAAGGTGCTTCCGTCGACCGAATCGACGAATTCGCCGTTGATGAAATGCCGGAAATGGTCAGCCACAGTGCCCCCTAGTAAACGAACACTTTGACCTTAGTGAAAAATGTTTAGTTCGCGGTCAGCGAATCGACCGGCGAAAGGCAACAGGGTGGTGTTACCCGCGACGTGCCGAGCTGCGAGCGCCCGCAGACTGTCCCTTCCGGTGGCCACCAGCAGAGTTACGGCGCTTGCCAGCATTCGCGTTATTGCGATTGCGACCAGATCCGTCTTGACGACCAGCGTCATCTTGACGACGGCCGTTGCGCTCGCCACGTGTGAACTCGCCACCATCGGCCCGACGTGAATCATTTCGACGACCGTCATTACGGCGAGGCCTGTCATTCGAGTCACCTCGGCGCGATTCTGAACGCTGCTCATCTTGACGAGGGCCCTGACCGCGATGCGGCTTACGAGAGTCACGCTTGGGTGAAGGTGCATCGCCTCGCGATGAGTCGCGACGCTTACCCGATGAATAGCCACCAGACTTCTTTGACTGGTTGCGCTGGCGAGACTTCGATCGTTGTGACCGCTTGCGCTCAACACGTGCAGGCGCAAGTGTTGCCGTTGGGTCACCGAATGAGGTGATCGATGCAACATCCGGATCGACGATCTCTACCTCAATGCCGACCTCGCGCT
>Ga0181577_10004086_pt1 | contig 11301 bp, 10 predicted proteins | sample 101ome_21_FD_132468 | JGI IMG/M metagenome (GOLD analysis project Ga0181577, IMG submission 132468) | Coastal salt marsh microbial communities from the Groves Creek Marsh, Skidaway Island, Georgia - 101413BT metaG (megahit assembly) | ecosystem: Environmental > Aquatic > Marine > Intertidal... | reverse complement strand
CACAGCACTTGAGGCTCGTATAGCCACACTTGAGTCCAACTAAAGGAGACTAAAATGGACTAAATCACTAGCGAACAAATCGCACAGAACTACACCGCAATGGGTCACAGCGTTGACCTTATCAATGCCATCATTGCTGGCGACACGATGGCTGACGACGACGCAGCCGACAGGCAGGACTGCGTAGACCGCAACGTCGAGCATCTGGAACTAATGGCCGCAAAGGACTACTGGACTGACGAGGACATGACAGCGGTTAATGCTGCAATCACAGCAGGTAACGGCTACACTGCCGCCTAATGAAACTCGCTACGGAACCTCGCATGGAACAGGAAATGAAAACTCAGTTGCAGCTAGAAGCGCACGAGAAGGAGTGTGCCATGTTCCGTGAGTTGGTTCATGGCAAGCTAGACAGCTTGGACAAGCGCATGTGGCGACTGGAAGCGATGATTATGGGTAGCACTGTTCTCGTGGTAGCAATGGTGGTATCAGTATTTATGGGACTTAACTAATGGCTGTATTCAAGGCATTCAAACCAGAAGCGATGAACAAAATCGCCAAAGCTATGGGCTACAGTGGCGACATGGGGCAGTTCCAGAGTTACATTGAACAAGACCCAATGCGTCAGCAGCAGATGCAGCGATACACTAACGCTGCTATGCAGATGGCAAAGGGTGGTGTAGTGAAGATGCGGACAGGTGGTTTATCTGAAGGTCCAGAGTTTTACACGCCACAACAGGGTGAAACTTTACTTAGAAACACACCTACACCCACTATGCCATACACAACAGTCATGCCAATAACAGGCGGTGAGTTCGCATTTAAATCTGACGGCACACGTGTAACTGTGCCACAAGGTTATTTTGACCAGCAGCAATCGCCTACACCACCCGCTACAACCACACCACCTGCTGCACAGACACAAGGCGCAGCTAAAAATGTACAGGAAGCTACTGTACAGCGTATGTTCCAACCGGGACTGCCGCAGGGTGGTGTAACACAAGCTGCCCTCACCCCAAGTGAAGCAGGTCAATATATTGCCCCTACAACCGGCACCGTAACTGGTGCAGTTCAGGTTCCTACAGCGATGGCTACTACTGCCGTTGCTGCACCCGCACAGGAAAGTGCCGCTGCACAGGTAGAGGCTGCACAAGCTGCACCAGCAGTCGATGCAGCCATGAATGCTACACAGGCAGCACAGACTACTGTAGACCCACGTGCGCAGGTCACAGCGGCCCAGCAAACGGCATCTAGTGTGGGCGACCTGACTGCAGCACAGGGCAATGCCACACTTATCGACAATCCTGTACAGCGGGAAATTCAGGACGGTGAACTTATCTCTGGTGCTGCTGCGGATGCTACTAAAGCTGCACAGTTTACTGAACAGGTACAGGCTGCTGAAGCTACACCATCCGCACAGGCAACCGTACAGGGACAGCTTGCGCAGCTTACTGCCAACTTCGATGCCACCAATCCTCCTGCTTGGGCTGCAGGTGCTATGCGCAATGCCACACAGGCAATGGCAGCACGTGGTCTTGGTGCATCTAGTCTCGCTGGACAGGCCATTGTACAGGCCACTATTGTATCTGCACTACCGATTCCACAAGCCGACGCTGCAACAACAGCACAGTTTGAAGCACAAAACCTGTCTAACAGACAGCAACGTGCTATGCTTGCTGCACAGCAACGTGCGCAGTTTATAGGTCAGGAATTTGATCAGGCGTTCCAAGCACGTGTAGCTAATGCAAGTCGTATCTCTGATATTGCTAATCTGAACTTTACTGCAGAGCAGCAGGTACAGCTTGAGAACAGCCGTGCTGCTAATACTATGAACTTAAATAACCTGTCTAATCGACAGGCACTTGTGATGTCTGAGGCTGCTGCACTTGCGCAGATGGATACGCAGAACCTGAACAATCGCCAGCAAGCTGCCGTACAGAACGCACAGTCATTCTTGCAGGTAGACATGGCAAACCTGTCAAATCAGCAGCAGACAGAGTTGTTTAAGGCGCAGCAGCGCACACAGGCAATGTTTACAGATCAGGCAGCTACCAATGCTGCACGTCAGTTCAATGCCACTAGCCAGAACCAAGTCGATCAATTCTTTGCTAATCTGGCAAACCAGACTGCACAGTTTAATGCTGCACAGCAGAATGCACAGGCGCAGTTCAATGCAGGTCAAGCCAACACCATTGAGCGTTTTAATGCTGAAATGAACAACCAGCGTGATCAGTTCAATGCACAGAACCAGACAGTCATTGCGCAGTCGAATGCACAGTGGCGTAGGCAGCTTGCCACTGCAGATACTGCTGCTGTCAACCGTGCGAATGAACTCAACGCAAATGCCATTCTTGATATCAGCAAAACTGCCTACAACAATTTGTGGCAATACTATGCTGATAGCATGGAGCATGCTTGGGAAGCAGCCGACAGCGAACTTGACCGCCTGAATAATCTGGCAGTTGCGCAGCTTAGTGCAGACGCAACAAAGGAAGCGCAGCGAATGGCAAGCAGTTCACAAGCTGGCTCTGCCCTTGGTGGTCTGCTGGGTACACTTGGTTCCGCATACATTCAGTTTGGATAGGATAGATAATGCCTCTTACTAACCCATCACCGATCCTTCACCAGAACATCAATACTGTTATGAAGATGAAGCCGGAAGAAAAAGAAGTCAGTGCTAATACGCTCATGGGACCACCTAAGCGTCGTCAGATGAATGATGACAAGCGTGGTGATCCCATGCAGCCGTCTCGTCGTATTGCTTCTTACATTGAGGCTATACGTCAGAAGCGTGAGGAAATAACAAATGCTTGATCAAATGCAGCCAATGATTGACACAGCCATTCCCGGCCAGTCTCTGACTGCTGAGTTGGGCAGTCGTCCGTGGACTAATCCTCCGCAGTATGGCACTGTGGAAGAAGCACTTGATTATTACATCCCCCGGCTTCAGTCAGACGAAGTAACAGAGCAGCTTCTTGACGTTCTGGAGATGGGCATTCCTGTTACGACTATCGCTAACACCATGCAGCTTGGTGCCGTCATGGAGGGCAAGCACACTATCGACGTAGGTATGCTGGTGCTGCCAGTTCTTGTAGAACTAATCATGCTGATTGGTGACACTGCTAAAGTAAAATACACCTCTGGTCTTGAGAAGGACAAAGAGATGTCAGGCACGACTGTCAAGCTGGCTCTTGAGCGTTTCAAGCAGGAGCAGAAGGATGATAGTATGCCGGAAGAAACTGCTGATACACCTGTGATTGCCGAAATGCGTGAAGCAGCCGACAAACGTACAGGTCTGATGTCGAGGTCGTAATATGTCTTTTCTTGGATTAGGCTCATTCGGTGAAGGCTTTGTTAAGGGCTTTGCCGAATCTGCCAATGAAGCACTCAAACGTGATATTGAGCGGATCAACAACCGTATTGACAAGGTTGCTGAAATCCGCACACAGCGTGCTTTGGACGATCAGGCAAAACGGCGTGACAAAGTTGATGCAACTGTTGAGCGTCTCAAGCAGGGTGCTAAGGTAATCGGTGGCCCAAATGCTGATGCTTATGCTGCCGGTCTTCTTGAAGAATACGGTGCTGCCGGATATGATGCGCTGCTCACCAGCTTGCAGCAAGCCAAGATTGATAACGAAGGTATTGACATTGGCTCGTTCTTTGAACGTGCTGGTGTAGATGCTCCCGGCCAAGCTGGTGGTCAGACTTACACACTCCGTGACTATGCCGAAGCATACCTTGGCGCACCTAAAACTCTTCCCACTTCTCTTAAAATTCCTGCAGATGACACACGTGTCGGTGGTCTTGTCGGTTCCGTTCTTGGTGTTGACGTGAACATTGCTGGCCGTGCGCAGCAGCGTTCTGCCGCTGAGATTGCAGCGATGGGTACAAGCGACAGGTATGACGCATCTGTTGTTATTCCTAAAGTAAAGTTCAAGAAGTTTGCATTTGACTTAGAGATTCTGCCATTTGATCAAAGGCTGGCACGTATCGAAGAGGAACTCACTACAGCTAGTGCAGATGATCCGTCGCCTGTGGACGGCTTTGCTAACAGGCAGGAGTATCTTCGCTCACTGCGTGACACTACGTATGCATCCTATATTGAAAATGCGCCTGACCTCAAGAAACTGGAACTTCTGAGGGCAAGGCGTGACTCTACAACAGATGAAACACAAAAGAATGAAATTACTCGTCAAATTAACGAACTTAATACTACACTAAAACGTCGTCAGTTGATAGAAGAAAACGATGATCTTGGTCTCATGCAGATGGAAGCTGCAGATGCGTGGAGAAAAGGGGATTACGACACGTTTGAAGAGATCATGTCAAACATCAATCGTCGTACCACTGGTAAACTGCCCACTATCCAAGAAGAGATTAGTCAGCTTAAAGCTAAAGTGAATACAGTTACTGAAGGCTCTCAGGCACATACAGATTTGATTAATGAGATTAATAGACTTCAAAAAATTTCTCTTCTAGGAAAATTTGAAAACATTACAGCTGAAATATCACGGCTGCAAAGCGAAGCAGCCAATATGGACAGAAATACACAAGAATACCAAGATATTGAAACACGTATTGAGCAGCTAAATGCTGCATTGAATATCGGCACGACTGTAACTGACTCTGGATTTGCTACAGCACAACGTGTGATTGACAACGCTATTGATCGTGAGGTGGAATTGCGGCTTGGTGCCGTAGGCGCACTATACGTAGAAGCGTCTAAAATTATAGCTGCTGGCACTACAGCTAGAAGCCAACTGTCTCCTGAATTACGGAATGCGTATGATCAAGGTCTTGCGATGCGCCAAAAGGTTGAAAGTTCTGTATACAACAATCTTATGAAAGTGCTGCCGCCTGACGAAAACCCAGCTATGGTAGCTGTCGGTGTATTCCGTGGTTATATTGAAAATGTGGAGGGAACAGGGCAACCTGCAACCACATCTGGTGCAAGCACCGCTGCTGCAGGTGCAACTAGTCAGACAACTGCGGCACTTGGTACAGGACAGCCTTCAACAGTCACTCCCACATACACAACCGTTACAGTGGATGAGGCTAATCAGCTTCTTGAAACTTACCCTAATACCCCTGAAGGTGCCAGCAAGCTACTTGCCACTAAAGGTATTACAGCGCAACAGGCACTTGACGACCCTACACTGCAGGAAGTGTACGGTGATGAGTTCAAACAACGTCTGACAGAGACAGCTACACTTGAACAAGCAGCAGGTGAAGAAGAAACACCTGAGTATGGCACTGATCAGCAGATGAGAGCGTTAAAAGTTCTTCGTCGTATGCCGGGTCTTCAGCGTATTGGATCACGTCTTCAGATACAAAAACTTGAAGATGAATTTAATATCTCTAATCAAGCAGCAACAAAGTTGTTTGAAAGCCTTTCTCAAATTGAGTTTTCACGAGAGCAGCAGCTAGATCAGGCAAAAGATATTATTGATACAGTCACAGGCAGCACCTTAGCGGAGACTAGGGCTATTGCTAAAGCCCTTGACGTGCCTATGGATTATGCCAAGAGACTGCATGCACAAGCTACTGGAAACACTCTTGCCCGTGGTGGCTTGATGTCGAGGTCGTGATATGGGCATCTTTGATGATGAACTTGGTAGGACTACAACTGAGCCTGAAAGCACTGTTACGGTTCAGCCGCCTACACAGACTAGGCGCAGCAGCATCTTTGATGACGATCTAGGTCGCACTCCTATTGTCGAGACTGTGCAACCTGCCACTGTATCTGTGACAGAAGACCTTGAAGAAGTAGATGCAGCAACCTCCGAAGTAAACTACAACAACATTCGCAATAACTCTGCTATCCGTGAGGCAGCGGTGCGTTTTGCTAAAGACCGTCTTGGCTTTGATGATATCACACAAGACGACGCCATCGAAGAGTTTATCGAACACTTCCGTTCATTCAACGTGAATGAAATAACAGCGGCGTATGACTATAACTACGTGTCTGGTGCAGCCGCAGATGCGACAGGCAAAACTGAACTTCGTGACAAAGAACGTAATCGTGCAAAGCAACGTCTGCATGACTACCGCCTATTGTACAGCACATTTACTGAACTGCCGTCTTTTGATGCTCCGGGTGCTGTAGGTGACTATCTTGGTGGTCTAGCAACGGCACCGTCCACATACGCTGGCCTTCTTCTACCCGGTTTGGGTAAAGCTGGCGGTATCGCTGCAACAAACGCAGCCAAAGCAGCCGTGCAAGGCACACTTCGTCAAGCACTCAAGGTGCCTATCACTACGAAGATTGCACGTGTAGCTGCTGCCAATCCTGTAAAGTCAACCATTCTTGTAGAAGGTGCTGCAGGTTCCCTCCAAAACATTGCTCAACAAAACACCGAAATGGAAATTGATTTCAGGGAGGACTATGATCCTTCTGAAACTGCGCTGGCCTTCGGCTTGAGTGGCGCACCTGCTGCGCTAGGCGTGGGCCTTTTGAAGGGGCAGACACAGCGTTTTATGGATCGTAAGACTGGCGACCTGCTAGAAGAGTCAATCAAGAAAACAAAAGAGAAGAATGTAAAGGCAGTAGAAAAGGCTGACGAGACCATCAAGGCCAATGCTGCTGAAGCACGTAAAGTTAAGGATAGACTGGACGCCCTTGACCCTGAAGCTGTCGCACGTGGTGATAGCATCATGGATGAGATTTCATTTGGTCTTGACCTGCAAGACGACATGACTGTCCGGCTGGATACTGGAAAAGTAAAGCGTGTATTTGCAGCAACAGTTGAAATAATGAAATCAACAAAGAAGGGCTTGCTCAAAAACGAGCGTGTGACTGAGGGTGTTGCACGTGTTATTCGTGAGAAGAACTTAGCTGACCCTGACGGTCAGGCTGGTGATATTTTTGGTCGCAAGATCATGGACAAATATAACCTCACCACTGACGACTTTGCAGATGTGTTTATGGCAGACCTGTCTGCGGCAGCTAAGAAACTTCAGTCTGCGGGTGCAGCTAAAATGGTTCTCCGCCGCATATCTGACGTTAGTGCTACTGCTATCTTTGGTCTTGATGAAGACGCAATGAAAGCTGCTGCAAAAGCCGCAGCCAAGGAGGCAGCAGGTGATGAAAGGGCTGCTGTAGAGACAGTCTCAAAAGCAAAAGGCGAAGTGAAACGTAACATAGTACAGCGTCTTGATACGCTGCGTCTTGCTGCAATGACATCTCAAAGTGCCACAGCGTTTCGTAACACAATATCCGGCTTTGGCCGTGTAGGATTCGACGTTCTCACACGTGCAATGGAGAACAGCATTCGTACAGGTGTTGGTGTAGCCACTGGTAGAACTCTCAAAGCAGCACCAAATGAAGACCTGTTTGCTGTCGCATTCGGAATGCTACGTCCTGAAGAGACAATGGCTATCAGCACTATCTTTGAAATGGGCTTTGCAAAGCGTTCTACGGAACTGTTCAGAGAACTACGTGACGTTGCTGGTACTGCCAAAGGTGAAATGGGTAAGATGGGTCGGCTTGAGCATATTGGCCGTGAACTGAATGCCATCAACACTATGTCAGACAACATGTTCAAGCGTGTCGCATTTGCTGGATCGCTAAAGCGTCAGTTAAACGACATGTATGATCGAATCCTGAATGATAAGTCTCTGCGTGATCAGTATCTCAAGGCAACCGGTAAATCAGGTGTAGATATTCGTGACTTCAACCTGCAGTCGATCATGCGTGAGGGCAATTTCAACCAAGTATTCGGTAATGACTTTGGCAAAAAGCTGCTTGATAAGGCTATTGATGACGCACTGTACTTCACCTATCAGCGCACACCTGACAGCCCCACTGCACGTGCCATCATCAACGGCATTCACAAAGCACCGTTCTTGACAACATCACTCATTCCGTTCCCACGATTTATTATGAACGCAATGCGTTTCACATACGAATACTCACCTCTGTATTTCACTAACCGCAAGGTTCTGAGAACACTGATCGGTAAGAGTGACGGTAACTACGAGGATATCTCAAAGGCTATGGTAGGCACTGGCTTGCTGTTTGGTGCGGCTGCATTCCGTGGCAGTGAGTATGCTGGTGAGAAGTGGTACGAAGGCAAGCTACCAAACGGTGAGACATTTGACCTACGTCCATTCTTCCCGGCAGCACCATTCCTGTTCTTTGGCGAGATGCTAAATAACTACATGGAAAACAAGAAGCTGCCCGAAGACCAGAAGAAGCCACTATTCGGTGGTGCCAACCCGGCTATGGCAGCTATTCAAGCACTGACAGGTACACAGTTCCGTGCTGGCTTTGGTATCTATGCACTGGACGGGCTATTCAGAGACCTGACAGCACCTAGTGATCCTACATACGAAGGTCTGCTGGGTAAGAAAGCAGACGTTGCGCTTGCCAATCTTGGTGCAAACATCTTCAGTACATACACCATTCCACTTACCGCAGCACAAGATATGTACAACACGTTCTTGGCACCGGATGATGAGCGTCTCGTAAGACAGACACGCACAGACGACGTGACGAGCCTGATCATTACGAAAAGCCTCGCACGACTTCCGGGTAACTTTGCCATTGAAGAGTACATTGCTGGTATGATGGGGAAAGAAGCACGTGAACTGTATGAGGTGCCAACACGGGCAGAGCCGCTCCGTCGTACTGCACCTATCACACGTCAGACTGCTGGTATCTTGCGTCAGCAGCGTAAGAACTTCTTTGAAGAAGAGATTGACAGGCTGAATATTCCACGCTCACGCATCACTAAAAAGACTGGCGTGGTAGCTGCGGATGCTCTGGTCAACAAGCTGTTTGGCGAGTACGCCACAGACTATATTGTACCCATCCTTGAGAATAGCGAGTACTACAAGAATGCCAGCCGTGGTGAGCAAAAAGAGTATGTGATGAAACTCATCAATGACTACAAGCAGCAGATTATGAAACTAGCTAGACTTGAGTCAAAGGCTGGAAAGCTGATGAGTGGTAAGGAAGACTTTGTTGCCAAGCGTGACTTCTTGGGACTTGGCCCTGAAGCTACACGCAAGGCAATTCAAAGGTATCACGAAATTCACGGTGGCCCACCTGAAGACGGGAAGTATGACTACAGTGAACTTCTTGAATATGGCAAGATAGCTGACAGGGCTATGAACTAGCGGTTATCACCAGAGCCGCTAATCTTGCCACGCTTATGTCGGTCAGCCAGTTTCTGTAGATTGTTCTCCATAATGTGACCAAGGTTCATCTCCAGTTCGTCAGCTAGTACGGCACAGTACCAAAGTACGTCACCGATCTCATAACCAATTTCAATACGCTTTGCTAGGTATTCATCCTTCGTGGCTCCATCACGAATGAACTTCTTTACCTTGTTGGCGATTTCACCAGCTTCCCCTGTCAGGCCCAGAGTGAGATACTCTGTGGCCTGTTTTTTTGGGAAGATAGCTGTCTCACAGGCTCGTGTCTGATAATCTGCTGCGGTTATACTACTCATTTGTCTCTCCTTCATCCAGTTTTTAGCTTCTAGTTCTAAGTCCATTCAGTCTCTCCAGATTGTCAAAGTATGCGGTGTTCCAACCCCGCTGCCACTCTTTGTGGCCTGTCGTGCCTCTCTTCATTGGGTTGGCCCATTGATGGTAAAACTTCTTACGTTTTACTACACGGCTGAATGCAGCATACCCTGCTTCAAAAGACTCCAACAGTTTTTCATTTACTACAGGCTTTTTCATTGGCAGACTCCTTCTCTCGTTGTTTCATCCATTCATCATAACACGGGTGGTGTCTAGGTGGGTTATATTGCACCCACCCGTTCCCCACTTTCCACGCTGTCAATGTACTCTTCGATGTCTGTTTGCCTGTGGTCATAGCTATCCCACTCCTTACTTACTGATTTCTCAAGCAGCGAAATAAGTCCTGCGTTAATGAGTTGCTTCTTCGCTGCATCATCGCACTCAAACACTACAGTAGCTGAACCGTCTTCGTGTTCCTCTACCTTCTCAACAGTAATGTGTCCAACCATTTTCTCTCCTTCTTGTTGTAAGCTTTCTTAATCCGCTTTCGTTGACCAGCCTTTGCAGTGGTCAGGCTGCGGCAATGTCAACTACCTCACAGACACCCGCTGTACATGCCAACTCTCGTCCGCCTGACGTAGTGTCTTCCTTCTCATAGTCTTGCAACCATGTCCAGTCAATAGCTGCTGGCATACGCTTGAGCATCTCACCATACTCTTCGACTGTGCAGTCCTGATATGGTGCTTGCTTATATGTATGCTCACTGAATGGCAGGAAGCTGATGCCTGACACTTCATCAAAATGTTCGTACACCCATGAACCAACTTCCATCCACTCTTCCTCTTTTACAGAGATAGTGACAGACGGCTTGTGTTCACACCAGTGACGCTGGTACAGGAGCCACAGTTCAAGCTGCTCAATAGCACCCATGTCTGTGCGACACACAGCACCAGCAGGTGACTTCATTGGGAAGCTGAACACTGTCGTGCTGTCTGGCTTCATAACGTCTGGCTCTGCCGGTATACCGACATTGACCATGAACTGCGTCAATGGGTCTTTGTTGTCGCCTCGTACTGTACGAATGTAGTATGGATTGTGACGAGCGTGGATACCCGACGCACTGTCCACAAGCTGTGAGACTGTACCAGACGGCTTCACACAGGTGATAGCTGCTGACTGTGGAATGCCAAGCTGCTGTGACATAGATGCGTTAGTCTCAATGGCTTGTTCCTTGAGTGCATTCAGTGTAGCACCAATGTTCATGCCAAGATGTGCAGACTTACCCGACATCATAGCATTGTCCATAATGCCAGTCAGTGATACACCAAGCAGACGTTCTTCCTCTGTATTGTTCTTCCATATCTTACGCAGATACTTGAAGTCAGTCAGTGTAGACTGGAACGTGCCAAGAATAGTGGCAAGGCGAACCTTCTCTGTCAGTGACTGCTGCGTGTCAGATGCACGTACAACAACCTCAGACAAGTTACAGAACTGATACGGACGCAGGATGATTTCACTGCAAGGGTTGCATCCGAAATCTTGTTCTGCATCACGGCGACCATTCAATGAGGCTTGCTTCTTTGCAGCCTGACGGTTGAAGATGCCACGTTCACCTGACTTACTCTCGTACAGAGCAAGCCACTCACGCATGAATGTACCCATCTGTGGCTTCTCTTTGTAGGCAACGCTGTTGTTAGCCAGCGCACGTTGCCCTTCATTCTCCCACCACTGACCTGCTTTGGCATGACGCATCTGGTCATCATTGAGGTTAGACAGTGAGATAAGTGCGCTGCGTCTGACGCCCCCGACGACAACAACTTCACCAATCTT
>Ga0181577_10004082_pt1 | contig 11304 bp, 19 predicted proteins | sample 101ome_21_FD_132468 | JGI IMG/M metagenome (GOLD analysis project Ga0181577, IMG submission 132468) | Coastal salt marsh microbial communities from the Groves Creek Marsh, Skidaway Island, Georgia - 101413BT metaG (megahit assembly) | ecosystem: Environmental > Aquatic > Marine > Intertidal... | reverse complement strand
TTTTGCTGGTAAGAACCTAATCACAGCGAATCCGTTCCCTGCTTTATCTCTGGTAGGTTTCCAAAATCTATTATCCTCGTAAGAATTAGATTCTGTTTTAGTTGTGGACACAGCTTCCGCCGCCTTTACGAGTTTATCGATTGATGAGCCTCGCATGCTCTTAAGATTTTCTAAAGACATCTTATCTTTCTCCTATATTTACTGAATTATCCACTTTATACATAACAAAACAATTTATATTATACCACACTTTCATGTGTTTGTAAAGGCCTTTTTTAAGACAGATATACATTTGTCTTTATTGAACTTTACGAATGGTTTATATTTAGTAATCTTTCGATAGATGTCAGGCCAAATAATTGTTTCTGATATCTTCTTGGATTCTCTATCCATAAACCCAGTTATGGAATCGATGATTACGACTGTTTCCAATTGTATTTCATCTTGCATCCATAACTGTATTACCAAAGGATGTTCATTATCATTCGCTTCTAAAAGAGAATCAAAATTATTTTCCTCTGATAATTTATTTATATCATTTTCAAAAGTATATGATAAACTTTCTTGTACTTTTTTGTGCTCACGATAATAACGTTCACCACCTTCATTAAGCATATCACCGACATATTTAACATCATTTTTAAAGTTAGCCACATAGAAATCAATTAAGTTATCATATGTATTGGCTATCTTTGCAAAAAAGTATTTATCCTTTCTTTTAAAGAATGATTGAGGTTTTACTGAAGTTTTAAAATTATACTTTACAGCATCATAACTATCAGTTTCAAAATGTAGCTTTAATGCATTATATAATTTATAAGATTCAAAGGGATCACTCATATTGGAAGTTTATTTCCTTTCTTTACTCTCAAAAGATTTAAGTTAGTTGCTTCCGCTTCTATCTTAGCTTTTAGAGAATCAGTCAATAATCTTTTCATATTTTTATAATCCAAACCTCTTTGCTCTACCACATGGGAAGCTGCGTCTATATAACTCATATTCCCTGTGGCTACCAAGTTCTCTACAGCTGTAGAGAATCGCTTCTTGGTCATTATTTTTTCTTTGACTTCTGAATCAACCAACGAATTCATCTCCTTCATTCCATTCACAACCGGTTAATCCACCAGCCTTAAGTGCTTGTAATGTTCTTAATACTTCGTGTGCATTTCTACCTGTATCCAAAGCATTAATAGATGCATGTTGTATTATTCTGTCTTTATCGAAAATAAATGTTGCTCTATAACAAACACCACCATCTTCATTCACAATATCAAGTTCATGTGATAACCCAAGTCCGCAGTCAGCAGCTAAAGTATGTCTGATATTTCCAATCAGTTCATTATCTTTTTTCCAAGCTAACTTACAGAATTCGTTATCACCACTGATACCGATTACATTTGCTTCATCTACCAACATATCCATTCCAGCAATTTCTGTTGGACAGATAAAGGTAAAGTCTTTTGGGTAGAAATAAATTACTGACCAATCATGCTTTAATGGTTGGTAATTTTCTTCTACATCTACTCTCACAAATTCATTATTTTCATTAATTCCCTGCAGTGAGAATGCTGGGAACTTATCTCCTACTGATAACATTAAAATACCCTCACTAATATACAGTCAGCATTAATTCTGCCTGTTGGTTTATTTATTTTTGTAGTGATCCCATCCCACACTTTTTCTATCTGCTTTTCAGTTTTCTTTAGTATGAGTGGTAGCACATCTTCTGGTTTTCTCAAAGTCGCTGTTCGACTTGAGTCATCAAATCCTTTAATCGTTGTTCCTGATACTTGTAGCCCAGTAGTAGAATCCACACGGTATTCAGTTAGCCTACGCTGTTTAGTATTATACACAAATAATTTTTTACTACCTGGTATAAGTACTGGATTAATAGAAACAAGTTTGGAATCAATATCTTCTTGACAATATTTCAACCTAGCAACTTGTTGATCTGATGACTTTGGTTTTCTCGCTCTTGGAGTTCTTGCTGATTTAAATGATAATCTCAATTTTTCTAAATCTTCAAATACTTTTTCGAATTGAGTCATTATTTTCTTTTTATTACCTTTAGTAATATGTGAATATGCTTCTACACATTGATCACAAGTTTTATCATATGCTTCTTTAATGTTTAAGTATTCTTCATCAAGCATAGCTTTAAATATATTAATTGCATTACCTTTTAGACCATGCATTTTAAATCTGTTGTAGCATCCAAACTTTTGTGTGTAATTACCATCAAACCATCCTTCAACAATAATACTATCCCAATCATGCCATATAGTATCAACAACTTTTCGTCTTGTTCTTTCAGCAGGTGTAATTACAACTACATTCTTTTTCTTTTCTTCTACTTCTTTTTTGATTAATAAACCTTCTTTATAACATTCATCAATTTTATCTTTAAATCTTTGAATAGCTTCATCATCAAATTTCCATCCACGATAGTATAACTTAATACCTTTGTTTACTCCCATAAATTTCCAATCTTTTACTTTACGTAATACAGATATTTTCTTTTTATTATATCCCATTACATCTTCTGCAAATTGATATACAGTAGGTAAATAATCTTTACTCTTATAAAAATAGTTATACCAATTATTCGCTCTTTGATATTCAAGAGAAGTGAACTCACTTTTTTCATCATAAAGTGGTTCAGGTCCTAAATATTTATCTTCTAACGTTACGCCTCTTCTAGCCATAATACTCCTTTAAAATATGGGGTCCAGTGGTTGATGATAAGGAGTTGATGATCACCGGACCCAGCATATTATATAATCTTTATACCATCAACATAATTCTCGGCTGCGCTCTCTGCCCATGCCTCGCTTTTACCTTCATACGGTTCTCTCTTTAACAAAGTTCCATCTTTGTACATTTCGATTCCGTATACTCCATCTGATCTTTTAAATACTTCTGCTCTTAAATCATCTCTTATATAAGTATGTAAATAGTTATATGTATATCTTTTTTCAAACTTAGTCATTTTTTCTTCCCGCCTTTTTTTGTTCATCTACTAATACACTACTCATATAAGCAAAATAACCTGTCACAACTAACAATATAAATCCAAAGAATTCTTCAATCCAACCTAAGTAAGTTAGTAATCCCCAGAACCCAAAACAAAATGTTAGTATAATAATCCAAGTTGATGCTTTAAACCAGTCAACACGATACCCTTTCATATATTCACCTCTCCAGTTAAAATTAATATTGTTCCTAATACCATAAACCAGATAAAAAATATCATAGTCCATTTAAATATTCCTAAAATCATATCAAAGAATTTTGTCATTAACCTCTCCTCATTTTTGATATATCTTCAGCCTCTTGTTGACTGATAACAGGTACAGCATTACTCTTATGCATAGTGGCAATACCTTTTACCAATGTACCTGTATACTTTGGTGATTCTTTTTTTCTCATACCACCATCATCACCCATGAATGTACCATTCTTAATAGCTTCTTCCATAAGTGACTTATATTGCTTAGCTTGTTCAGCTCTGAGTTTATCCAATGTATTTGATTTTTTTTCCATTGGTTTAAACTCAATTGGCTTTTTCTTAGAAGCATTAGCAAAATGATTCTTTCTTCTTTTTCCTGTAGGACCATATCTAAGTGATCCCATATAAAAACTAGTCATTCCCATAATATATTATATTATACCACACTTTTTAATAAATGTAAATAGCTAATTTAAGTTAATCTTAAATACTTATCTATAAGTTCATCGCCTTCAAGCTTTTCGCCAAGAACACGAATTAATTTACCATCTATTCTTCTCTCTATCCTACCATCATTAAAGGTAGTATCTACGACATGTCCATCGTCTAAATGATTGTCGTATGCCATCGTAACTTTTCTAGTATCAAAAGCATGAATCCCTGCTATACCATCGGCCCATACTTCTGCCTCAAGTAATTTCTTTTGTCTTTCTACAGCATTCTTAAATTCTGTCATGTATTATCTCCATCTCTTGTATGAACTTGATGTTTCATAAACAGTTTGTCTGCTTGACGTTGCCATGACTTCTCTATCAATCTGTCAATCATCTTTCTAAATATTTGTCTTATTTTACCCATAACCATACTCCGTAACAAACGGCAGCTGTAAATACGCAACCGCCTAATATCCATAACCATTCAATAATTAATCCCATGAGTCTTGCTCCTTCATAGCATTATATGATTCCATATAAGATGTACTTTCCATCCACCTTTCAGTGTTTTCTTTTGAATAGTGTCTGTTCTCATCTTTATGTAAATCCAATCCATTAGCATTTAGATGAGCACTCTTTTTCATAGATGCTGATAGTTTATTATAATTAACCTTAGGCCTACTATATACTCTTTTTACAGTCGCTTTAAACTCTTGCTCTTCATCATACTTTTTCTTTTCAGCCAATAGTGCTTCTTTCCATTCTTTAAAATTATTTCCCATTACTTACTCCATCATAAAAATAATCAGCATCAAAAATATTGTTCTTACTCATTACTGAGTCAACAACTCTACCTTCATAGCCGAAAAAAATTAATAATCTTTCCTTGAATGTTAATCTAACAGTCAATGGAATCCTTGTTGCTATATGTTCAAAATGCATATACATTATACAGCCTCCTTATCAAAATTTAAATCATGTAAAACAGCATGTGCCATACATGCTTTGTCTTGTGTGTATCTGATATCTGTTTTATCAAATATTCTGAATGCATCAAGTGCATTCCAATAATCATCGATGGAACCACCACCAATATTTACTGTCCATTCATGGTCATTCTGCCATGGTCTTGAACCTTTCCAATCATAGAGAGTGAATACTCCGTATTCAGTTTCTCCATCACTATTTGTTCTTTGTGTTTTTACAACCCATTCCATAGTAACTTTACCACCCATTTCATTAGGTGCGTAATAAATTGGATCTCCAAACATTTCGATTAATTGATCTGTGGTTACACTTTCCATATAACCTTGTCTTGATGTGCCAGTAGCAAAGCCACTGTGTTCAGTTGGGATAAATTGAATTGTTTCCATTATTTAGCCTCCTGTGCAACATAATGTTTATACATACTATCTTTGATTTCAGATGCCATTGCGTAAGCATTGAAATCACCACTAGCTTGAACACCAAAATCTCTAGCATTCACTACTAGTTTGTAGTATTTAGAACCACTCATAAATTCATGGAATTTGTTTTCAACAGTTTGGCCATGAATCCAAAATGTATTATTAGAACCTTTTACAGGTGAAAAAGAATATCCTAATTCATTTTTTAAGAAATCCTTAATTTTATTTTTATCAAAAGTACCTTTTTGCGAAGGTTTGGCTTTTACTATCATATTATAATTTTTCATGTATTACTCCTTATCATCAAATTATATAACCATTATACCATAGTTTTGCACTTATGTAAATAGCTAAACTGAAATTGTTACACAATTGTAACAGAATTGTAACAGAATTGTAACAATTGGTGACCCCTAGGAGATTCGAACTCCTGTTGCTGGGATGAAAACCCAGTGTCCTAACCACTAGACGAAGGGGTCGGGTTAATTTATTAATCATCTTTATCATCAATATATGGTCTATTATACCATAGTCAAGAGTAAATGTAAATAGCTAAAATGAAAAAAGTGTGACTTTTTTAGAATATAAGGCCATTGTCTTCTAATACAATAAAGTTATTAATAACAGCCATAGTAATTAATGTATTAGGAAGTAGTAAATCATCTTTTTCATATGTATGGATTATTAAATTACCCCATACTAATTTGAATAATATTAATCTATCTAGGTGAGGGTCTTTTCCTATAATAGGATTTGCTTCATATATATTTGGGTCTTTTAAACCACGATTTGTAGTCCATACATCAAGAGCATTGATTGCCCAGAAATAATAAAGTTCTTTTTGAGGATATTTTTCTTTAAACTGTATAGATAGTGACAGTTTCGGATTTTCCTTTAACCTTGATGCTATCAACTTTTGTGAGTAATCCGCCTTTACACTGTCCAGCAGTGGTTGGGCCCAACAACATTCGAATCCCATCATAATTGCGTGTTTGGCCTTCGAGTCGAGCACCGAGATTGACGGCGTCTCCAATGACGGAATAGTCAAATCGAGATTCTGACCCCATGTTTCCAACGATGCAGTCGCCGGTATTGATACCAATCCCAACATCAATCCTAGGTAAACCTTGTTCTTCAAGTTCTTGTATAAGTTCATCTGCTGCCTTTAATATTTCAGTTCCTGTTTTTACTGCTAGTTCTGCATGATTTTCTGTAGGTAAAGGAGCATTCCAAAATGCCATAATACAATCTCCCATATACTTATCAATTGTTCCGCCATTATTTAAAATGATTTTAGTCATTCTATCTAAATAGTTATTTATAATTTTTACGAGTCCTTCAGGGTCATTATTGTTTTTATAATGCTCTGATATCGGTGTAAAGCCTACTATATCCATAAATAGGAATGTCATCTCCTTTCTTTCTCCACCAAGTTTTAATAATGATGGGTCTTTCTGTAATAACATAACCTGTCTTGGATCTAAATAAGTTTCAAACTGTTTCTTAATTTGTTGTCTTAACATAAATTGCTTATAGAAATTATTCAGTGCGCTTGAGAGATAAGTTATTATATATAATATTAGTGAATAACTAAGGTCGAGGAGTATAAAAAATTTATTCCAGATATAATACACGAGTCCGCCTGTCCCGGCGACAAGAACCAGAAAGGTTGCAAAAGAAACCCAGATTGGTGCACGATATACCAAAAGAACCAGAAGCAGAGCAAGCAGAGTTGATACAATCAATTCTACAGGAGTTGCGTACTGAGGCCGAGAGATTGGATTCTCAGAAAGAATCGTCTGTAGAGTTGTCGCTTGTAATTGATGGGGATACTTTAATCCGCCAGGAGTAGGTACTTGTAGACTCAAACCTCTAGCGGTCACACCGACCAAAACTGTTTTGCCTTTTAAATCCGTAACATCTGATAGATTATTAATATACTCTATTTCTTCAAATTTTGTATTCCATTTTAACCATATAGAACCATCAGCATCTGTAGGTATTTCATAGGGTCTTAATACAATACTTTCAATTCCAGCTTCATTTGATTTAATAGTATAAGATGGTTTATCATTTAAAACTCTAATTGTTTCTAAAGCAAATGATGGATATAATTGACCATTTACATTAGAAATAAGCGGTATTCTTCTTGTTATATTATCTACTTCTGGAGCACCATTAGATAACCCATGGCCCCATGCACCTGATTCTATATCAGGTATATTAGTAACTAATCCTTTATATTTGTAAATAAAATCGAGAGGATCTGAGGTACCGAATGTAGCATATCCAACATATGGAGCAGAATCACTTCTACCATATTCATCTGCCGTTTGTGTTAATATAATACCATTATCTTTTATCCAAGATGAAAACACTTCATCACCACCAAACCTATCTGCTTCTGGAAACATAATAGTAAACCCTATCATACCTGCATTTTTATTTCTCAAATCAGCTATCATTTGAGCATAGTATTGTCTAGGCCAAGGAAACTGTCCTAACTCTTCTAGGGATTCCTCTCCTATATTGAGTAATACTATTTCGTTGGATTGTTCTTCAGGAAGTGTTTTAATTAATGTATCAAATACATTTAATCTTGTTTGCTCTAATAAAGAAGGGTCTGCTATTCTCATACAAACCATGAGAAAAACTAAAGCTATTGTTGTCCAGATGGACGTTATATATTTCATTAATTACCTTGAGTAACATTAACTGTACAACCACCGACAGTATAACATGTATTCGTAATAGAATATGTTTGATTAGTTCCACCCTGTTGTAATAAGTTTAATGTTGTTGGTTCACTACCATCTAATGTCACTTGAGCATTATGACTTGCATTACCTTTTTGCATTAAGTCAACGGTTGAACCATCAGCTGTTCCATAAAAATATTGTTGTGCATAATGAGAACCTGTGCCTTCTTGCCATAAGTCTAGTTCTGTATCATCTGCATGTAAATCTAAATTAAATGTATGTGTTCCGCTTTGGTATACATTCACTGTATTATCATTTCCCCATATATGTCTACCATAAGTTGCACCATCATATTGAAGTACGCTTTCAGTATTACCTGTACCATCTACATCTCCACCCCAACTTTTACCTGAACCCCAATATGAAACCCAACCAATATAGTTACCTGAACCATTCTGTTCAAATGAAAATGTATTTGAGGCGTGGTCAAATGAGAATCTTATCTCATTATCATAGCCTATTTGTGTTACGCTGAGGCTCATATCATCACCTGAGCTTACTTGTTCCACATGAACATGATTATCATCTGCGAATATCGGTGCTATAAGCAACATAAATGGTGCCCAAGGCATTATCCAATATTTAAAGAATTGTTGTTTAATTTTTTTCCACATAATATTATTTATAATTGTTTAATCCTTATATCAATCGCATCACCATCATTTCCTATGATTACTCCTTGCCATGATGGTGTATCTGTTTCTAAAGTAAATGAATTACCTGTAGCAATGGTTATTTCTATTAATCCTTGTACATTTCTATATAGTACTAAATCACCATCTCTTAAAAATACATTATATTGTGATTCATCATTTAAACCACGAGTTGCACCTTTAATATCAAACTCACCTAATGTATCAAATAAATCTCCGGAATCTACGATATCCAATACATCAATTAAAAACTCTACATCGAGTTCATCAATATCAAGTTCATTAAATTCATCTAATTCATCCTCAGCCAATTCATCTTCTTCTAATTCATTAAATTCTAAAAAGTCGATATCAAGTAATCCTTGATCTTCATTTTGTTCTTCTTGTAATTCCTCTTCCATTTGTTTTTTAATATCTTCTGGTGGATTTACAATAAACATATTGTCAATTAAAGCTGGTGTAATACCATTAATGACTGTTGTTTGCGTAGGTGATCTATCATATGAAGCAACCATAGTGGCAGCATATGCTTCATCTAATATTACAGTTCCACCAAGATTCGATACTTCAATAACTCCAGATGGATTACCTTGATCATCAGGTAATAATATAATAAGTGATCTTCCAATCTCATCGATTGTAGTTGTAAAGTCTGTACCTCTCACCGCGATAGTTGCTGTAGGTGTACTAATTTCAATATTTGCTTTATTCACTAACCCTAAAGAACCTGAAGCAAACCTTGCAGTTCCACTAACCATTCTCATAGTCATCTTTGACATAGAAGGATCAGGGTCATAATAGACTGTATCTATTAATACTCTTGAATGTTCTTTAAGTTGAAGTTCTGCTTTATCTAAGAATTCGATAAGCATTCGACCATCGGCCGTTTCTGCTGTATCATTAAGGTTGATTTCGAGACCGACTTCATGATTAAGTGTTTCCTTACCTCGAGTAATTCCACCATAACCTTTGGTCTCTCTAATATCGCCAATGGGCTCAGCATAACTGAACCCACTGATGATGAGTGCACTAGCTATCGCTACCGCTATCTTTTTGTGTAATTTGAATGATTGCATTATCTGAAGTAACGTCTAAAACAATGTTCGCATTAGGTGTTGAACAAGCAACTCCTGCTCCGGTTGCACAAGTACCAGATATTTGATTAATATCAACATCTGCTGAGTCACCTACTAAAGTGAACTCTAAGTTTTGTGCTCCATCATTTTGTAATGTGTTAATATTGTTTGAACTTCCTGTTATATCAAAGTTCCATACATTATCATCACTTTCCCAATCGATGTCAAATACGTTTGAATCACCGATTAATATTAAATCAGCATCTAATCTTTCTGCACTATAAACATAACCTTGGTCGATATCAAAAGTGTTTGAATCACCTGTGACATCAAAGTTTATGTTTGAATCATCTGTACTACCGATGTAACCAATATTCCAATCAATCTCATTTGAATCTCCAGTAAAGTCTAACTTATAGTAAGAACTATCTGCTACTACTGGTCCAAATAAAACGTTTTGATTACCTGTAAAATCTAAGTCAAATTCTAGTGAACTACCTGTAATACTCATTGCAGATAATGATCCGCCAGAAGCGTCATCTCCACCGATTTTGTTACCAAAACCGATTTGATCTACATAAAGTTTTAAAGTATCACCAGACTGAGTGATCTTAACTTCGTTATCATCAGTGGCCTGTGCGAAAATAAAAGATGTCGACAATAGCAATGCTATACTTAAAAGTTTATTCATTTTCGTTATACCCCTCTATTTTCCAATAACCACGATCGTGGCCTTGGTATACTAATTCCAACACTGCAGCTTCAATCGCTGTTCGTGTTGCATATGTCACTGACTCATTATTACCCACTCCGTCCTCATATTCTACTAATGTGGTACTATTATCGACGAATCTAAATATGTCACCACTACCACCATAACTAAGAATTGTTTTCTTAGCTTGGACATTTAATAATACTTCACCAGTTAAAACTGAAACAGCTCTAACTGATACGGTGACGACATCTTGCGTATATCGTTTACTCTTACCAATACCCAGTAATCGTGCGCCTCGACCACCTGTTTGAATATTAGTATCATAGCCAATAATTCCACCTTCTATTATCATACCAGCAAATAGGAGTGGATTTAATGGTTGCGGACCACCGTCGCCCGCAAATTCTTGTCTAGCACTTCGTATAATTTGTCTTTCTCTTACAAGGTTATCAATACCTTGTCTTTCAACTACTCTAAACCAAGTGCCATCACCTGCAGTTTTTAAGGCATCAATTAACATTTCTGTTCCGCCTTGTGTTACTGCAGTAGAAAAGTCTGCAATACCTTCTCTTTCTTTTCTTTGCCCTGTTTTATCAATAAAATTATATACAGCAACTACAGGCTTTTCTTCAGCTGCTGGTAAATTTAATAATTCGACATATGATGGTAACCTTACAACTTCAGGTTCCTCTACACATATATAAGAATGTCTTACTGTCTTTTCTATTCTTGCTTTAGCGTTATGTATAGATGAACTATGTAATAAAGAATCAACATCTGATTCACCTTTTTCGTAATCAGTCGGTTCAAAAGTTATTTGTTTACATTCTTGAGGTTCGTCTGACCATAACGGAGTTGATGATTCATTCATCAATCCTAAAACTATTAATAATGCAACTAAACCTTCCATCAGCCAACATCCGGATCTTGTCCAAAGTTACCTGAACCAATAGGTATTTCGATTACGGTTGTAGTACCGTCTTCTCCAACGATTGTCATTTTAATATATTCAGTACCATCAGCATTTGTTAT
>Ga0181577_10004080_pt1 | contig 11309 bp, 9 predicted proteins | sample 101ome_21_FD_132468 | JGI IMG/M metagenome (GOLD analysis project Ga0181577, IMG submission 132468) | Coastal salt marsh microbial communities from the Groves Creek Marsh, Skidaway Island, Georgia - 101413BT metaG (megahit assembly) | ecosystem: Environmental > Aquatic > Marine > Intertidal zone... | reverse complement strand
CCGATTCGTCAGCTGCGCTCGGGGGTGCGTGAGGGCGATGATCTGCGATTGGTGTTCGATCTCAGCCAAAAAGTTCGGACCTCGGTTTTTATTCTGCCGCCCAGCAACGCAACGGGCCACCGTGTGGTGGTCGATCTTTTTGACGAGGCGCCTTCATCGCAGCCTCGCCCGGTGCTGTCGGTTGAGTCTTTGGATGAACGCCGAGACATTGTGATCGCTATTGACCCCGGCCATGGCGGCGAGGATCCCGGTGCATCGGGTCCGGGTGGGCTCCGGGAAAAAACGGTTGTCCTGCAGATTGCGCGTCGACTCGAGGCTCAGTTGGCCAAGATTCCGGGCTTTAGGCCGGTGTTAGTGCGCACGGGTGATTATTACGTGAGTCTGAAAAATCGTCGCAATCGGGCCCGTAACCTGGAGGCAGATCTATTTGTCTCGATCCACGCGGACGCGTTCCGCGAAAAGTCAGCCTATGGCGCCTCGGTATACGCGTTATCGATGCGCGGTGCGACATCGACCACCGCGCAATACTTGGCGGATACTGAGAACGCGGCTGATTTGGTGGGGGGTGTCGAGCTGAGCGATATGGACCCGATGCTAGCGGGGGTATTAGCGGATTTATCTATGACCGGAACGCTCGACACGAGCCTGAGTCTGGGGGCTCTCATCCTTGAGCAGATCGACGGTGTCGCAAAGTTACACAAGAAAAAAGTTGAGCAGGCGGGTTTCGCGGTTTTGAAGTCGCCGGACGTGCCATCACTGCTGATTGAGACAGGCTTTATCTCAAATCCCGGCGAGGCCGACCGGCTATCGACTCCGGCTTATCAGGACAAGTTGGCCCGAGCGATTCGCCGTGGGATACAGAGTTGGTTTGCCCGGCAGCCGCCGCCCGGCACGCTGCTCGCGTGGCAGCGCGAGCAAGGGGGTCGTGAAGTGACCATTGCCAGCGGAGATACCCTGTCTGAAATTGCCGAGCGTTTCGGCGTCTCAGTAGCATCTATCAAGGCGAATAACGGATTGAGTCGCGATGTGATTTACATTGGGCAGACATTGGTGATCCCCGAGGGATGAGTGTGATTCGCGTGCTAGAGCCGAGATTGGCTAACCAGATTGCTGCAGGGGAGGTTGTGGAGCGGCCGGCCTCGGTGGTGAAGGAGGCAGTTGAGAACAGTCTCGATGCGGGTGCTTCACGGATAGATGTGGATATAGAGAGCGGCGGCACGCGGTTGATCAGAATCCGCGATGACGGTCAGGGCATTAGTGAGACGGATCTGGCGCTGGCATTGTCCCGGCATGCCACCAGTAAGATTGACAGCATCGAGGATCTTGAGGCCGTTGGGTCACTGGGTTTTCGCGGCGAGGCGCTGGCGTCGATCGCCTCGGTCTCGCGACTGACCCTGACGTCAAATGCCGAGGCCGGATCCGCGCATGGCCATCAAGCTGTCTGCGAGGGGCGCGAAATGTCGGTGTTGGTGGGTCCCGCGCCACACCCCCGCGGGACCACGCTTGAAGTGCGGGATCTGTTTTACAACACGCCAGCAAGACGCAAATTCTTGCGCACCGATAAAACCGAATTCGGTCATCTCCACGAGGTGGTCAAGCGTCAGGCCCTATCTCGCCCGGGAGTGAACTTTACGCTGCGTCACAACGGCAAACAGACTTTGCAACTCAACGCAGCCGCCGACGAGGCGGCGCTACATCGGAGAGTGGCGACGATCTGCGGTGCCGAATTCGCCGAGCACACCGTGCCCATCGAGCGCGAGGCGGGCGCATTGCGTCTTTGGGGTTGGGTCGCCGAACCGACCTTTTCTCGCAGCCAGGCTGACTTGCAGTACTTCTTTGTGAATGGCCGGGTGATACGCGACAAGCTGGTGTCCCATGCAATCCGTCAGGCCTATCGCGACGTCTTGTTTCACGGCAGGCACCCAGCCTTTGTTCTATTTCTCGAGTTGGATCCGGCTGGCGTGGATGTCAATGTGCACCCGACAAAACACGAGGTGCGCTTTCGGGACAGTCGCGCAGTTCATGACTTTCTGTTCGGGACATTGTCGCGCGCGCTGGCCGAGGTTCGACCCGGACAATCCGCTGCACAGGCAGTTGTGACTGGTGAGGGCGCGTCTGCCTATCAGCCGGGCATAGGGTTAGCTGTCGGTGGATCAGCCCAGCCGCCGTCGGCTTTAGATGCCGCTGGTGCGATGTCGGGGCGTGCCAGGCCGCAGCCGTTTGCTTATGGCGCAGGGCAGTCGGGAGCGGGGACGCGATTCGTCGGAAGTACTGCGCCTCAACCGGAATTTGCCGATACCCACACTGGCGAAGTCCCGCCGCTGGGCTTCGCAGTTGCGCAGGTTCACGGTGTTTACATTTTGGCCGAGAATCAACAGGGATTGGTGTTGGTCGATATGCATGCGGCGCACGAGCGTATTACCTACGAGCGGCTCAAGCAGGCCCGGGACGGTGCCGGCATTACCCGACAACCCCTGCTGGTGCCTATTACGTTGGCCGTGTCCGCTCGGGAGGCCGCAATCGCCACTGAACAGGCAGATGAATTGGCTTCTCTGGGGGTATTGGTTGAGGCAGTGGGGGAGGAGTCGGTGGTCTGTCGCGAGCTCCCCGCCGCGCTCGGTGGTGCCGATGCGGAAGCCCTCGTGAGAGACGTGTTATCGGATCTGCTGGAATATGGCACCAGTGACCGCATTGCCAGCTCCCTGGATGAGTTGCTGTCGACCATGGCCTGCCACGGTTCAGTGCGAGCGAATCGTCGACTGACGCTACCCGAGATGAATGCGCTGCTCCGCGATATGGAGGAGACAGAGCGCTCGGGTCAGTGCAATCATGGCCGGCCTACTTGGATTCAGTTGGGCATGACTGATCTGGACAAGCTCTTCCTCAGAGGCCGCTGAGCGTGACCGATCCTGTTCTTGCCTTGATGGGTCCGACCGCATCAGGAAAGTCAGCGCTGGCTGAGCAACTTGCCGAAACATTCGACGGCGAGCTGATCAGCGTGGATTCAGCGCTGGTGTACAGAGGCCTGTCGATTGGCGCTGCCAAGCCCGATTATCCCCACCACTTGATCCACATTCGTGACCCGGCTGACCCTTACACCGCCGCCGACTTTGCCCGAGACGCCGCTCAGTGTATTCGTGCGGTGCGAGATCGAGGGCGCCAGCCGATATTGGTCGGTGGCAGCATGCTGTATTTCCGAGCATTGATTCAGGGATTGGACGAGGTGCCCGCGATTGCGCCGGCGATTCGAGCGGATATTGAGGCCGAAGCGCGGGCAAAGGGCTGGCCTGCGCTCCATGCGCAATTGGCTGAAGTGGACCCTGCGACGGCAGAGAGACTGCACCCCAATCACAGCCAGCGCATCTGCAGGGCGCTCGAGGTTTACAGGGAGACCGGCACGCCGCTGAGCGAATGGCAAGGGGGCCAGACTCTCTCGTCAGTAGCGGGCTTTGAATGTATCGCCCTGTGCCCAGAAGACAGATCGGTCCTGCATCAGCGCATCACAAAACGATTGAGCGATATGTTTGATGCGGGGCTCGTTGATGAGGTCAGAGCGCTTCGCGCGCGCGGTGATTTGCACACCGACTTGCCGGCAGTCAGGGCGATCGGTTACCGCCAGGTGTGGGAGCACCTAGCGGGGCAAACCGATTTGGCGGATTGTCGTGAAAAAGTGCTGGCCGCCACGCGTCAACTGGCCAAGCGACAATTGACCTGGCTCCGCAGTTGGCCTGATTTGACTTGGGTTTTGACGGATCAAGCAGGCAGGGTCGTCCAAACCGCAACACAGCCTGTAGAGTCAGGGCTAGGGAGAAAAACACCCGCCCCCGAGGCATCAGAGAGGCTCTGGAAAGGCCGCATTTTGGACCATCTGCGGAACTTTTAGCTGACGCAAACATCGTAGTACAATATGGACACTCTGCCGCGGTGGAGTTTTTTGTCGCTGGTGCATTGGCGACCGTAATGCGCTTCTCGTGAAGAGCGCCACGTTTTGACAGCGAAGACAAGGAGTACCCATGTCAAAAGGGCATACCTTACAAGACCCTTACCTCAACGCCCTGCGCAAGGAAAGAGTCCCCGTTTCGATCTACTTGGTGAATGGCATCAAGCTTCAAGGCCAGATCGAATCCTTCGACCAATTTGTCGTGCTTTTGAAAAACACCGTCTCACAGATGGTATACAAGCATGCGATTTCGACCGTGGTGCCGGCGCGCAATGTTCGCCTGCCGGCAGCGGACGACGAGGCGTCAGCTGAATAGTAAGCATCCCGCGCTCCTTCGGGAGCGTCTCTAACACACTATGTTCTTTGAGCGCCATCAGGGTGGGGAGCGCGCCGTCCTCGTGCAACTGCAGCTTGGGGGTGCCGAGCGGGATCTCAGCCTGCTGGAATTCGAGGAGCTGGTTGCGTCTGCTGGCGCTGAATCTGTGGCGACCGTTACGGGGTCGCGCAGCGCGCCGCATGCACGAACCTTTGTGGGTAAAGGCAAGCTTGAGGAGATCGCCGATGCGTGCCAAACCCATGGTGCGGAGGTGGTGATTTTCAACCATGCGCTCAGTCCGAGCCAGGAACGAAACCTCGAGAGAACGCTGTCTTGCAGAGTTTTGGCGCGGACCGGCTTGATTCTCGATATTTTTGCTCAGCGCGCCCGCACTCACGAAGGCAAGTTGCAGGTTGAACTGGCACAGCTGACCCACATGAGCACCCGTCTGGTCAGAGGTTGGACCCACCTCGAAAGACAAAAGGGTGGGATCGGACTGCGTGGCCCCGGAGAGACTCAGCTCGAGACGGATCGGCGACTGCTACGTGTCCGCATCAAGTCAATCCAGGCGCGCCTCGAGCGGGTGCGTAATCAGCGTGAGCAGAGTCGCCGCGCCCGGCGCCGAGCTGAGTTGCCGGTGCTTTCTCTAGTGGGTTATACCAATGCGGGAAAGTCGACGCTGTTCAATCGAGTCACCGCCTCTCGGGTTTACGCCGCTGATCAATTGTTTGCGACACTTGATCCGACGCTGGCTCGAGTGGATATCGAGCATCTCGGCCCGGTGCTGTTTGCCGATACAGTGGGTTTTATCTCGGATTTGCCAACCACTCTGGTTGAGGCCTTTAAAGCCACCTTGGAGGAGACCGCGAACGCGAGCTTGTTATTGCACGTGGTTGATGTGTCAGCCACCAATCGCGACGAGTTAATGGCTGATGTTGAGACCGTGTTAGGTGAAATCAAGGCGGATGGATTACCGCAGCTGGTGGTGTTGAACAAATTGGATCTGCTCGAACAGGCACCTCGCATCGTGCGCGATGAGGCAGGTATCGCTACTGCCGTTTATCTATCGGCAGCGACCGGTGCAGGGCTGGATCTCTTATTTGAGGCGATTCGGGAGCGGCTATCGGTGGCGCTATTTGATGAGGAGATTACGCTTGATCCGCATCGTGCGCGCTTACGTGCGGCGTTATACGAACTGGGAGCGGTGTGTTCCGAGGCATGGGAGCCCGATGGTAGTAGTCGTCTGCACGTGCGCCTGCCATTGGCTGATTGGCGTAGGCTGAATCCGTGAGGGTGCGATATTGGTCAGTCCTATGTTGATGAAGCACCCGCTAGAGCGTGATTTGCTCAGCCTTGGGCTGGGGGTGGTCATCCGCACCCGAGTCCCGAGCTTTTATGTGGATAAGCCCCCGAAGTGACGTCGGGGTTTGTTAGACTAAGCGGCCAGAAAATGAGGAAGTGACCTATGTCATGGAATGAGCCCGGGGGCGGTAACAAAGGTCCACGCGATCCGTGGGGCGGCGGTAATCAAGGACCGCCTGACCTCGACGAAGCATTTAAAAAACTGCAAAAGCAGCTTGCCGGTCTGTTCGGCGGCGGCCGGGGCAGCGGGGGACCCGCCAAGGGGGGGCTCTCCGGAGCGCTGTTAGGCGTTGTACTGGGTGGCATCCTGCTGGTGTGGGGGCTCATGGGCTTCTATCAGCTCGACGAGCAGGAACGTGCGATTGTGTTGCGCTTTGGTGAGTATCACTCCACGTTGACGCCGGGTCTGCAGTGGAATCCGCCACTGATCGATGAAGTGATCAAGGTGAACACGACCAAGGTACGTGCGTCAGGATTGCGCGAGGTCATGTTGACGCAGGACGAGAACATCGTTGAGGTCAGCATGTCGGTGCAATACGTGATCGACAATCCTCAGGACTTCGTGCTCCAGGTTCGTGACCCAGAAGTCTCGCTGCAGCACGCTGCGCAAAGTGCTTTGCGACACGTTGTGGGCGGTACCACCATGGATTTGGCGTTGACCGAGGGTCGTGCCGCGATTGCGTTCGATGTGCGAGAGCGCTTGCAGCAGTACCTCGACGATTACGCGACCGGCATCCGCGTTTCGACGATTAACATCGATGAGTCCAAGCCGCCGGCGCAGGTACAGGGCGCTTTTGACGATGTGATTAAGGCGCGTGAGGACGAGGAACGTGTGAAGAATGAGGCGCAATCTTATGCGAATGGCATTGTTCCGGAGGCACGTGGTCGCGCCCAACGGGTGATGGAGGAGTCCAACGCCTACCGGGATCAGGTTATCGCCCGAGCAGACGGTGAGGCGCAGCGGTTTGAGCAGTTGCTGGCTGAGTATCGCAAGGCCCCCGAAGTCACACGGGAGCGCCTCTACATTGATGCGGTCCAGACTGTCTTTGCCAATACCAACAAGGTGATGGTAGACGTAGACGGTGGCAATAACGTGCTCTATCTACCGCTGGATAAGATGGTGCCCAATGCCGGTCAGGCGCGCGGCGCCGCAGGCCGTGCCGGCGTGAGCGAGCGAGAAATGCGCGAAATAGCCGATCAGGTCACTGAGCAGTTGCGCCGTGATCTGGATGCTGCTGCAGCTCGACGGGGAGGGCGTTAATCATGACTAAACAATCGCTTGTAGGTGTGTTGATTGCGATAGTGGTCGTCGTTTTGTCAAACAGTCTTTACGTCGTGCGTGAAACTCAGCGCGGCGTGCTCCTAAAGTTCGGTGAGGTGGTTGACCCTGATTTGAAACCCGGTCTGCACCTTAAAGTGCCGTTTGTGAACAGCGTTCGCAAATTCGATGGGCGGATTCTGACGGTGGACAGCAATCCCGAGCGTTTCTTCACGCAAGAGAAGAAAGCCTTGATTGTCGATTCCTATGCCAAGTTTCGCGTGACGGATACAGCCAAGTACTACACGGCAACCAACGGTGAAGAGAACCGGGCTGCGGGGTTGCTGTCTCAGCGCATCAATGATGGATTGCGTAATCAGGTCGCCGTGCGCACGGTTCAGGAAGTGGTGTCAGGTGAACGTGATCAACTGATGCAGGCCATCACAATGCAGCTCAATGAGCTCGCTAACGAAGAGCTGGGCGTAGAAGTGATCGACGTGCGGGTGAAAAAGATCGACCTGCCGCCAGATGTCTCAGAGTCGGTGTATCGACGTATGAACGCAGAGCGTGAAAAAGAGGCGCGCGAGTTGCGTTCCGAAGGTAAGGAGCTTGCCGAGGGTATTCGTGCCGCGGCTGACCGCGAAGTGACAGTGATTGAGGCGAATGCTTTCCGTGACGCCGAGATTATTCGAGGTAATGGTGATGCCGAAGCGACTCGAATCTACGCAGAAGCGTTCAATCAGGACCCAGAGTTTTACTCCTTCGTCAGGAGCCTGCAGGCCTATCGCGAGACCTTTAATGCAGGTAGCGATGTCATGTTGCTGCAACCCGATAGCCAGTTCTTTCAGTACCTGCGCAATCCTGAGGCCAAGCGGTAACTGCGCTATGAATAGGCCGTGACGAGGACGTGAATAGTTGGGCGCGCTGAGCGCGCCCAGCTTCACTTCGGGTGCGCTGTGCTATTCTCCTAGCGAGCGCAATTTACGGCACATTGTCCTGACGGAACATCACCATGACGACTGAGAATCGCTGGCTGTTGCCAGAGGGCATCGATGAACTATTGCCCGAGCAAGCGCATCAGCTGGAGACCCTCCGCAGGCGTTTGCTCGATCAGTGCGCCACCTGGGGATACCGCTACGTCATTCCGCCCTTGGTCGAGTTTACTGATTCATTATTGATTGGGTTGGGTGCGGATCTCGATCTCGCCACCTGTAAATTCACCGATCGGATGAGTGGCCGTATGCTCGGTGTGCGGGCGGACATCACGCCGCAGGTAGCAAGAATGGACGCGCACAGCCTGGCGGAAGAGGGCGTGACACGACTCTGTTACGCAGGTTCGACACTCCAGAGCGCCCCACAGAATGTGGCGAGCGGTCGGGCACCCATTCAATTAGGCGCAGAGCTTTACGGCGCGGCTTCGATCGAGGCGGACAGTGAGATCGTGTCGCTGATGCTCTCGGTCTTTGAGTCCGCCAGGGTGCAGCGCGCGGTCACTCTCGATATTGGCCACATCGGTATCTACGACGCCCTCTTCTCTGACGCGGCCATCGACCCCGAGCTGGAATCTGAAATATTTGATGCTTTGCAGCGGAAGTCGATGCCGGACATCGAGCGGCTCCTTGAGCGACTTCCTGCGGACGTTGCCGAAAAATTAACCAAGCTCGCCTCATTGCATGGCTCACCCGATGTGATTGGGAAGGCCCGAACAGCTTTCGCTAATGAAGCGACTGTGTTGGCAGCGCTCGATGATTTGGAGGCGGTATTGCATTGCGCGCAAAGCGCTTCTCCCAACATTGGCGTTTATGTCGACCTGACCGAGTTGCGTGGATTCCGCTACCACACGGGGCTGGTGTTTGCTGTCTACCTTGAAGGCCGCGGGTCCGCGATTGCGAAAGGCGGGCGTTACGACAACATTGGCGCAGTGTTCGGGCGAGACAGACCGGCGACCGGTTTCGCCATTGACCTGAAAGCGTTGATCGACGATGCGATGGTGGACGAGGCGTCAGCAGCGGCAGTGATTGCGCCGGTATCGGATGATCCGGCGTTGCTGAAGGCGATCACTGCTCTACGCCAAGCGGGTAGGACTGTCATCGTCGATTTGGCACCCGGCGTGTCGCGCCCCCATGCTGAGCGACTGGTATTACGAAACGGTGAATGGGTCGCTGAAATGGAGTCGGGCGCATGAGCCGAAACGTGGTGATACTCGGAACCCAATGGGGCGACGAGGGCAAAGGCAAAATTGTTGATTTGCTGACCGAGCAAGCTGATGCGGTTGTGCGGTTTCAGGGTGGGCACAATGCCGGCCATACGCTGGTGATTGGCGGTGAAAAAACCGTTCTACACCTGATTCCCTCAGGCGTGTTGCGCGCCGGTGTGCAGTGCCTGATCGGTAACGGTGTGGTGCTGTCGCCAGAGGCTTTGCTTAAAGAAATCGATGCGCTGGAGACCAGCGGCGTGCCGGTTCAGGATCGACTCAAAATATCGGCGGCGTGCCCGCTGATTTTGCCTTACCACGTGGCGTTGGATCAGGCGCGCGAAGCGCGTCGAGGCGAAAACAAGATTGGTACCACCGGGCGGGGTATCGGCCCGTGCTACGAAGATAAAGCAGCGCGTCGCGCATTACGTTTGGGTGACCTCCGCGACCCCAAGCGTTTTGCCACTACACTTGAGGAAGTGCTCGATTATCACAACCATGTCCTTGAGCATTACTACGGCGTTGAGAAGCTGGCCGTGTCAGCGGTGCTGGACGAGGCGCTGGCACACGGCGAGCGGCTATTGCCGATGATGGCCGACGTCACTTCACTGTTACATGAGTATCGTCAGACTCAAGCGCGATTGTTGTTTGAGGGCGCACAAGGCTCTTTGTTGGATATTGACCACGGCACCTATCCGTTCGTGACCAGTTCGAACACGACAGCTGGCGGCACCGCCACAGGTTCAGGATTCGGTCCACTGTTTTTGGATTATGTCCTGGGCATCACTAAGGCTTACACGACCCGTGTAGGGTCAGGGCCGTTCCCCACAGAATTATTTAACGAGACGGGTTTGCGGCTGGCCGAGCGAGGCCATGAGTTTGGCGCCACGACAGGGCGACCGCGACGATGCGGATGGTTTGATGCGGTTGCTTTGCGCACAGCAGTCAACATCAACTCGGTGTCGGGGCTCTGTTTGACTAAGCTCGACGTGCTCGATGGGCTGGAAGAAATTTCTGTTTGTATCGGCTATACCAGCGAGGCAGGTGACACGGTCGCCAATCCGATCGATGCGGTCGACTATGAAAATCTGCGACCGGTTTACGAGACGTTACCCGGGTGGAGCGAATCGACTGTCGGGCTTAAGTCCTTGGATGCGCTGCCCGAAGCAGCCAGAGCCTACATCAAGCGGGTTGAGGAACTGGTCGGTGCGCCGATCGATATTATTTCCACCGGGCCTGATCGTGAAGAGACGATCGTCCTGCGCCATCCCTATGGCGGCTAAGCGGTGTTGCTGCTCAGCAAAATCACTTCTCTTCTCCTTTATCCGCTGTCTTTTAGTCTCTTTTTATTGCTACTGGCATTCCTGCTCCGCTTACGTGGAGCGAGAGCGCGATCGGCATTGCTGACCCTAATTGGGGCGCTATGGCTGTACGTTTGCTCTACCGAATTTGGTGCGAGTGCGTTATCGAGGCCGCTTGAAAGTGCGTATCCGGCGTTTGCCAATGAGGAGCTCCCTGCCGCGCAGGCGATCGTGATTTTAGGCGGCGCGACCGCGGAGTCTCGCTACGGCCTGGGCGGTGACTTGAATCACGCCGCCGATCGACTTTGGCGCGGCGCGGCGCTCTATTACGCAGAAAAAGCACCACTGATCGTTTTGACCGGCGGTACCCTGACAGGGGGCCGTCCAGAAGCGCTGCTGATGGCACAAAAGCTGCGAGAGATCGGCATTCCTGACACAGCGATGTTGCGCGAGGCCGAAAGCCGCACCACCCGTGAAAACGCGCAATTCACGCGAACGCTTTTGCAGGCGCGAGGCATCAGCCACATTTTACTGGTCACTAGTGCTACGCATATGCGTCGCTCGATTGCGTTGTTTAGCGCTCAGGGTTTCTCCGTGACCGCCGTCGCAACCGACCATCAGATCCCGCTTACTGCGGGTCCGGTACCGGGCTGGTTGCCGACAGCGGACCGACTCGCCCGCTCTAGCCGGGCCATTCATGAGTGGGCCGGATACCAGGTGTACTCGTGGCTGGGCTACTTTTCGCCAGATGAGTCCGCGGCTTAAGCGTGACCGCAAATAACGTCTAGCGCCCAAGCCAATGCCCCATCGTGCTCTATCTCAGCCTCGTAACACGCAACTGCTGCGTGTGATTGCTGCTCAGCCTCTGCTTATTCCGCAACCCAGACTCGAGAAGGTTTCGCATTCGCCGGCTCGGATCACTGGTGGTTTTCGTGTTG
>Ga0181577_10004075_pt1 | contig 11317 bp, 5 predicted proteins | sample 101ome_21_FD_132468 | JGI IMG/M metagenome (GOLD analysis project Ga0181577, IMG submission 132468) | Coastal salt marsh microbial communities from the Groves Creek Marsh, Skidaway Island, Georgia - 101413BT metaG (megahit assembly) | ecosystem: Environmental > Aquatic > Marine > Intertidal zone... | reverse complement strand
TGGTGTTCTTGATACTGCGATAGACGCATTTACTGGCGTGAAAACAGCGCATGGCATTCTTGGCTACAGCGCGACAGGTCAGATTACTTTAACACAAAATGTACCATTGCCTATGACTGTGCTAGGCTTGGAATACAAACTCAGTGTGGGGAATTAAGATATGACAGCATTAGCACCAGCAGTACCCTACGTCATGGCGGGAGCGCAGCTTTTTGCTGGCGCGGCACAAGCTCGAGCAGAAAGACAAGCTGGCCTAGCAAGGCAACGTGAATATGAACAGCAAGCGGCCCTTACGGAATTGAAGGGTCGTCAAGAAGCTTTGGCCTACAAACAAAAAGGCGTTGATATTCTAGCAAACCTAAACGAAACATTAGCTGCAATCATTGCGAGAGCTTCTAAGGGCGCGGGTGACGCTACGTCTGGATCGACAGTAACATTTGCGCAAGCACAGATGGCATCGGGCATAACGGAGTCAAACACAGCGGCGGATAATGCGACACTGGCAATTGAGCAAGCTGGAAGGCAAGCATCGATATATCGTGAGGCTGGCAGAACTGCGGCTGAAACTGCGTACATTCAGGGAACTGGTACGCTATTCAATGCGGTCATTAAAGCCGGACAACTATTACCAGGTTAGGTTAAAACATGGCACTGCTACCAAAATATCAAAAAACAGGGATCAGGGTTCGCCAGGCGAGTAGCATGGACTTTGCTGCGGAGCGTGAGCGGCAGAGACAAAGCGGTGTTATATCACAACAACTTGAACGCATGGGTAAGTTTGCGTTTGAGCGTGGCGCAGAAATGGCAGAGCGTCGTGGCCAAGAGCGCGTTCGTGAACAAGGCGCGGTTGCTACTCTTGAGCAAATGCAAGAGCGTGGTGGCGTTCCTTTTACCATTGAGCAAAAGGCTGCATATGAGGCGGCTAATCGTGTTGCAGTAGTAGAGATTGAAACGGCTGCACGATCAGATATGCGTGAGTTAATCACTCAAGCCGATCAGTCTAACATGAGCATGGCTCAGTTCAATGAAAAGATGAGCGATATCCGAGATGGGTATTCTGCGTCTTTGCAACTTGTAGATCCAGTGGCCGCTGGCGTATTGAGCGCAAGGCTACAAGAGGACTCAGCTACGTTCGATAGTCGCTATTCAGAGATTGTCACCCGCAAAGCAAAGGCTGCATGGGCTGCAAATACAGAGATAGCTCTTAATGAGGGCGTCCAGACAGTCGTAGACACTGCATTACGAGAAGGCGTTACAGCTAAAGAAATTAAGGCAGCTGGTGAAAAGCTACGAACCACCGCGTTGACGCGCGGGGTAAATGAAAAAAAGGCACAGAAGCTTGTTGATAAAGCGGTAAACGCGGCCCTCAGAGAAAACCTTATCTATCGTTTCAATGAGGCGGCTGGAATTAAGGAAAGACAAGCATTGCTTGCGGAGTTGGAGCAAAGCGACACGTTTGCTGGAATGAACTACGAGGGAAGTTTTAACTTCAAAAGCAAGCTCGCTAACGCAATAGATCGAGAAATCGAGAATGGCAGAAATAGCTACATTGCAGAAGCCGAGAACGCTCAAATAGTAATGAGTCATACTGGACAGTTTCCAGAGGGCTTTGATGCAGCAAGTGAAGATGCAGAAGTCTTTTTTGAGGGCGACGAGGAAACTTTAGAGTTAATCAATCGATCTCTTGAATATTCGCAGCAAGACGCGGTGACATATGGCACTATTGCAACAATGTCACCAGAGGAAGTGGTCAATGCTCAAAGCGCAATGGCTGAAGATTTGGAAGAAGCTAAAGCTCGCGGAGAGTCTGGCGCAGAGATACAGGCTTTAACAAAAAGACTAAATGATTTTCAAAATGTTCTTAGTGATCGGGCCGATAGAATTGACGCTGATCCAGCGCTATACGTTATACAGACAAACAAAGAAGCGGCTCTAGCTGCAAACAAGACTATACAAGCTTTAGGCGCAGGAGACATTGAGGCTGTTGGAGAGCATCTCAAAGCTCTTTCCATAGAATTAAATGATGCATATGACAGCATAGGTGTTTCGCCAATAGGGCGTAAAATTATGTCTAAAAGCATGGCTGCAAGCATGGTCACTGCAATCCAAAGAATTAATACTGATTTTGAGGTTGCGGTTATTAAGCAAGTTCAAGATTCGCTTGGACCAATAGCACCGCAATTTATCCATGAAATGCGTTCAGCGGGATTGCAAAATGAATATTATGAAGCTTTGCAGCTCGACGATGTGGCCACGCATACTCTTTTAGCGACTATTGCTCCAATAGATATTGCAACCATTACGCCTAAAACTACTGAGAAAACTGTAGTAGATGATAAAATAGAGGAATTAACAGACAACTACTACATTGCATCCGTAAGAGGTCGCGGTGAAGTAACCGTTAATGATTTAGACAATCAAATGGAAGTAGTTAAAAAGTTAGCGTACTATTTTGTAAACGAAGGTGCAGATCCCGTTAAAGCGGCTGAGAGTGCCGTTACAAAAGTAATACCCCAATACAACAACGTTGCTACTTTAGATGGTGGAAAAAACGGTCAATTTGTTGTCCCTAAAAACTTAAACGCAGATCGAATGCAGCTTTTTGCGGCGGGTATCTTAAAACCAAGTAAACTTGAAGAACTTGGGGTTGTTGCTTTAGATGTAAGTATTGCGGGAACAGAAGAAGATCAAAGAATTTCGTATTTGTCATTAGCTAAAAATGGCGTGTGGTTAAATAACGATATGGGCGATGGAGTTGTTCTTCATTATGCGATTGATGATCGCACCTTAATACAGGCCACATATGAAGATGGATCGGCAGTAGATATTAAATTTAAGGATTTGCCAACTGTATCTGGGCCACAAAGAACAACTGTTCAAAAGATTATTGATCCTGTTAAGTTGGCCATTCCTGGCGCTACTACCGCCGCCCAGATCATAAGTGGCGCTGTTTCTGGTGGCACTGCCACTCCATTAGGTAAGGGGTCGGCCCGTGAGCAAGCTGAAATACAGACAAGTAAAGCGAATCAAATATCAACGTTGCTTGAGCCAATGTTCAAGTCAGATCAAGGAACGCAAGTTCAACAAAATGAGTACCGTGGGTATCTTATGACTTGGATGCAAGACCCCTCAAGAGCCTCTGACGATGTACTGTCCTATGAGGATTGGCTCAAAACACAAGAGTAACAAATGCGATACAGGCCACTAGAAACAGAAAATAGAATACTCCGGCAAATAGCTGGTGATGATTTGTCAGTGGGCCTTGGTGCATCTGTTGGCGCTATGTTTGATATGCCAACGCTCAAGCCTTTATTGGAGGATAAGCTTGAACGAAACGCGGCGGATGTTCGGGCTAGACAACAGGTTTACTTAGATCTCGATGCTGTCATTCGTGATGAGCAACAGCAAATAGAAGAACAGCTAGAAACTGAAACAGACCCAGATACACTTGCTGCTTTAAGAAAAAGAGCCAATGAAATAAATACAATTATTGGCAGTCCTAAAATTGACCGTTACCAAAGAAGGCTGTTAGAGCTAGGTGCTTACAAGACACCAGAAGAACTAACAGAGCGTTACGGTGATTTACTTACTTTTGATCGTAGCATGTCAGAAGAAGAAGCCAAGCTTTTGTACGATAACGCGCGTGAGGAAGCGGTCCGTAATTTTATAGTTGGGGCTGGGCCAAAGGGGGTTCTTCCTGGTGTGGCTAGGTTTGCTGGCGGTATGGCAGCAATGGCGACAGACCCATTAGAAGTTGCCACTATGTTTATTCCTATAACAAGTTTGGCTGGTCGTACTAAAACTTTGTCAAGATTTGGCAAGGTGCGCGGTAATGCTTTGATCGGGGCTAGAGAAGGTGGCGTTGGTGCGGCTATAACCGAGCCATTTTACTATACGTTATCACAAGATGCCCAGATTGATTACACAATGATGGATGCTTTGTTTAATGTTGGAGCTGGTCTTTTCTTGGGTGGTGGAATTGGCTCTGCTGTAGGAGCTTTACAGGTTCGAGCGGCAAGGGCTGCGGAAAAGATAGAAAAGGCAAACTATGAGGATTTGCTTTCTGAACGCGCTACTGACTTGGAGCGCAAGCAAAGAGATGATGCGTGGATACCAGACTTGGAGAGTGTGACCCTTCGTGAGATAAACAATTCAGTCAATAAAACTCGTAAAATGCACAAGGTTATTGGCGACCATGTGACATTCGATATGGCCATCCGGCAGTTTGTAAATGACCAGAATATTACTGTCGATTTAATCGCACCTAAAAGAGTAGGCAGACCAGAAACGCTAAGTTCTTTTGTCAAATCAAAAGGTGGCGTGAATGATGCAGACCCAAGTTTTCGTGGTGAGCTGGCAAACATTGGCATTCCCCCAGGCAAGGGCCACACAAAGAAAAATGGGGTTGTTGTAAATTATATTAACAACCAGGTATCCGATCTTAATTTAGATGATATGGCCGAGCTTGCATATGAAGCGGGTTATCTTACTAGCCGCGATACAAATGAATTAGTCGCCAGATTGTCGGATGAGGTCAATAGAGACAGCTTTACGTTTTCTGCCGCAGATCAGTTTGAGGCAGAACTATGGAGAGCCTATCATCAGGGCAAGACAGATTTTGAGGCCGAAGTAGAGTTTCGCAATGAAATCCGCGAAGAACTACAGATGATGAATCGCGCGGATGTGTCTGATGATGAGATAGCTGCGATTGCTGATAGAATGTCTCGGACGGGAGAATCAGTCCAAGAGGCGGCAATGGAAGTTTCTATTAAGGTAGAAGATGTACGCGCTGAAATGCTCGCTCGTTCTGCAACCGATGTAGACAACTTGCCAAACATGGACATTGAGGCTTCACAAGCCGCCGCAGAAGTTCCTGACGAATTTAATCTTGAAGGTACTATGCAAAGAGAAGCTGATATCGTAGCGCAAGCCAGAGCGGCTGGCGACTTAACAAAAGAACAGATTGCTGAGTTGGATGCATCTATAGCAAAAATAGATGAAATGCACGAAGCGCGTCTAGATGTTATTCGTGCTGGCGTTCAGTGTGTGGTGAGGACTTAATGGCTGATTGTTTAAAAGAGATTACGACTGCAAACAAAGATCGTCTAGATGATGAAGAACTTATCCAGATTTTAGAGGATTTGCAGCTAGAGAAAAAACGTCGACAAGCGTCTAAGCAATTACAAGGTATTGAGGATGCTATGTTCAAACGCGGTGAATTACTTGCCGCCAATGCCGATATGGCTCGTATGAATGAAAAGCGTAATAGATACAGAAACATTCTCAAAGAAAACGAATTGATAAATAAAATCTATTTAGCCGACAAAGAAACGGGCGATCCAAGTTTAGGCTTAGAGTCTGATTTTGTGGGTGTTAATAGGGATTTTGAGGGTTCTAAAGATTCTGTTGATTCGCGTCACCAAGCCCTAATGACTCAATTTTTTAGTGGCTTTATGACTGATCTAAAAAAAGCAAAGCTTGAAGTTCAGTTCAACAACATGACAGGAGATCTTGCTAGAGAAACAAGTAAAGTTCTAGCTAACTTAAATCTTAAAGATCCCTTGCCGATAGCCGATCTTAAAGTGAGTTCTGATGCCGCAAAGATTGGCGAAATTATGTTTAAGTATCAACGTGCGGCGTATCAGCGTGAAAACCAAGCTGGCGCGTTTATTCGTCTAAAAGAGGGACGTGTAGTTGGTGCAAGCCATTCCCCGGATAAGATGGTTAAGGTTGGCCGCGATGAATGGGTGGCCTTCATTGATAAAGAGCTTGATTGGAATAAGACTGCCAGTGGTGAGTTTGCGTTACCGAAAGAATTAGAAGCCGACAAAGTATTTATAGAGCAACTAGCCGTAAAGCGCCGAGAGTTTTTAGAAAGATCTTATGATGCGATTATTACTGGCAAACGCGGCTCAATGGAAAGAACGGAGCTAGAAAAATCTTTTAAAGGCCCAGCAAACTTAGCAAAAAAAGAAAGCGCCTCTGCATTATTTACATTTAGAAACTCTGATGCTTGGTATGATTACGATCAAAAGTTTGGACGCGCTTCTTTGCGGGAGGCGTTTTTCCAAGATTTAAATACATCATTTAGATCGACTGCTCTTATGGATAAGTTTGGGAGCAACCCAGAAGCAATGTACAAAAGGGTTCTTGATAGGGCCGAAAAAGAATTTAAGAATGATCCAAAGAAACTTGCTCGATTGCGCCGCCGTTCGAGAACGTGGATTTCTATGTATGAAGAAGTTACAGGAAATGTAAACTTAGGATCTCATACGACCACTGCTCAGATTGGATATGCAACTAGAGCTTTGCAAACTATGGCAAAGCTTGGCGGTACAGTCATTGCTGCGCTTGCTGATGTTGCGTTTATATCAGCAAATAGAAACTATCAGGGCAGATCAATCTTAGATTCTTGGGGTGATGCCCTACAGGCTCCATTCAAAGGTATGGGCCGTGGGCCTATGAGAGATATGGCGGATAGATTGGGCGCTGGCTTTGAGGGGCAGCTAGGCGATTTCTATGCACGATTTAACGCAAATGAAGATGTTCCTGGGCGCTTGTCAAAGCTTATGAATATCTACTTTAAATTAAACCTTCTACAGCCTTGGACAGAAAGTAGTAAACGTGGCGTAACCTTAATGATCTCAAACGATCTTGGCCGCGAAGCAAGTAAATCCTTTAATGATTTGGGTGAGGACTTGCAGCGCATATTGCGTATCTATGGGTTTGATTCTGCTAAATGGGATAAAATTAGAACGGGCGTTGAAACGGGGCCAGATGGACGTGTGTATCTTATGCCCGGCAACATAGAAGATTTATCTCTTAGAGAAAGCTTTTTTCAGCTTTTAGTTACGGAATCAGATAACTCTGTGATAACCCCTGGCGCTAGAGAAAGAGCAATATTGCGGCAGGGGTATCGACCAGATGAACCCGCAGGGCAAGCTATTAGGTTCTTTACTCAGTTCAAGGCGTTTGGCGTCACGGCAATATCAAAGCCATTAGGTAGACAGATCTACGGTAAGGGCGCTTATGGGATCGGCGCGGCTGGCATGAAAGATCAGCTTAAAAAGGGCATGGGTGCAAACATGGGCTTGGTCAACTTAATGGTTGGCACAACAGTCATGGGCTACTTTGTTATGCAACTAAAAGAAATGGCAAAGGGTCGAGAGCCGCGCGAAAACAATATGGCAACGTTTTTTGCGGCCATGCTACAGGGTGGTGGCATGGGTATCTATGGAGACTTCTTATTCTCGGAGACAAGTAGATACGGTGGCGGCGCACTACAGACACTGGCTGGCCCTCTGGTAACAGATGTGAGCGAAGCCATTGATCTTTATAATCGCGCAAGAAACTCTCTCACGGGCGGTGATGATGATGTAAGTGGCGATCTCTTGCGACTTGTCAAAAGGAATACGCCGTTTGGCAACATCTTCTATACCAAGCCCGTGCTTGATTATTTGCTTTGGTATCAACTGCAAGAAAGCATAAACCCAGGATACCTAAGAAGGTCTGAACAAAGATGGCAGCAAGCGAATGAACGCGAGTTTATTATCCGCCCATCCGATATTGTAGCAACAGGTGGGGGCTTTAGGTAAATATGTTGGATTACAACGCAACATCTGGTATAAACCGGATAAACAAACGGAGCATATAGATGGCCGATATCGCAATCAACCCGGTTACTCGTAGGGTTCAGTTCACAGGCAATACCGGAACTGGCCCGTTTGCCTTTACATTCAACATCCTCGCTGATGAGGATATCCAAGTATACAAGAATACAACGCTCCTAACGCTCACAACAGATTACACTGTAACAACAAATGCAAATGGCACGGGATCGATTACGCTGGTTGCGGGGCAAGCTTTAATATCCTCTGACTACCTTACGATTGTTGGGGGCAGGGATTTAGAAAGAACAACGGACTTTGTTACTGGCGGGGACTTGCTTGCGTCTAGCTTGAACGAACAGCTCGACAGTAATGTTATTATGTCTCAACAGCTTGACGAGCGCTTTGGCCGATCAATATCGGTTAGTCCTGGTGATGTAGATGTAAGCTTAGAGCTGCCAACAGCGTCCACAAGGGCAAACCAGATCCTATCATTTACTAGCACTGGTGCGGTGACAGCGACTTCATTAGATGGCCTTCCCGAGATAACACTCGATAAGCTGAATGTTGATAACATCACGCTTGATGGGAATACGATCAGCACGACAGATACAAACGGCAATCTTACACTTGCGCCAAATGGCACTGGTGATGTTATTGTTTCTGGTGATCTTATTGTGAATGGCGCAACGACTACAATCAGCAGTACTGAGCTTGATATCACTGACAAGAATATCACGATTGCATCTGGATCGGCTGACTCATCTGCGGCTGATGGCGCTGGTCTTACAGTAGATGGACCGGATGCCACATTTAATTACATGCATGACTTGCTTGGGTGGCAGCTAAACAAACCAATAACCATTGGTAACACTACAACGGACTATGGTGGCGCTCTAAATATTTATGGCAAAACTGTTTCTGGTCATGTGCAAACAGCATCAGTAGTTCTCTATAGCGATAGCACTAGCTTAGATCCGTTTATTAAGTTTCACGCGCAAAGCTCAAATGTCTTTTCAATGGGCATTGATTTTAGTGACAGCGCAATGTTCAAGATTACTAATGGCAGCTCTCTTACAGGCGGTGAGTTTACTATTACCGATGATGGCGAGATATCATTGGGAACAAATCAACCGCAATCTGGTTATCGCTTTACCATATCAGGGGCTTCTGGCGCACAAGCAAATATCGCATTCAAGCAAACGGGAACTGATAATGCGATTATCAATAGCTTTACAGATCAAATGCGTTTTGTTGGCGATCTTAATAATGAATCATCTAACACGTTTTCGTTTAAGTGGTTTGATGGCGTTACGGAGAAAATGACACTGGAAGGGGGAACCCTGAAGGTCGATACGATCAATGAGCTAACATCGGCTGCGGGTGTTACTGTCGATGGCGTGCTATTGAAGGATGGCGGGGCAACGGTAACGGCTGATGTATCCTTCGGCACCAACGACAAAGCCATCTTTGGCGCTGGGTCTGACCTACAGATTTACCATGATGGGTCTAATAGTTTTATAAACGATACAGGAACAGGCGATCTATATATTCGTGGGTCAAACGCTATCAGGCTGCAATCTAACTCTGGCGAAACATATTTTATTGGCGAGCTAAATGGCGCTGTTTATCTTAGATACGATGATGTTAACAAACTCGCCACCACCAGCACAGGCGTAGATATCACGGGTACTATCACCAGCGATGGGCTGACTGTGGATGGTAGCACTCCATCAATAAGCAATGGCACTTCTCCAGCGGCATTCACTATTGGCGCATCAAATGGTGCCGCATCCAACCTAATCCTAAAAGGTGCGGCTGGAATGGAAATGCAGACGTACAATGGTGGCTGGAAAAAGTACTTTAATCTTGCATACACAGGCGATATCAGCTTCTACGAGGACACAGGCACCACGGCAAAGTTCTTCTGGGATGCGAGTGCTGAGTTACTTAAAATAGGCAGCATTGAGACAATTGGTACATTCCCACTTATGGTAAAGTCTAATGCAAGTCATCATGCTATTCACATAGAAGAAGCAAGTGGAAATGAGGGCTACACTTTAGGTGTCAATGCTGACGGTGACTTAGGTTTTTACAATAGTGGTTCTTTAACAGCATCTGTTGTTATAAATGACAGCGGACAGGTTGGAATTGGGACGAGTTCGCCTAGTGATAAGTTACACGTTGAGGGTGATATTCGAGTAAACAATGCCATTGAAAGTGCGGGAAATTTAAATCTTGAGGCTGAAAATGGGTCTATGAGATTTCAAACTGGCACTGGTTCTCCTTCAGAACGCATGCGCATCGACAGCAGCGGTAACTTGCTAGTGGGGACTACTGATGCACTTCCTGCAACTAATAATGATGCCAGCGGGATAGCTCTACGAGCAGATGGAAATTTAATGACCTCTCGGTCAGGAGCAGTAACAGCACGTTTTAATCGTGGCACCTCTGATGGCGACATTGTAGCTTTCCATAAAGACGGCACCACTGTGGGGAGTATTGGGACGTTTAACGGGGACACTGTTATAGGCACAGGTCAAGCTGCCTTTAGATTTAACGATGGTATCCCTTCTGTAGCACCGCACCGAATGGATACAAACAATGTTGCAGATAACCTAGTTGATCTAGGCTACTCAACAGGCCGCTTCAAAGACCTCTACCTCTCTGGCCAAACACATTCTACAGGGCATTACCTAACAGGTGACGGCTTCTTATGGAATACAGAAGCAAATAATATTAGATTTGCCACCAACAACACAGAACGCATGCGCATTGACAGCAGCGGCAACTTGCTGGTGGGTAAGACGAGTATAGGGACAAGCACGGATGGCTTTGAGGCTCGTGCTGGTGGAATTACTGGTGTTTCTGACACATCTAGTGCTGCTCTGTATGTTAATAGGAACGGCAGTGACGGCGACATGGTGATATTTCAAAAAGTCGGCGCCACTGTGGGGAGTATTGCAAGTGGGCCATTTAGCATTAGCGGAGTAGGAGTAAATAATACTGGTTGGTCTTTTGGCGATAACTCAGCTGTACTCCCTATGAAAAACTCTGCCTTATCTGATAATTTTGTAGATTTAGGTTCGGCTAGTTATCGTATGGATGACATCTACGCCACTAACGGCACGATCCAAACATCTGACCAAAACGAAAAGCAACAGATTGCATCACTGACAGATGCTGAGATGACAGCAGCCAAGGCAATCAGCAAGCTATTCAAAACATTTAAATGGAACCACAGCGTTGCAGAAAAAGGTGACGCAGCTAGAACACACACAGGTGTTATTGCTCAGGAAGTAGAGCAAGCAATGACTGATGCTGGGTTGAATGCTGGTGATTATGCGTTCTTCATCAGCACAACTTGGTGGGAAACACAGACAGAAGTCCCAGCGGTTGAGGCAGACGAGGAGAACGGCGTAGAGGCCCAGGAAGCCTACACACGCACTGACACCTACGAGACAGCAGAAGAAGCTCCAGAGGGTGCCACAGAACGCAACAGAAAAGGCATCAGGTATCCACAGCTATTGTCATTCATTGGCGCAGCTACGGAGCAAAGATTGGTTTCTATTGAAAGCAGACTAGACGCATTGGAGGCGTAAACAAATGGCAATTACATACACATGGTCAGTACCAATGACAGAACGTAACTTGGCAGACGGTGGCATTACTGTAATCCACTGGCGTTGCGATGGCGTAGACGGTGATTA
>Ga0181577_10004068_pt1 | contig 11328 bp, 7 predicted proteins | sample 101ome_21_FD_132468 | JGI IMG/M metagenome (GOLD analysis project Ga0181577, IMG submission 132468) | Coastal salt marsh microbial communities from the Groves Creek Marsh, Skidaway Island, Georgia - 101413BT metaG (megahit assembly) | ecosystem: Environmental > Aquatic > Marine > Intertidal zone... | reverse complement strand
CTCCAACGAAAAATAAGAGTATGCACGAAAGGGCGAGGGCAAACTTTTTATGAAGTGATATGATATGACGGTTGTAGAATTCAAATCGCTTTCCCATCTCTGTCGATTTGGTTGAGGCGATGATTCTAAGGTTATCTAATTGATTGGTTGCTGATCGTATAGCACTAGAGCGCTGATAGGTAGGGAGCACAGAAAGGAGCTCGGCCCGCGCATAATTTTTAAAGAATAAAGAATCACGATCAGATACCGGAAAGTATTGTGAGATCCATTCCTCGTGATAGGCCACCTCATTTTCGTCTTCAGTACGCTCTTTAAGTCTAAATGTAGCCGCCATACGTCTCATCGTAGACTCCGAATATTGGACAAGCTGTTCTTTGGTGTCTATTTCTAGAGAGTCTATATCTTTTAACAGTTGACGTGTGGGCTTCATTTTGTCTGTTGTAATTGAAGATTGCTCTTCAAGATCGATTTCATTCAAGCTTGAGAGATCAATAAACTTGATATACGTGTCAAACGATGCTCTTGCAAAGGGTTGTTTCTTAATGTCTTCCGGTTTCTTCAACAGAATCTCCTCATAATAGTATCCGTTGTACAAGACGAGTTTTAAAAGCTCAGACTCTTTACTACTTATAAATTCGCCTTCTTTGGCGCTAATCACCACAGTGTTCTGCTGATTCGCCGCCTTTTGATGAATGAGAACATCCCTTAGATAGCGATCGTTTTCACCGTATTTCTCACGCACCTTCATGTTCATGTTGGTTCCTTCAATGTCAGTGAAGATACCCTCGACTAAAGCTGCAGAGGGCTTTACTTTTGCAATATTTCGTCTAAGATTGAAAATTTTCTGCTCGGCTGCAGGGATGAGATTGTTTGATACAAAGAATGCAGCGATACCAAGGAAGACGGAAAAAACAAGGGTGCTACGCATAGCCCTTAAAAAAGAGATTCCAGAAGCTTTAATGGCAGCAAATTCGTAGTGCTCAGCAAATGACCCATAAGTCAAGATAGAGGTGACTAAGACCGCTAGCGGGAGCACGTCATCAATGATGGTAGGCATGTAATAGAGTAAAAACTTGCCTATGATTTCAAGATCTAGATCTTTTCCTGCGAGTTCATCAATAAAAAGCCAAATCGCCTGAAAAATGAAAATAAAGAGTACGATCAGAAATACACTAAAGAAGGTGCGAACAAATTGATGGAGTAGGTATCGGTCTAAAATCCGCATTCAGTGCTTATTCGATGATGTAAAATCCTTGACTTTCGTAAGCGGCCTTGTCGAAGACAAAAAGGCTTTGGTCCACGGAGGAGTCCGTGTCGTATTGAGTTACCGTGATGGTGGTTTGGGTTTGATTAAAGCCAAATTGTACCAACGCATTTATGCGGTAGTTGAGCGGGTCTATTTTTGCGATCACCTTTTCGATTTCTGCCTCTGAATCGATAGGATATAAGACGACCTCGGCTTCGTTCACAGACCATTCAACGCCTTCTTCAATGCGGTATCCTTCTTTGTAGAACGAAAAGAGTTCAGAGGGATTGATTTGACCTGATTCATCTGTGCGCGATGCTGGGGTGATAACGACTTCTTGATTTTCAGGAATAATACTGTAAGTTGTAGAACCGTCAAAGAGTTGCGTACTGCCGAAGAGTTCTAGTCTATACTTCGAGCCTGAGATATATACCTTTCCGGGTGTGCTTTGTCGAATGTCAGCCTCTTTATTTTCTAACACGTATTCAAATTCGAGCGACACATGATCGTAACGAGACATCTTACTGTATACGCTATCGAGTAAGGCTTCCGCCTTAATATTCGAGCTCTGAGCGTTAACATTTGATAGGGTCAAAGCAAAAAATGCAGCGAGTGCACCATAAAATAAGTTCAACTTCATATTAGGATTCTGTATCGAAAAATGATTGTAAGCTAGTGAGATCCTTAAATAATACTTGTCTTGCACGAGAACCTTCAAAGGGTCCTACTATACCAGCAGCTTCAAGTTGGTCAATGATTCTACCCGCTCGATTGTATCCGATCTTCATTTTGCGTTGAATGAGTGAGGTAGAGCCCTGTTGAGCACCAACAACGATTTCTGCCGCTTCTTTGAATAAGGGATCACGATCATCTACAGAATCACTCAGCATTGAAGAAGATTCATCCGCTTCGTATTCTGGAAGTAAATAAGCGTCTGCATAGGCGCGTTGTGAACCAATGTAGTCTGTGATTTTCTCTACTTCAGGAGTATCCACGAAAGCACATTGCAATCTGATCATTTCATTCCCCTGCGTATAAAGCATGTCCCCTCTACCGATAAGTTGGTCTGCGCCCGACGCATCTAGAATCGTTCTAGAATCTATTTTTGAAGTTACCCTGAAGGCTAATCGTGCCGGGAAATTAGCCTTAATGATACCCGTAATTACATTTACTGAAGGCCTTTGTGTAGCTATGATTAAGTGAATCCCAATTGCTCGAGCAAGTTGAGCTAAACGTGCAATGGGAGTTTCAACTTCTTTACCTGCCGTCATGATCAAATCTGCAAACTCGTCGATCACTAGGACTAAATAGGGTAAAAAGCGATGTCCGTCATTAGGGTTAAGCTTACGCTTTACGAATTTCGCGTTGTACTCCTTGATATTGCGCACCATTGCCGCCTTTAGTAAGTCGTAGCGATCGTCCATCTCTAAGCAGAGAGAATTGAGCGTATTGATTACCTTTTTGGTGTCTGTAATAATGGCATCCTCTGAATTGGGAAGTTTGGCTAGAAAATGACGTTCTATTTTGTTGTAAAGTGTCAGCTCGACCTTTTTGGGATCGACGAGGACAAACTTGATTTCTGCAGGATGTTTTTTGTAAAGCAGCGAAGTTAGTACGGCATTGAGCCCCACACTTTTTCCTTGTCCGGTGGCACCAGCCATCAATAAGTGAGGCATTTTGGCCAGATCGACCACGAAGGTTTCATTGGAAATGGTTTTACCAAATGCGATGGGAAGGTCAAAGGGGGCTGCGCTAAACTTTTTCGAAGCGATGACCGATCGCATACTTACGATAGCCGCATGCTTATTAGGAACCTCGATACCAATAGTCCCTTTGCCAGGAATAGGAGCTATTATGCGTATACCAAGTGCAGATAGCGAAAGCGCTATGTCATCCTCTAGATTCTTGATTTTTGAAATACGAATCCCTGCTTCGGGTACAATTTCATAAAGGGTAACTGTCGGGCCCACCGTAGCAGTAATGCGCTCAATGGCAATATTGTAATTATTTAAGGTGTCAACAATGCGATTTTTGTTGGCCTCTAACTCTTCTTTGTCAATCTCTATTTGTGATTGGTCTCCTCCGTGCTTGTCTAATAAGTCAATGTGAGGCGCCTGGTATTTGCTCAGTTCAAGGGTAGGATCGAACTCACCAAAATCTTCTACAAGTTGTTTTGATTTCTTTTCGAATTCATCCTCTTCTGAGGCATTAATTTCTAGAGCTACTTCTTCAATTGTAGTTTCTTCTGGTTTTTGAGGTGTTGCAGTAACGGTCGCTGGTGTGGACTCAAGGACAAGTTCTTCTTGAAGTGGCGCTTCTTCTTCCTCCTCCTCCATAGAATCGATGATTTCTTCGGATACTGACTCGTCTTCGGTTGGATGCTCTTTAAGCCTATCACCTCGCTTTAAAGAGGGTAGACTGATTTTGGGTAATGAAAAATGGATCCTCGGAAACTGTAGTTGAGGGGTCCACGACCAAGCTACTACCGTATAAACGATGGCTGAGAATAATAAAGTAAAAAGTAAACCTAGACTTCCTATATAGCTGGTAATTAACTGACCAACTTCAAATCCTACCACTCCCGAAAAGATGGATCCCGCTTCTAAAATGAGGTAGAACAAAAAGGTAATCCATAGCATCCAAAACAAAGACGTAGACCACCAATTCAGAAACCGCTTAGGGGTGAGGGTATCAAAAAATAAAGAGAATCCAGTAAGAGTTGCAGTCAAAGGAACGAGCAAAGCTGCAATACCAAACCCTCTATAAATCAATATATAACCGATCCATACTCCAAGATGGTTGAGTGTGTTTTGAACGATTTGAGAGGTGTCACCAATGGCCTCTATAGCACTGAGATCGGTTTTCCAATGAAGCAGAAAAGAAATGCTTGCGATAAGACTTGCCAATCCTACAAAGAAGAGTAAAGCTCCAAAAACGATACGGAACTTGGCTTTTTTTGTGGTTGATTTTGCTACTCGACTCATGGAGGTCTAAATTACGACAATTCCCTGCTGGGTGCAGGGATAAGTGCGGACTTAGGTACTTGGAACTAATTTTCGGATTTTAAGTGACAAAGCAGCAAATAGTAAGGTCATGAATGGGCTAACATAGTTGAAGACCGCATAAGCGAAATATTCGAAGACTGAAACTCCTAAAACGCTACTGTGGTATGCTCCACAAGTATTCCAAGGAACTAGCACAGAAGTAACTGTCCCCGAATCTTCAATGGTTCGGCTGAGATTTTCAGGGGCTAGTCCTTTTTGCTCGTAAGCTTTAGCAAACATCTTCCCCGGTACGACATTTGCCAAGTATTGATCTGAAGCTGTTACGTTTAATGCCAAACAACTTCCCACGGTATTAGCCACTAGACCAAAAGTCGATTTTGAAAGTTTGAGTAAAGCAGCTGTAATTTTTGAAAGCGCCCCTATAGACTCCATAACCCCTCCAAAAACCATCGCACAGATGATCAGCCATATCGTTCCTAACATACCCGCCATTCCACCAGAAGTGAACAGATCATTGAGTACCGTATTTGAACTTTCTACAGCAAGGTCTTCCGTGATAGAGTTTAATAAGGTAATATAAACCGATTCGAAATTGAGCTCTGTACTTCCGCTTAAGGTGCGAATGAGTTCAGGTTGAAACATTAATGCCGCAACGGCTCCTCCTAACGTTCCGATCAGCAGGGCTGCCAGTGGGGGAGTTTTACGAACAATTAAAGCAATCACAAGTACAGGAACGGCAAAGAGCCAAGGAGTAATGTTAAAGGATTCGGTAATGGCGTTGAGAAGGCTCGCTGTTTCAACAGCGGCAGCAGGTTCAATATTAAAACTTAAAATACCAAAAACAATAAGTGTAATCACCAGTGTAGGAACGGTGGTGTAAAGCATATAACGGATATGGGTAAACAAATCTGTCCCCGCCATCGCTGCGGCAAGGTTTGTGGTGTCACTAAGAGGAGACATTTTATCTCCAAAATAGGCTCCTGAGAGAATAGCGCCAGCAGTCATCCCCATAGGGATTCCCATCGCGTTACCCACTCCAATTAATGCGATCCCTACGGTTGCCGAGGTGGTCCAAGAGCTACCGGTAGCAACAGAAATTAGCGCACAAACTAAGACGCTGACCAAAAGAAAAATACTCGGATTTAAGAGCTGAATACCGTAGTAAATCATAGTGGGTATGATCCCGCTCAATAACCACGTTCCAGAAAGGGCACCCACCATGAGCAAAATGAGTAAGGCTGAAGAGGTTGACCTTAAATTGTCCGCCACAGCGTTCATCATTTCTTCGTAAGAAACACCTTTGGCGAATCCGACGATAGCCGCTACAGCTCCGCCCAATAGGAGTACAAATTGATTGGATCCGTCTAGACTAGCATCCTTAAAATAAAAGACGTTGATCGCTAGCATTACGATTAAAGCAATCAATGGAAAAAGGGCCTCACTAAGACGGATAGATCGAGAAGAACTCATAGGCAAGTGATTATCTTGCGATATTACGACAAATAGCCTGTTTCTGCCAATTTATACTGCGGTGCATTAACAAAGATCTGCTAGCGTTTACCGTTAAAACGTCTTAATTTTGCAGGACAATTATAGATCCATTATGCAAAAGTTTGATGTTATCGTTATCGGTGCTGGACCTGGAGGATATGTAGCTGCAATCCGTTGCGCACAACTCGGGATGAATACCGCTATTGTTGAAAAGGAAAACACTTTAGGAGGTACCTGTTTGAATGTGGGATGTATTCCTTCAAAAGCCTTGTTAGATTCTTCTCATCATTATGAGACGATTTTGCATGATAGTAAAGCACATGGTATTGACATTGAAGGTAAGATTTCATTAGACTTTGAAGCTATGATTGCTCGAAAGCAATCCGTTGTTGATCAGACCGTTAAGGGTATCGACTTTTTAATGGATAAAAACAAGATTACCGTTTTAAGGGGGCCAGGAAGCTTTAAAGATTCGAATACGCTTACGGTTAGTGGTTCTGAAGGAACTCAAGAATATACAGCAGATAAGTTCATAATCGCTACGGGATCAAAACCCGGTAGTCTCAATTTTATAGCACTTGATAAGGAACGGATTATTACTTCGACTGAAGCTTTGTCTCTCAAGGAGATACCAAAGCATCTTGTGGTGATTGGTGGAGGAGTAATTGGCCTTGAATTGGGTCAGGTATATCGAAGATTAGGTGCAGAAGTAAGTGTGGTGGAATACGCTGATCGTATTACACCTTCTATGGATAGCGCTCTTTCTAAAGAGCTCATGAAGGTCTTAAAGAAACAAGGAATTAAATTCTACGTTTCTCATGCCGTTCAAAAGGTAGAGAGAAACGGAGATCTTGTAGTTGTGGAGGCCTTATCGAAAAAAGAAGAAAAAGTAGTTCTTGAAGGAGATTACGCTTTGGTTTCAGTGGGTAGAGTTCCAAACACCGAAGGTTTGGGCCTTGAAAACACCTCGTTAGCACTTGATGAAAGAGGACGAATCGCCGTAAACGAGTATTTGCAAACTGCTGAGAAACACATTTATGCTATCGGCGATGTGATACAAGGAGCCATGCTCGCCCACAAGGCAGAAGAGGAGGGCGTTTTTGTCGCTGAAGTACTAGCCGGACAAAAACCCCACATCAACTACAATCTTATACCTTCTGTGGTGTACACTTGGCCAGAGGTGGCTTCGGTAGGCCAGACCGAAGAACAACTTAAAGCATCAGGTGTTGCCTATAAATCTGGTTCATTCCCGATGCGTGCGTTGGGAAGATCTAGAGCAAGCGGTGATATAGATGGGTTCATTAAAATTTTAGCAGATCAGCAAACCGATGAAGTGTTGGGTATTCATATGATTGGTGCTCGTTGTGCCGACCTAATTGCAGAAGCCGTGACCGCTATGGAATTTAGAGCTTCAGCTGAAGATATTGCGCGCATGTCACACGCGCACCCAACCTATGCAGAAGCCGTTAAAGAAGCTGCCCTTGCGGCTACAGAAAACAGGGCCCTTCATGTTTAGTGTCTGAAAAAATCCATATTGAAGAGGCTTTTGAAAAAAGCCTAGAATCGTTCCGCTCTAATAGCCTCCTTTTAGCGTGTAGTGGAGGAGTGGACAGTGTGGTACTCGGACATCTTCTTCATCGAAAGGGATTTACTTTTGGAATTGCCCATGCCAACTATCAATTGCGGGCTGAAGAGAGTGAGTTCGATGCTCTTTTTGTTCAAAACCTGGCGAGAGATTTCAATGTTCCGTACTTCAGTAAAGTATTTCAGCTTGACCAGTCAAAAAGTATTCAAGAAGAGGCAAGAAATCTTCGATACAACTGGTTTAACGCATTGCTTAAAAGTAAGGGGTATGACTTTGTGCTAACAGCACATCACGAAGATGACAGTATTGAAGGAATGCTGATGAGCGTTTTTAGTGGCGCCTCGTTGCATCGCTTAAGTGGAATTGATCATAATCAATGGATATTGAGACCCCTAAAAGATGTTTCTAAACTTCAGCTCATTGATTATGCTCACCGTAACCAAATTGAGCACAGAACAGATTCCAGTAATACAAAGAATGAGTATCTAAGAAACTTTGTGCGAAACCAAATCCTCAACGATTTAAACAAACAGCTCTCTCATTCCGACGAAAAGCTGCGCTATAGTCTTTCTTACTTTAAGCGAACACTAAGGCTTCAAAATGCGTATAGAAGACTTCTCTTAGATGAAGTTTGCACTCAAGGCGCCTATTGGGAGGCTTTCTTTATTGATAAACTGAAAGCGCATGAGAACCATTTAGATCTTCTTCAATTGTTATTTGAGCCTTATGGATTTAAAGATTTTAAGGCATTAAGCCAACTTTTGGATGCTGAAAACGGAAAAGAGGTAAGTTCTTTGTCGCATAGGGTTTATACCTTTAATCAACAGTTGTTACTCACCTCTCTTGCAACTTTAAAGCTCCACTACACGCTATCGTTTGATGATCCTCGTAAGGACCGTAAAGCTTTTAAAACTCGGGTTTATGAGGTAAAAGTGCGTAACGAAGCCGAACTATCAGCTATTGAAGTTAGAAAGTGGAGTACCTCAGACAAGGTCCTCTTGCGGCAACATAAAAGCCCTAAGAAACTCTCAAAGGTTTTAAGAGACATGAAGGTCAATCCCATTTTAAAAGAAAGACTTCATGTGGTCAAATACAAAGACCAAACCTTAAGCTGCCTAGGCTATGATGGGATCGATATTCAAAACGATAGTACCTTTCCATCCTGTAAAACCTTATACGTATGGCAAGAATAGCAGTTTTCTTTCTGGCATTATGCTTATGGTTTTCGGGTTACACCCAATTTAGTGCGACTCAGGTTTCTTGGGATACGCAGTGGGAAGAAATAGAGGACGCTCGATACAGATTAATCTTCAATGCAACGATTGAAGAGGGTTGGCATATCTTCTCTCAGTATTCACCTGAGGGCGGGAGCCAGCCGGCATTTTTTGAATTCATTGAGTCCGATGCTTACAAAAGGTTAGGGCCCGTAATGGAGCCTACTCCTAAGGCCTATTACAACGACGTATTTGAAGTCACCGAACAAATCTTCAGTGATGAAGTACGCTTTGAACAAGTGGTGGAGATATACGACCTATCGAAGCCTATTGAAATCACGCTGTATTACCAGGTATGTAAAGAGCTGTGCATTTCAGCAAGTGAAGATTTTGTGTTCCAAATTGAGCCGACTCCTGGTACTCTTAACGTTGAAAATTTGGTGGAAGCTAAGGATGAAAAAAAATTGGCACTTGATCTTAAACTCGACCTTAAGGACCTACATCATCTTGAGCGTATTGGGTCTGAAGACAGGCCCTTGAATTTATGGAGCCTTGCTTTATTAGGATTTGCTGGAGGGCTATTAGCACTTTTAACCCCCTGTGTACTTCCTATCATTCCACTAACGGTTTCGTATTTTAATCAAAAGAAGAACGCCAAACCCTGGGCTTTACTCTACGGGGCTTCTATCGTTGTTTTATATGTAAGCCTAGGACTTCCATTCCTCTTAGGATCAAAAGCAGATCCCCAATTATTTAATGAGATCGCCAGTCATCCAGTGGTGAATTTCTTGCTATTTCTTGTGCTATTACTCTTTGCACTATCGTTTATTTTTCGCTTCGAATTGAATCTTCCCTCTAGCTGGATTCGTATTACCGATCAAAAGAGTGATCGAACCAAAGGCTTTGTTTCAGTGCTTTTCATGGCAATAACCTTAGTTTTAGCCTCTTTTTCATGTACTGGACCTATACTAGGAGGAGTGTTAGGCGCCTTAGCGACCCAAACAGAAGCGGGAACTTTTGGAGTTTCATTACTGGTCATATTAACTGCTTTTGGGTTAGCATTAGCACTCCCGTTCATGCTTTTAGCCCTTTTTCCTAGTGCCTTATCGAAACTTCCGAAAAGTGGAGAATGGATGAATACCGTGAAGTTCGTGTTAGGGGTTATCGAGCTCGTTCTAGCGTTTAAATTTTTATCGAATACCGATCTGGTCGCGGGTTGGTCGCTGTTCAAGTATGAGGTTATTGTCGGTATCTGGTTTGTCATTGGAGTGAGTGCCACGCTCTACTTACTTGTTGGGGCTTTAAAGCAGGCCTCGAATCGAATAGTAAGAATACTGCTTCTATTGCCTGTACTGTGGCTGGCAATTGTTAGTGGGGTTTCACTGAAGGATCCCTTAAGAGGAGGTGTCATAAATACGTTTGCTCCTCCGTTGTATTATAGGTTGAACGCCGAAGAAACGCCATGTCCTTTGGGTCTTGATTGCGCGCTGAATTTCGAAGAAGGCTTGCAGAGAGCTCAAGTTGAAAACAAACCTATTTTGATTGACTTTACAGGGTATTCGTGCGTGAATTGCCGCAGAATGGAAGCTGAGGTTTGGAGCGACCCACGTATCTATTCATACCTCAAAGAAGAAGTTATTCTTGTTAGTTTGTATGTTGACGATAGAACTGACTTGCTGCCTTCTTTAAAAGGAAAATACCAATTACCGGATGGTCGCATTAAATCGATACGCACCATAGGGCAGTATTGGTCCTTATTTCAGGCGGTAAACTTTAAGTCCATTTCACAGCCTTTCTACGTACTACTGGATCCAGACTTGACCGTGATTCAAGAGCCCATTCAATTCAGTTCGAGAAGCACCTTTTTGTCCTGGATTGAGCGTGCTTTATCTGAAAAGGACTAACACCTTTAGCTACTGAATGAATATTGCGGTAACCTATCCGTTCTTTGAAGGATGGTTTATTCTCAAAAGACAGTGGTTCAAAAAGGAATTGATGTAGAAATAAGCACGATCTCTCTCACCTTGCAAAAGGGATTCGGTGTGCGTAGTTCAGGTATTCCTTTAGCCTTAATAAAGGATCAGTTTGATCGGGCTAGGATCTTATTAGATCGGATGAGCCTTCGTCTCAAAGGAGTAAGATATGTTTTTCAAGCCTTAATTTCTGGGAACAGCACCTCCTATAAATCATCAGAGATGGCTGTTTTTGCCCTATTGATTGTTGCATTAAAAGGTCAGGAACATGTCGGCAAGTACAAGGATGCTTTTGTAGGTAGCTTTGATCTCAATGGCAGTGCCATCAATCTAGAGTACCCAGAGAAATTTTATGTGGCTGCGCTCAAAGCTAAAGCAACGCATCTCATTTTACCAGAAGCAAACATCCAGCAGCTTCCCAAATCGAAGGGGATGATCCTCGTCGGAATTCGCACGTTCAAAGATCTCTTACAATTTATAGAAACGCGAAGCATTCACCCTTTTGGGGCTAAAGAGGTATAGGCCTCTAGTGATAGTGAGCTGATACCTTACTTTTCTCAACCTATGGCAACTCGAGCCTTAGAATTGGCGATTGTCGGAAGGCATCATTTAGTATTATTCGGAAAACCAGGAATAGGCAAGACCTCAATCATACAAAACTATATGAAGGTTTTACCTGCCTTAAACGAAGAACAAAAGAATAGCCTTTGGCCCATTCAGATTAAGAGAAATAAACCGCTGTCCGAATGCCTTCCGGTTGCCCACATACACCCTAAAATGAGTGTGGCTGAAATTTATGGGGGAGGAGGCCAGG
>Ga0181577_10004063_pt1 | contig 11338 bp, 7 predicted proteins | sample 101ome_21_FD_132468 | JGI IMG/M metagenome (GOLD analysis project Ga0181577, IMG submission 132468) | Coastal salt marsh microbial communities from the Groves Creek Marsh, Skidaway Island, Georgia - 101413BT metaG (megahit assembly) | ecosystem: Environmental > Aquatic > Marine > Intertidal zone... | reverse complement strand
TACCATTCTCCCCTTGAGATTTAATCGTTGACACTCCAGCGCCACTTCGGTCGCGAGTTCTGTCATCTTCGCGTCCAAGTACGCCTTGTCGGATGTCGCTCTGAACGTCTCACTCTTGCTCACGCCTTTTCGTCCCTGAGAACCCTCAGGAGTCTCTCGAGGATGTCGCTCGGTGCCGATGCCGAGGGCGACGCCGAGAAGGAAATCGAACGCTTTCGGCGTGAACAGAGCGAGCATGGTGGCGCGTTTCTCCAACAAGTCTCCGCACGTCTTGATTTCAAATTCGAGCAAAATGCGCTCTAGCGTCTTCCCGACGCCGTACATTTTGCGCACCGGAAGTTGGCTCAGAAACTGCAACACGGCGTCGCGCGTCGGTTCGAGGATGTACTGACCGTCGGGTTTATTGAAATCCGAACAAACCTTGGCCAGGCGTCGAGAGTACCCACCACCGACCGAACACGTCAACCCGCCCGTCGCCTCCTTCACCTTTGCGCGAATTTCCTCCGCCACAGCCTCCATCGTCGTACCGTGTTTCTCGCAGTACTCCGTCACCTCGATGTACGCCTCGTCCAGAGACCCGGCGATGTAATCCGGATTATACTGCGCGAACACGCTCCTCGATTCCTGACTCGCCTTGATGTACTTTTTAAAATCCGGTTTCACAAAGACCAACTCGGGACAGAGCTTCTTCGCGATGAACCCCGGCATGGCTGCTCGAACGCCGTACTTTCTCGCCACGTAATTCGCCGTCGTCAGCACGCACGACGGTCCGGCGGCGACGCCGACGGGCACTTTTTTCAACTCTGGATTCGCCAATTCCTCGCACGCCGCGTAAAATCCATCCATGTCCACCACCAACCACTTTCTTCGCCCGTCTCGCGTCTTCTCCATCATCCTCGCACGCTCATCGCTTCGCCGCTCGCACGTCTCCCATTCCGCCCGCGTCATCTGCCGCGCCTTTTCTTTCATCAATGCGATCCTCTTCGACGTCTTGGCCTCTTTTCGGAGTTCATTCTCGTGGTGCGGCGTACCCACCGTCGCGTCGTAGACGACGCGAGAGACGAGCTCCCTATCCACCGCCTCCATCCCCGCCTTTGCGTGCGTGAAGACGCTGCCGTAGGAGAGCGCGACGGGAACTTTCGACGTCGATCCATCCTCCGCGTCGCGCGTCGGCTCGCGCGTCGCCGTCGCCGTCGTCGTCGTCGCGTCCGCGCGTCGTCGATTCAACAGCGCAGCCACGTCGTCGCTCGTCTCGCGCGCCTCCTCCTCCGCGTCCGTGAGCTCCTCGTCCTCGCACCAGCGCATGGCGTCGTCCTCGTCCCATCGCTCGTCGCCCTCATCATCGTCGTCGTCGTCGTCGTCGTCGACGACGTCGCGGACGTCGCGCGCCATCGCGCCCCACTCTGGAGCGGTGCCCGTTTTCGAGTCCATGTCCCCGCCCACGCCTGGCGTCGCGTACGACGTGCGCCTCGGCGCGAGTCTACTCGAGGCGTTCGCCTCCGACGATGCGCGTCGCGCGCTCGCCGCGCGCGCGACGACGCGCGACGACGGCGACGATGAAGAGGATGCGCGAAGTCTGACGGTGTTTCGATACGACTGGCGCGCGGAAAACGCGGACGAGAGCAAGCGCGCGCGCGTGCGCATCGATCCTCGAGGCGCGGTCGAGGTCGTGTTCGAGGCGAAAGACGCCGACGTCGACGCGGCGACGCGGAAGAGGACGGTGAGGTATCGAGGGATGCGACGCGCCGAGAGCAAACGCGCGCGACGCGTCGAGGAGGGTGAGTTGGACGATCGAGGCGAGGGCGCGAGCGAGGACGTGGGCGTGGACTGCGCGCTCATCTTCGATGAGCGCACGGGGACGTTCACGCTCGAGCGCGTGGACGGGGTGATCGGGAGTTTGAGAATAGCGAGAGACGACTCGGCAGCGGTGGGCGCGGGCGAGCTCGGAGACGCGAACGCGGAGCGCGCAAATGCGGCGAAAGAGGAGGAGAGCACGGGGGCTGAAGAGAACGTGGAAGAGAATGTGGAATTGCCGTCGTCGACGAAGAAGCGGTGAGAGAGGGAACGCGAACGATGCGAGTAGATGGTATTGTAAAGCAGAGTGAGCTCGAAGCCGCACACGTCGCCTCTCGGAATGCGCGACGCGTCCGAACGCTCGAACGGCGGCGCGGTGCGGCGCGGCGGACACCATGCGCTGTAAGCAACTCGCGGAGCGGATCGCGGGCGTCGTCGGCGGGCTTCCGCCCGTCGAACACGCGTTGGCGTACGGTTCAGCCGTACTGACGAATGCATCCTTCGCGAACTCGAGCGCGGCGCTCGACGTCCTCGTCGCGGTGAGGGATCCGGTGGAGTGGCACGAGGCGAACATGCGTGCGAATCCGTCCCATTACGCGATGCAGATGCGAATGTGCGGCGCTGCGGGCGTGGATGGTCTCGCGAGGACGGTTGGCGCGGCGACGCATTTCAACGCGCGTCTGACGGACGCGTCGGGACGGGCGTTTAAATACGGCGTCGTAAGCGTCGATGACTGCGTGAAAGATTTGGAGGCGTGGAATCATTTATTCGTCGCGGGTAGAATGCACAAACCACACGAGACGGTGCACGCGTGCGATGCGGTGACGCGCGCGCAGTCGAGGAACGCGCGGAGCGCGGCGAACGCGGCGCTGCTCACCCTGCCGGAGAGTTTCACCGAGCTCGATTTTCATCGAGCCATCGTGCGGCTGTCGTACGATGGTGATGTTAGATTCTTGTTCGCGGCGGAGGACGAGTCTAAGGTTGAGCGGATCGCTCGATCGAACGGGGACGGCTTGCGAGAGGCGTACGAGGAAGTGGTGCGCGAGTTGCTCGAGTTCGGCGTCGTGCGCGCGCGTTCGTCTGGTGCGTGGTCGCAGGATATGAGTCCAGAGTCGCTGCGAGGACGCGTTGAGACGTTGCCGGACACGGTGATGGCGATGCTGAGAAATGGGCGAAGGTTGGACGCGAGCGCGGACGCCGCGGCGGTGGCGGAGAGCGTCTGCGCATCCGCCGGCGACGACCCGGAGCGCATCGGCGGTGCGGTGCGCGCGTGCGTTCGACGAATCGTGCGAACGAGTACGTTGCGTCAAGCGGTGGCTGGACTTCTCAGCACGTCGCCGTTAAAAACGATCGCGTACGTAGGCGCAAAGTTTGTAAAGTCGGCGCAAAGTCGAACTAGCGAGTAGAAGAGAGCGCGGCGCGAGAGGGATTTAGAGAGAATGTTTGTGACTCAAACAGAGAATAGAATTAAATCGAGAATGAATCGGTCGACGAATTCGTCGATCCAACTATCCTAGATGTCTAAGGTTCCGAAGAAATGTACACACGCGCGCGCGTCTCATGCGCGCGACTCTCTTCGCGAAATCTAACTGCGGCAAAGCGGGTGGGTCCACGCGCACTCAACGAAATTATTGAGTGAAGACGGAAGCCAACTTGTTGACTTGGCCCTTGACGGACATGTCAATGAAGCCAGAGCCATCCTTGCCGTATTGGACGACGAAACCACCGAGGAGGGATTCGTCAACTTCCGGCTTGAGCTTGATGTTCTTGGCGCCCGTCATCTCTTGCAACTTCTTCGCGATCATGAACTGTTGCTCGTTTTCGAGCTTGACAGCAGACGTCACGGTGGCCACTTGCGTGTCCGTAGCCTCGCAGAAGAGCGTTTCGAACTCCTCGATGATACCTTCGAGTTGGTTCTCACGCTTCTTGTCAACCAACAAGTTCAAGAAGTTGGTCGTAAACGCGTGGAAGCCAGCCTCCTTGCCGATTTTACCCAAGACATCCTTCTTCTTTTCCGCGACAATGGTCGGGTTGGCCAAGAAACCAGCGACGGAGGCGTTCGCCTTGACGTACGCATCGAGGGTTTCCATGTCCGCGTGCACTTGCTCGAGCGCACCGGAGGACTTGCACGCGTCGACGAGCGCCGCGGCGTACCCAGAGGACACCGGGTTGGACTGCGCGCGGGGAGAGGCAGAGTCAGTCATCACCCATAGGGTTTAGGATCGCGCGTCGCGCGCGGCGGATGTGGATACGGCGCGCGCGCGCCCACGTGCCACCGACGTCGCCGTCGCGCGCGCGCGGGCGTTCGGCGCGCGCGCGACGACGACGCAAATATCATCGTCACGCATCGCGCGCGCGACGCCCGTCACCACCCTCGCGCGCGACGGATACGCCGCGGATAAGCGATCGGGGGATCGATCGATCGAGGGCCATCGACCGGTGCGGATGGGCGAGCGTCCAAGTCGCGCCCCCGTCCCGGGTGTGCGTCGCGACGCGCGACCGTGGACGCGTCGACCGCGACGGGGGCGACGACATAAAAACGTACCTTGCCGGCACGCATGGCGACCGAACGCGTCGCGCGCGCCGGGCGGGTGAGACCCACGCGAGAGGTCGCTTGGACGGAGGAGGCGCGGACGGTGAACATGATCGTCGCGTCGAAGTGTGCGGACGCGCGCGCGGTCGAGGTCGAGGTCTTCCGTCGTGTTCGGTGACGATAAAAACACGTAGTGGAGGGGGTGTGAAGACGATGAGTTTGGGGAAAGGGTTGGGGTGGGATGGTTTTTTAGGGTTTTCGACACGTTCGACGAGTGTAAACGCACGAGGGGTGGGGGGGTGGGGTACGTGTGTGTGGTGGAGACGGTGTGCGTGTCTATGATTGTATGGGTGAATGAGTCGTAGTGTGAGTGTGTGTGACGAGATCCGTAAGGTGTGTGTTTGAATTCTGAGCACTCCCGGTACGGTGGAGGACATCGCGTCGTCGCGTCCGTTCGCACAAACGCGCCGTCGTCGACGACGTCGCGAACGTGCGATCGAGCGCGCGTGCGATCGTGCGTTGAGGCGCTCACCGCGCGAACGAACGAACGTGCGAACGCGCGGTCGAGTCGCGCCGCGACGCGTGATACCGTCGCCGTGTCGTCCGTGACGGTGTTGGTTCAAACGCCCCGACGCGGCTCGAGTCCGACGACGCGCGTGCGTTCGTCGTCGTCGTCGTCGTCGCGTGTGCGCGCGAAAAGGATGAACGGTGTCACGCGCGCGGCGTCGCGAGGGGCGTTCGTGTTGTTCGAGGGCGCGGATAGATGTGGGAAGAGCACGCAGGCGGCGCGACTCGTCGACGCGCTCAACGCGCGAGGCGTCGCCGCCGAGCTGTGGAGGTACCCGGATCGCACGACCGCCATGGGGAAGATGATCGATGAGTACTTGCGATCGAAGGCAGAGATGACGGACGGGGCGATTCATCTCTTGTTCGCGGCGAATCGATGGGAAAAGAAGGAATTGATGGAGCGCAAACTGCGAGAGGGCGTCACGCTCGTGTGCGATAGGTATTCGTACAGCGGTGTGGCGTTCACGGCGGCGAAAAACGCGCCGGGATTGGATCTGAACTGGTGTCGCGCGCCGGAGATCGGTTTACCTCGACCGGACGCGCTGTTATACTTGGAGTTATCCCTCGAAGAGGCGGCTCGACGAGGCGGTTTCGGCGAGGAGCGATACGAGACGACGGAGATTCAGCGCGCCGTCAAGAAGAGCTTCGACGACATGAAGGAGGAGTGGTGGAACATCATCGATGCGAATCGCGACATGGACGTCATCCAGAGCGAGGTTCTCGACATCGCCGTGCGCACGGTGGAGAAGTGCAAAGCCGGAGCCGAGTTGAAGCGTCTTTGGGAAAAGTAGTTGCTAGCCGCGCCCGCCGTGTAGTACGAGACGACACATCGTCCCTCCTCGCCTCGATCGATCGATGTCCCTCGCGTCGCGAATCGATGACATAGACGCCGCGCTCTCGCGCGAGTTCGCCGCCGCGTTCGGGGACGCGGTGTGCGACGAACTCGAGCGCGAGGGCGACGACGCGCTCGCGAGTCGGCTGCGCCGAATTTTACACGGCGCCGACGCCGAGACGGCAACCGAGGTCGCCGATGAGCTGTACGGTGACCTCAAGCGAACCGGAACGTGGGCCAAGCCGAGTCACAGGGAGTGCTACGTCCTCGCGCAGCTTCGTCGGTGCGTCGGTTTACTTCGAGAGGGTGGATTGGAGGCGGCGAGACGCGCCATGGAAGCGGTCGACATGGCGTTCATCGTGGGCGCGCCGGGCGATGCGCTCGCGGGGTTCGTTCAAACAACGGAGATAGCGTTGGGCGTCGAGGCACAGCGTCGAATGTACGTCAAGAGCGAGGTCGAGAGTGGTTGGTTATTTCCGAAGACGGCGCCGACAGTCGCGGGCGAAGGCGAACGTCGCTTCGTGGAACGCGTCGACGGGCGATTGAGTCGTAAAGAGTTCAAGGCGACGTACTATAACACGGACACACCCGTGGTTTTGGTCGGATTAGGCGCGGAGTGGCCCGCGATGACGAAATGGAACGATCTGCGATGGTGGCGAGACCATCACGGACACAGGAGCGTGCCGTTGGAATTGGGACGGTATCACGACAACACGTGGAGAGAGGACGTGAAAACCTTCGCCGAGTTCGTCGACGAGCACATGGTGCCCTCGATTTCTGGTCGAGCGATCGGTGATGACGTGTCGTATCTTGCACAACATCAGCTCGTCGATCAACTCTCCGATTTGTCGTCGGATTTCGCGCCGCCCGAATATTGCCTGAAATCGCTCGAGCGAATCAACGTGTGGATGGGTACGGCGGGGACGATCACACCGTGTCACTTTGATACGTACGATAACTTACTCGGGCAGGTGCGTTTGATCGATCTCGCGTAGTCTCGCCCTGGATCTGCGAACGCCGGGAGTTTAACATGAAGCTAAGCTGTGCGAGTCATGACAGCTTGGTGATACAGACTCCCTACAACAAAGAGCGACAATAGAACCGACTCACCGAAGCCATGGTGGTCGGCCTACACAGCGCTCGACATTTTCATCGCCTGTTTCGCGCGCTCTTTACGAAAACAATCGTGAGGAACGTTTCCGACTGACTTCTTGTTGCGCTTTTTCGTTTCATTCGCAGGTCGCCGGATTCAAGTTGGTGAGAATCTTCCTCGAGCAAGACACGCCGTACATGTATCGCACCGCGGCATCTCGCACGGGGCGTCACGCACAAGGAAATTTCAGCGCGGTGGATGTTGAAAACCCCGACTTTGACCAGTTTCCTGAATTTAGAAACGCCACGGCGCACGACGTCGTCCTCGCGCCGGGAGATTTCGTCTTCATTCCGGCAAAGTGCTGGCACCACGTGCGCTCGCTCACGGCATCTATATCGATGAACTTTTGGTTCTAGCCCTCACGTGCGGTGGAAGTAGCCCGTTGTAGATAATGTAGCTTAAAGCCTCAGTTGACGGGACCAAAGCCGTAGCCTCAGTTGACGTCGTCGCGCGATCCTCACAACGCGGTTTCCCGAAGCGACCGTCTCTCCCAAAGGAAACGCGTCTGCCTCGAAAACATGGCGCCCAAAACGCTCGATCTCGCCGACGTCGAGTACCTTCGTCAGGCCGTTCCGGCGCTGCAAAAGGTTGTTCCGTGGACCGTCGGTTGGTCGTGTCTGTACGCCGTCTTCCGCTTCGGTGCGCTCCGCACGCGCACCGCGGGCTTCTCCAACCGCGTCGTCAGTCTCCTACACGCGATTGTCGCCATCTTCATGTGCGCGAGATGCCTGCCGACGTGGGGCGCGCTCCTCGAAAACGTGGGCGGGATGAACACGACGGAGCACTTGGAGTGCATGACGTTATCCCTCAGCTACTTTGTGTACGACTTTTTGTATTGTCTGTTGGATAACGACGTCGAGAACGTGATTCATCACTTGTTCACGATAGGCGGACTCGCGAGCGGCGTCATCACCGGTCGAAGCGGGCCCGAACTCGTCGGTTGTTTGTTCCTGATGGAGGTGAGCAACCCGAGTTTGCACCTTCGAACGCTTCTTCGAGAGATGAACATGAAGGATAGTGTCCTCGCGACGTTGAACGATCTCACGTTCGCGCTTTTGTTTTTGTTCTGTCGACTCATCGTCGGTCCGCCGTTGGTGTACAAGACGGTCGTGAACGAATCGAACACGTACATCGTGAAAATTGGCGCTTTGGGCATTTTAATCGTGTCGCTCATGTGGGGGTGGAAAATCATAATGATGATCGTGCGAAACGTGCGAAAATTGTTCGGTGGGGCGAAGGCGAAGGCAAAGAAGGCGTAGAGACGTCGGTCGAGGGACGTTTGATTTATTGTAAGCAACAAGACTCTTCTTGCATATTAACAATCCTAAATTCTACAACTCATCCTTTGCGCCGTCGCGACTTTTCGCCTCGAGCCAGCGCCAACGAGTGGGTCTGCGCGCGGCGTCGACGATGGCATCAGCCCACAATTTCGGGGCGTTGGTTTCTCTGAATAATTTACGGTGTACCGCAGTTTTGATGCGCGTTCGAGTTTTCTCCTTTTGCTCGGAACTCGCGTTCGCCTCGCGAACGGCGATGGCGACGTACTCGTCGGCACTCTCGGCGATGAAGTCGCTGATTCCCATGACGGTGTAGTACGCCTGCGTCCACCTTTGTCCGATAGTTTTCCCAGGTAAGGTTACGACGGGAGCTCCGACCTCGAACGCCTCACGCGTCGTGGTGTCTCCACCGAAGAAGACGCTATCCAGGACGACGTCTGAAAGCTTGTTCATCGCCATGAGCTGGTTATGTCTCATTCGCGGAACAAACACGACCCGATCGAGATCCACGCCGCCTTGCTTCTGCAAACGCTCTACCACTTTCACGTGCAGGGCCTCTAAGGTCGGATCCACGAGTTGCATGAGGATGATGACAGCGTTCGGATCCTCCACTTGAATTTTCCCCAAAATCTCATCGAATGTGACGTGATACTTGAACACCGCTTGCGGGCAAAAGTACCACGTGGAATTTTCATTAAACTTGGACAATTCGTGTTGAGGAATGAAATCCAACGTTTCCCGAGTAAAGTACGAAAACGGAACGTTTCCGGTGATTAGAGACACCTCGTCCTTCGTCCGAGGTTCGAAATATTCCCACGCGCGTCTCTTGCTATTCACCACTAGCAACTCCTCCGTGTAAAACCCTTGCGCTCGGGCTTTATCGGGGTCTTCAGCCAAATCCCACGTGAGAAAGTAATCCATGATACTTCGCGGAATACCAGATGTCACGGGATGACCGTGCGTGACGATTTGCACGGGCGCGAGCTTCGCCATCGCCAAATCGTGCATCTCAGCCGTCATGAACAAATCTAGGTAGAGAAGCACGTCAAATCTCCTCGAATCGATCAAATTTCTATTGGTCGACACGGAGTCAATGTCGTGAGACTGTTCTAAATATATGTTCGAGTCTGGTGTCATCGACATCGTTTTGTCTTCCTCGGAAATCGGTACACGCGGGTAGTACACCATGGAGACGTCCAAACGCGAATCCTTCTGGAGGCCACGAACCATGTGGCCAAAGTTGCCCCAAATACTAGAATCTGGTTTGAAGAAGGAAGAGACGACTCCTACGTTGATTTTCCTTCGCGAGATTGACTTTTGTATCGCTCGACTTTGAGCGCTGGAAAGATAGTCGCCGCTCTCTTCGTATTTGAGCATGGGAGACGCGTACGCGAGTTCCGGGAACACTTTCATCTTCAACTGAACCCATTTCGAGTATTCTTGCCTGTAATCCACTCCGTCGTAATAGTATGCGACTGGAAATACACTACCCATCGCGTTAATTCTTGGACAAAAGATGTCATCGACTCGCATGAGCTCATCGACTCGCGCGTTGAAATTCGCCATAATCTCTCTCTCCTCAGTAGAGTTCATCGGAAAGTGCGGCACGGAAGTGGCGTCGTACAGGTCCCAACAATCATCCGACCCCGCTCTGGACGTATTAAAACCCAATTCGAAATTCTCCTCGGCCAGTGTCGTGAAATGACGACTTTCTCGGAAGAATGCGCTACGCATGGCGGCGCCGTAGTAACTCTCGGAATCCACGCTCAACGGCGGCGTCAACTTTTCCGGGTTCCGTATCACGTATTCGAGTCGTTCGATGCCGTGGAGTAACATGTTTTGATCACCAAGCATCTCACCAATCTCCGTCTCCAACGTCCCGAGCGCGGGCAATGCGTGGGCGTTGAGAGGATTCGCCTCGGCGGCTTTCGTGTACAGCTCGAACGCTCTCTTTTTGTCTCCTCGCGCGTGTTGAACTCTCGCGGCGACGAACAACGCGTCTGAATAGTCTGCATCCGACTCGAATGCCTCGCGTTTAATCGCGCGTGCGCCGTTGAAATCGTCGTGCATGGAACCGAGAATCCGCACCCACTCATCCGCCCGTCCGCTGTGCCCGGGACTCCCCCAACCAAAAAGTTGAGATGCGTACACTTGTTGAATACGTCTCAAACGAATTTTCTCAGGTTGCCAATAAGAATCGATGGCGCCAGCGAGCGCTCGCTCGAACGCGTCAATGTGCGTCTCCTTGTCGTCGACGTACGCATACGTAGTTCCGAATCCGCGCAGCGTCTCCGGAAGCGCCGCGAGATTGGACGAGACGACGTGCGCGCCGGCGCTCAGCGCCTCGATGGCTGCGATACACGAGGTCTCCATCCATGTCGACGGATACGCGAATATGTGTGCCCTCGTGAGCGCTTCGCGCACTTCCTCGTTCGACACCGCACCGTGATACGTGCACCCCGCGTGTCGACGACACGTCTCGAACAAGTGCTCAAACGGGGCGTCTCTCTGATTCCATCCGTACACCGCGAAACTCGAGTACACGTCCAAGTGCACCTTCCCGCCGTACCTCTCGTAAATCTTCACGAACGCGCGCATCAGCACGTCCAATCCTCGATGCGGCGTCGTGTGATAAATCAAGCGCATCACGCCGTCCCTCGGCGGCTCTCTGCGTTGTCGAGGAAACGGTTCGATGGCGTTTCTGAGCACCATCGCCTTGTCCCCGAACACGTCCCCGAAATACTGCGCGTACGCCGAACGCTGCCACTCGCTCACGAAGATGAATTTCGCGAACCGCGCTCGACTCGCGGCGTCGCGCAGATGCGCGCTCTCCGGATCATTCGGAAGATCATGCAACCACAAGACGTTGATCGTCTCCGCGTCGTCGCTCAGCTCTCGCACGCGAGACTTGACGACGTGAAACCGATCGAGCAAGACGCGCGGCACGCGCGACGCGAGCGCGCGCGACATGAGTTCGGTGCCACCCCTCGCGCCGACGGTAGTCCCATCGTCTAATCGCGCGCGAGAAGACGCCCGCGAACCACGCAGTCCAGCCAGACGCTCGAATAATCCGCCAGCCTCGACGACAGTGCGCGACGCGACGACGCACGCGACGACGCACGCGACAACGCACGCGCGGCGCGACGCACGCCGCGCGCGCGCGCGTCGCGCGCGCTCGAACG
>Ga0181577_10004061_pt1 | contig 11341 bp, 2 predicted proteins | sample 101ome_21_FD_132468 | JGI IMG/M metagenome (GOLD analysis project Ga0181577, IMG submission 132468) | Coastal salt marsh microbial communities from the Groves Creek Marsh, Skidaway Island, Georgia - 101413BT metaG (megahit assembly) | ecosystem: Environmental > Aquatic > Marine > Intertidal zone... | reverse complement strand
GTTGTGTATCCAACTACATTATTTAGAACCTCAAATATCTCTACACCAGATAATGCCGTAGTAAATGTATCTTCTAACGTAATTTCCGTGTTATTCACTACATTAGCCACAACACCAGTTACCCTGTTAGGACCAAGTGCTACCGTATCACCAATTCTTAACTCTTCAGTAAATCGTGTTCCGACACCAGTAACTGTAGAGTCTGAACCTGTTGTTGTAACTGTACCAAACAAAATCTGTACACCACCCGTCAACTCGGCAACAGGAATCACGTACTTTTCTTCAGTATATGATTTAGTGTCCTGAGTAATTGCAGGCGTGCCCTCAAGTGTCATTTCACGATAGAACTTATCATCAAAAGAATCTGAATCACTTTCATTAAGGATTCTGTAATAAACCTTGATGTCAGTTGCAGCAGGTCTGTTAACATCTACATAGACATTGATATCAGATGCTTCAAAGCCATCATTCAACGCAACTCGACGAGAGATATATCTGCTCTCAGATGAGTATGGCAATGAAGGCGCTTCTTCAACTTGAGTGTACAAAGAAACACCAGTCTGTGTTGTAGCAAAATTGTTGACAGTTAACAAATTAAGGTCATCAGTAACACTCGAAACTCTGCGTAACTCATCTCCTACTTTGATATATTGCCCAGCGGTAATTTCTGTTAAAAATAGTGTGTCAGTTCCAGAAACTAAATTATTTGATGCAGTAACACTAACCGTACCGCTCGTTTCAGTCTGCGTCAAGTTATTAATCTGAAGATTTTCTGGAATGACGTGAACTCTTTCCAAATCAATGTATGGAGAAATATACTTATTGCTAGTAGACATTGTAGCACGAGCATTCAACGATGCAGTAGCACCAGTCTTAACTTGATACTCTCTTGTCAACTCCAATCTTTCCAAGTTTTTGATTGGTAGATATCCACTCTGTTCATCATTCGAATCATACAAATTAATTAAATACTCAATTTCTGTATCTGAGATATTTAAGTTTTCGATGTTAGTAGTGATTCGAGAATAATCGACAGCCGATGAGATTTCTGTATTATTGAAGTTTGCAATACCAGGTGTGGTAGTAGAAAACTCGGCGATGCGCATCTTATATTTAAGGTCTTGGTCTCCTCTAACACTCCAGCCAAAATCACTGGATTCTGTAAATAACAATCCAGCAAGTGCTGTTTTAGTAATCCTCTGATTGATAGATGAATCTGTGACATCGATATCGTTTAGTTTAGCCGTCCATAACCGGAACTTACTTGAGTTAGCATCAGGTTTAACAGAGAAGCAGTATTCTACTCCTGGCAACAAGTATAACGGGCTACCAAAGGTAAATGTGGTTGCGGCAGAAGAGTCGGCAGATGTTGTGATACCACTGCTGTCTACGTGAACACTTTCGTTACCGATAATCTTACGAGTCGGGAATCCGTTTTGCATTTCACGAATTTCTACTCTAACACCACGATTGTCTTTTGTTTCAAAGAACAAATCAATAGACGTTAAGAATACACCTCGTGGGTATGTAGATTCGTCAACGTAGAAACTCTGTGACAGTGGGTCAAATCTACGATAGTTTGTCGTAACATAGTTTTTAGATATTGACGAAACGCGAGTAACTTTCTGAACGTAGTTTGATTCATCCACTGCTACAAAGAAAGGTCTTGTATTAATAGACGTTTCGCCTTTAGTGATTGCAAGCCCAGTAGAACCTATAGAATATTTGGCGACGGTAGTTGCAATAGAATCTCTATTTAAATAATCGTCAGTTACTTTAAACTCTCTAAACCCAACGTTAAACGCATTAGCGGGAACTCGAAAAACACCAAATATTTTACCACCTTTAACTCGAAGCGACCCGTTAGTAAATTCTTCCCAATAGGCAGCATCAGATGTTAGCAAACCATCATTATCAAACAAATCATTGAGTTCGCTAATCGTGTGGTTATTCTTTAAAGTAATTTGTTTACAGTTTGCTGTGACATCTACGCCATCAAAGAACGCATACATTGGAGTACCATTCTTTAATCCTGTACACTCAAACACGAAATCTCTAGTTCGCATTGTGTGAGAAACAGAAATATCTGATACTCTATCTACTGCAGCATTCAAGTCTGAAGAAGATAAATCGATATTAGAACTTTCGATTTGCTGTTTACCAGTATTTGTTGTCGTTGCTCTACTGATAGTGTAATCTTCACTTGCAGTTGAAAGAACAGACGCTTTGTTTGGTTTACCTACCCAGTGTCGAGTAAGTGGGTCAACTTCCGTGTTCCAAGCATCCGTCAAAGATTTCCAGTTGTCGGATTCACCTGTTAGGTCAGAAACTAAATCTACATTTGGATTACGTGTCGTTTCCAGCCAGTTATCCGTTGCAGGAACAACTTTCATGTCGCCAACCCAACTGACAGACAACTCTTGAGCAATACGAATAGGAACGGAAGCGTATGGCTGGTCGCTGAATACTACTTCAGAATAATTAAGAATCAGTTTATTATCTGGAGTCTTGGTTATGCCAGACGATGTAGTAGGATTATAATCCAATACAATTTGATTTTCATTATCGAAATATGTTGTAGCATATTTGTTTGTGCGGTCAACTGCAGCACGATATTCTGGAAGCGACACATCAGCAACAGAATGCCCAGTAAATGCATCAGCAAGAATACCATTCTTGAATCGGTCAACGCCATCAGAGTCTACGATAACTTTGTCACGAGATTCTTTTTCAAGAAGATTGAGCGCTGTATAATATTCAATATTATTCACGCGCTCTTGCAGTTTACCAATATCTTTCATCGTAAAACGACGATTCTTGATTGGTGTGATTACAACATTCTTAGGCAACGAAGGATAAGCCGGAATATCGAGTTCTGCAAGGTCAATAGTATCAGGAACGCTAGGCGGTAATGAAGGATTTGGATATCCAGGCGACCCGTCAATAACCCCAAGTTCACCTTTATAGTTCATATAAAGTTTTGCTTTTCTTCCCTTGTAGTATTGTAAATCGGCTTGGAAGTCGGAATTTGGAACGGGAAGATGCAAACCAGACCCACCGCCCGGAACAACATAAGATGTTGATGCGGTTGGGTCAGAAACTAGTTGCGTTGCAGTTCCAGTAGTACCTGCGCCAGTAGCAATGAATATTGTGCCCGGATTATCGTCTGCAGCGCCAATAGTCACAAAGTCTCCGGTAGTTACGATTTGATAAAACTTACCAGACACAAAAGCACCACCGCTAATAATTGGTGTTGTTGAATTTGATTTGATAGGTCTAAAGTCTAAACTATTCCTTAAGTTGTATACGGTACCATCTCGTGAACTTGTATGAGACGGAACGTCTGTTGTAGAAATCGTGGTTCCTGTGTTACCCGTAGCGTCATCTATGGGATAAGAATCTACTGATAGATATCCGATGCCCTGCGTAGTATCATGAGTGAAATGGTCAAATACAACTAGCAGGTTTCCTGTTGGTACAACACCAACGTTTGGTAAGATGCTACCGTTATCGTAGGAGTTGTCTCTTTGCCCGTTATCTAGTGTATATGATGAAGTGACATTAGTATCTGCTGTTGTAGGAACTGTTGTAAAATTTGCGGCCTGATAAATCCCTTTGATAGCAAAGATATCTGAGAATCCTAAACTATATGGACCAGCAAGCCCATTTGGGTGTGAATTAGCATCGATGTAAACATTTCTGTCTCGAACAACGTTCTTTTTGATTTCTCTTGCGTTTGCACGGTCCATTGTTGCGATGAAGTTTACATCCAAAGAAACGGGTTCTTGCAAATCGATAGAGATTGCGGATGGAGTCAGTACATTCATACTTCTCGCACCCTCAGACCCATTCACATCCATAGCAATAGGAACGCCAGCCGGGAACACTTTGTATATACTTTGAGACCCTGCTGTTTGCGAATGAGCAGCATCCAAGGTGATTTGCGTGTCAGAATCGACAGAAACAATTCTATAGATTCCGTTTGTATCGTCGCCCACAGTATTGATTGCGACAAAATCACCCGCAACGAATTTGCTTGTATATTTTGATGCAGTACCATTCACTGTATTAGTACCATTAACCGCAGTGTTTGTTGTTTCTAATGCTGTTGTGTATGCAGTTGTTTGTGGTATAATAGCATAGTTTTGATTCTTTTGCAAGCCTGTTAGCAACCCTGTGCCAACAAAGGTTTCGTTAGTCGATAAAGAACTTACTGTACCAGTACCAGAACTAAGATTCAAAGAAAACTCTGTTCTGAATCTAAATCCGTTCTCCAACTGACCATTAATATCGCGTAAAGTCTTGATGCTTCCATACGGAAGTGAGAATAGCAATCTATCAAAAGCTTGTTCTCTAAGAGTTGCATTACCTGAAGCATCCAAAACAATATCAGCGACACAATCAGCAATGCTCGTGTTGTTTTGATAGATAGAACGAACTTCTTGGAATGTCTTTCCAGTATTCATCACAACATCATAAATGTATGCGTTGAATACTGCGGCGGGGTCTCCGTGGCTACCACTGACATATTCTACAGATTTGATTCGAGCAGTACCAATTTTAGTTCCTGTCGGGGAATAGGCGCTGCCATCAAAAGACCTTGATGTAATTACTGTTTGTGCAGTGTCGTACAAATCAATCTGAGCGCTCGTTTCGATATTCCAAAACCCAATGAATTCTTTAGTCGGAACAAAACTACCCAAGTTGATTTGAGTATTAACTTGCTCGACTTCTTGTGAATCCAAACCTTTAGTCAGATTTACGTTTGCCCTAGAAATGATTTCGTTTCTATATCCAGAAACATAAGCAGTAAATGGGTCAATTTCTAATAACAATAAATCGGAGTCTCCACCTTCCCCTGCTGTATATCTACCGTTATTAGTTCCGTTATTTAAATGCTCACGAATTGTAATCTTAGGGTCAGAAAGCGTATAGTCGCCAGACTCATCAGAAGTTCTTTTTGCAATTGCTTCTTCAATCTTGCCTTCAATTTCAATTTCACGTCTCTTCTTGATAATACCATCTTCTACTTCAATCATAGAAACAAATTCTGTTTCAGAACTAACAGAATCGTAAACAATCTTGGTTAATGTCGTATCAATTTTAAGTCGGTCAGCACCTGGCGCCTGGAAGTTTGGTGTTCCTTGTGCGTTATCTAGCAGAGAAGTGTCTTCCGCAGAATCGATAAACGTTTTAGTTGGTACAAGACCAACTTTATACGAAGGAACATTGGAGTATTTGTCAAGAATAATAGTTTGTGTGCTGTGTAAGACAAAATGGTCTGCAAGATACATAATGCCTTCGCTAATTGTTGCTTTAGAGCCTTTAGTGTAAGTTACTTCAGTTGCAAGCCCTTCGTTTACAATATATTTTGTAGCGTTTGACGTTGCAGCTAAAGCATGAACTCTACTACCATATTCACCACCAATCAATAACTCTCCGTCTTGGAATATAGATTCGGAACGACCATCAACGGGAACCGAAGTCGTAATATTATATTCATAAGTTAAAAGGTTATGAACAACAACTGGGGTTCCGACTGTCGGAATCGTAGCAAACTCTCCGTCTAAATCGTCAACCCAAATATATTGTGCTGATGTTATAGGGTCAATATCAAAGTCAACAAGAGTTCCTGTTACTTGGAGTGTTCCTCCACTAACATCATAAAATTCTACTGGGTCTCCGATGACCATATTAGCCGTTTGAAGAGCAGTTGTTATTGTAACACGAACTGAGCCTGATGTCAAGTAGTTTATAAAAAGCGTTCTGGGGTCATCTCCGTCTAAATCAGAAACAAGACCTACCGATGCTCTAATCCCATTGGTACCACCAATCACTTCTTGGTTCAGAAAACTATCCACCACAACTCCAGAACCGTTATAGTTGTCTTGCAACTTAACGTATTCCATATTAAAGTCGATGGACTGTTCACAACCTTGAACAATAGAACCAGACTTGAAGAAAAAGTTTGCAAATCTCTCGATTTGTTTTTGTTGTATGCTTTGACCTTGCGTCAGTTCTCTTGCTTGAACTGCTCGGCCAGGGCGATACAAAATTCTTGCAAACTTTTTATCTTCATCATAGTCATCATAATATGGGCTAATGTTTAGGTTAACGCCGCCGGGATTAGACATTTTGCTTTCTCTTTTTTAGGTAAACTTAAAACTCAATAACTAACTTCACGTCCTCAATTTGGTCAGACGCACGAGAAATCGGGCTTCTATTTTCTATGTATAACACGTCACCTGAGTATGGTTGCAAGCCAGGATTGTCAACGCCGCCGGCATCAATTGTACCAGTTCCAGTTGACGGTGCTACACCATTGATTACTGCACCATCCGTCCAAACGGAAGTGTCAAGTGTAGGCAGTGTTGTATACAAATAAGAATTCACAGAATCCCATTCAACAACCGTTGCTTGTGAAGACCCAACAGAGACTACATCGTCAACACTAAATGTGTTGGATACGCCCGTCAATGTAAAGCGATACGTTTGACGAATGTTGGTTACTGTAGCGACATCAGTTGTACCATAGTCGTAAGGGTCACGAACCAAACCAACTTTGCGGAAATCATTATCAACACTGATTGTTCCGTTTTCATCACCATCAAGGCGAACGTTAAGCATTACAAACTTACCACCAAGTTCTTCTTCCGCATCTGCGCCGTGACCACCTTTGGGGCTAATGATAGGAGTAATGCTACCGTCAATTCCGGCATCCATTGCCGTTGAAGGTGTTAGTAATCCAGCATCGCTATAAACATCAGGATTGCCATTGGTCAAATCTACTGAAGCTGAAGTGTATCCAGTTCCCGCAGCCTGTAAAGCAGCAGAGGAAATAGCACCACTTGATACTGTGATTGCAACAATACCACCAGAACCATCACCAATAAGAGGAGCATAGTAAGTTCCATCAGTATATCCAGAGCCGGCGTTAGCAATTTTGTATGTGTGAATACCACCATCAATTGCTGCTGCAGATACTACGGAATCCGTTCTTACTGGAATAAATTCGTTGGTCAAAAACTTCAACGCATCTGCAGTGCTAACCGTGTACATATATTTCCAGATGTATCCGTCTGCAGTTGTAAATTCTGTTGTGCTTGTACCAGTAGGTTCCACAGTAGATGCTGCGCCGTTGTTATTTGACAGGCACTTGTAAACCCCATAATCTGCTGTCATGACGTAAAAGTCATCGTCCAGAATATCAGCATCTACATCATCATACTGGTCATATACTGTAGCAGTTGTCCAGTTATATCGGTCAATTACTTGTACTACTTCAGTAGATTGAACACGTTTGGCCGCATACATATCAGACCAAGGTGAGAATTCAATTGAAGATGTGTCGTTTGTTGGTGTGGGAGGATTTGCGTCATCTACAAAAGCACTAACACCACCAATGTAGAAATACATCTTGGTGTCGTTTGCTTCAGAAAACGCCTCCAAAAATTGTTCCGCATTGTGAACGCGAAACTTACTTGTCGCTATTGCTGGCATAGTGTTCTCCTATAAATTTATTTACATTGTCTATTTATAACAAGTATTCTCGTAATGCGGTAACATTACTATAAGTTCCCGTAGGAACAACATTAACAATTAATTCTGTTGGGCTGTTGATACTTGTTACGACAAATTTTTCTGTGTCTATAATAATATATTCTCCGGTGACAAACTCGGTATCAAAAGTTGTTCCACTGCCGGTAACTGTTGTTCCGGAAGTCGAGATTGTCCCAGTGATAGGTGCTTGGCGATACATAGGTCTTTGAATATCGTATGGGTCGCTAAACTTCTTAAACTTGTAAGTAGAAATTTGGTCGGCTGCTAATACCGATATCTGCAAATCTCCAAACAGTGTCCCCGTAGTTGGGCCAAATGGGTCCACAATTTTTACAGCTAGGTCTAATTCTTTTTTAAGTTGTCGTCTAAGCGTAATTTGACCAACTGGTGGTGTATGTATAATGCTGGAAAAAGAAACTACGGTCTTCTGATATGTCAAGAAATTTATAATCGTTGACATAGTAGGAGCAACGTCGACCTGAGTCGGAGATATCTCTACTTGGTAACTGTTCGTTGACGTAATTGGCGCAGTTCCAAAATTTGCAGAAGAAACAATTTCTTTGATTAGCTTAATTGTAGAACTAACATCCGGAGTAAATGCAACAAGCTCCTCCAAGAAGACAGTTGCCTGAGAAGGTCTCGGCTGCGTAATTATGCTTGTAAAGTTTGCGGCAACAGATATCAAAGATGAAATGAGAATCTCACCAAAGAATTCTGTTCCTGCTGGGTGTAAAGTGTCTTTTATTATAGAACGATAACTGTTAAATCCTAAGCCACTTCGAATTACATATGAGAAGTCTTGGAAGAACAACGAATCTTGAATAATTCTTCTTCCAACTAGACCATCAGTTGTTAGGAATTGCCCAGCACTTACACCCAAGCCGCTGATTGTTGGTGTGATTGCTGCGTTACCGTCGCCACCAGAAACTGATGCTGTAGCTGTTGTATAAGCAACACCGAAGTCGTTGATTACAATCTCTCGAATAGAACCCAAGCCTAACCCAGATTCCGCGTCTACAGAAATATCTGCGGAGGTGCCTTGAATTCCTGTAACGGTTAGCACTGCGTTTCCGCCACCACTACCTGTCATATCGATAGTGGGTAATGTTCCGTTTGTGTAACCCGTACCAAAGTCGGTAAGTTCTATTCGAGAAATTGCGCCCAATCCATCTACCAATGGGTCATCATTAATCAGTATGCCATCTTCGCCTTCGAGTGTCAAGTTAAAATCATCTTCAAACGAAAATTCACTCGTATCCACACTAGGAGTAATTGATGCAACAATACCAGCAGCAGTTCCTGCGCTGAATACTAAAGCATCCCCTACAGCATAATCGTCGCCTGGATTGGTTATAGTAATCAACTCTGCAGTCAATGCGCCGATAGCTGAGATGATGGTATCTTCCAGAGTTAGTGTCGGTGCAGCAAAATAATCGTCACCACGATTCAGAATTGTTATTTCAGAAATCTCACCAGCCGTGTATCCACCAATATCATAGGTGTTTTTGATTCCTGTGACTTCTACGACAAGACCTGTGCCACCAGTGTTGGTGTTATCAACAGCCGCACGAGTTCCTAAGCGATATCCATGACCAACACTATTAATCGTTAGAGAGTCTATTGCACCAGCATTAATCGAAGATACACTAGCACTAGCTTCAAATCCATCGCCTGCGATTGTTACGGAATCACCAATAGAATATCCTGACCCGCCGTCGGTGATAGTAAATCCTGAAATCATACCATATAGTGTTGTGATTAACGCGGTATTATCAACAGCAAAGATTTCTTCTCCGGCAATAAATTCCCCAGAAACAAGAGACAGTGTAAACTCAGCAAATTCTACACCGCCTAAAAAGGTTGTTCGAATATCAACAATGTTTGCAACTGCATCACTATCCCTTCCTCTAACTGTTTTGTTGAGGAATGAGAATACATCGACGGGTTGAGGCCCATCGCCTTCACCCGCATCATATACGGTGCTTGCTCTTAATACTGAAGTTTTTTCAAAACGACCATCAGACACACGAAGAATTTCTTCGCCTGGATATCTGAAAATAACATCATCATTATATACTGCTTTGAAGAAGAATCGGTATGCGTCTTCCGTACTTTTAGATGAGTAAAACTCTTTAATCTTTTTTGCAACTAATCGTCTATCCGATTCCGTGATAGAAGGAATACCTCGGTTGAGTTCGCTTTTTAGATACTCGTAGTAATCGCCAGAGCCATAATCAAATGTCTTGTTCTCCACCATATTACTAGCGGCACGAAGAACATTATCCTTTATTCCTGCGACAGTTGCAGTAACAGAAGCATTTGACCCTGTAATCGTTTCTCCAATATCAAACGATTTCTTTGTAGTCATATCAACTACAACATAACCTGCTCCTATCTGCTTTACGATAGCGCTTGCTGAAGTAGTCTGCCCTGTAAGTGTTTCGCCGACAACAAAGTCGCCGGAAGCGTTCGAGATTGTTACTCGACTGCTTTCCATCCATCGATAATATCCCTTTATAAAGGATAAGAAATTATCATTATCCAGTAAAGGAAGTAAATTGTCTACCGATATAGACGGTTTGTTGTTGATATCTTTTGCCATTATCTACTTACTAGACTAACAGTTTTATCGTTGATAAGTGTTATTGAAACATCCGAATCGTTAATTACAACAATCTGCCCGCGAAGAGGAAGAATGTCTTTGTTTTGTGGAACAGCAGTAATTCTCAGTGTTACACCACCATCCCCAATTGCCGTCGGTTGGAAATCGTCAAGTGTAATTTTTCCGGTAGTGTAGTTAATAGACCCAACATTCTGAGCGACACCTAATGCGTCACCAGATTCATTCAAGCGGAAAATACGAATCAATCCTGCGTTGTCTTCCAAATAACAGTTCGAGAATCCACCATAACTGAATGAGTTTGACGTAATCTGATTCCCTACATTATAAGGGTGCGAAGCAGGTCTTCCTTCCGTTGTTGCATTGATTGGATTTGAAAATGCAATTTCGTATTTCGCAGAAGAGTTCAACTGCACGTCAAATTCTTTTCTCATTCTAACAGTCAAGTCTGAACTGAGAATAGAGCGCTCTGACGTATCAATCTGCCTAGACAATTCCGAATATCTGAAGTACCTAGAAAACTTATTGAGGCTGTTTGTATTATAACTGCTAATCGTATTCGCAACGATTTGCTTTAAGTTTGCTTCAGTAGTGATAGTCTTTTCTGGGTCATATGTCGTATTAACGTTGATAGTCAAATAGATATACTCTGGGTCGACAATCTCTGTGGATACCGTCAATACTTTCTTTGGATTGATTACATTACTAATCAAGTTCTGCTTTTCTGTTGGTGTTAATACGCTACCAATCGATGGGCGAACGGCAATAAAAACTTTTCCGTATGCTGGAGGGTCATTATCTTCACCACCCCAGACAAGTACTGAGGATACGTTGGCTTGCTTTGAAACAAGAGTAGAGTAATCTTCTGCAGTTACTGCTCTGTTTTGCGCAGCATATGCTTTAGGAGCATTAAACTTAACAGAATCCACTGACTCGGAGTTTTCTCCTCCTGATGAAAATGCAGTGGCGATAAAAACTCCTGCATCAACACCAGAAACAGAATCTGCTAAAATCAAATCAGCAATACCATTTCCTGTTGCACCTTTGGATACAATGTAATCCAAGTATATAATATTACCATCGTCTAATTCTCTACCCAGAGAGCCTGTTCCAAAACTTACTTGAAACTTGTTATCCTCAATTTCTTTTAGATAGTAAACT
>Ga0181577_10004059_pt1 | contig 11342 bp, 13 predicted proteins | sample 101ome_21_FD_132468 | JGI IMG/M metagenome (GOLD analysis project Ga0181577, IMG submission 132468) | Coastal salt marsh microbial communities from the Groves Creek Marsh, Skidaway Island, Georgia - 101413BT metaG (megahit assembly) | ecosystem: Environmental > Aquatic > Marine > Intertidal... | reverse complement strand
GAAACCAGACCCAACTTCTGCAGAAGCAGATGATGATTATGGGTTTAGTGAAGTTTGGACCGAATTACCGGAGTATACATAATGGCAACTAAAACAATTCTAAACACAACACCAACCAGAGCAACATTTGCAGTATCAGGAACTTTTACTCCTAGTTCTGTAGATTTTGATTTGGATAAAGATACACTAGGTAGAGATGAGACAGCAGAGAATCCTGAATGTATTATTCTGCAGATTGACTATGATAATAATGTGGGAGATATTAGTATCGACCGTGTTACTTCACCAAACTTAACACCTGTATTCACATTCAGTGGTCCTGGTGTGGGGTCAATTACAAATACTGGTCAATTAGGTCTATCTGCAGAACCTGGAAAAGATTTGAGAGTAACTATTGAAGATGGAACTGTGACGATTACTTTGAAAAAGGTAAGCGGTTTCACACAGTTGTAAGGTGTTATATGCCCAAAAATATTGAAGAAAAACTCAACCGTGTGTTTGAGATAGCAGAGCAACTTCCTACAGAAGTGCAAGCATCTTCACATCTTCCCGCACCAGACCCTAATAAAGCAGATGCAGATGCAGACTATGAGATTGCTAGACAGAACTTTCATATGCTCATCGAAAAAGGTAACACCGCTATAGAAGGTATTCTTCAATTAGCGAGAGAAGCAGAGAATCCTCGCTCATATGAAGTAGCAGGACAGTTAATTAAAACAGTTAGTGATGTAACTCAAGACTTGATGAAACTGCAGAAGAATATGAAAGAGTTAAACAAAGTAGAAGAAAAAGCACCTCAGAATGTGACTAATGCACTATTCGTTGGTTCAACTGCAGAACTGCAGAAACTAATCAAGGGTGAGAAAGAGGAGAAGGTAATCGACCATGAGTGATTTCGATTTTGGTTTCACCGCCGTTGATGAGAATGAATTAGAAGCAGTTCAGCAACTTGCACAAACTGCTACATCTTCATCAGAAGAAGTTCAGAAACTACAAGATAAATTAACAAAACTATATGCCGCTGTTGTTCCTTTGCTGAACAATCTAAAAGCGAATCCAGAAAAAGATTATATCTATTGGCCTAACCGTACGCTAAAAATTGACCAGTTTGAAGTGGTATTGCAGAAGATTATAAATGAGTGATAATTATCTAGGAAATCCTAATCTTAAAAAGACTAATGTTCAGCAAGAGTTCACTGCAGAGCAAGTCGAAGAGTATGTGAAGTGTTCGAAAGACCCTGCATACTTTATCGAAAAGTATATTAAGATTGTTAATCTTGACGAAGGTTTTGTTCCTTTTGAGATGTATCCGTTTCAAAAGAAGATGGTTAAAACCTTTCACAAGAATAGATTTTCTATTTGTAAGATTCCTCGACAGTCAGGTAAATCAACTACAGTGTGTTCATACATTCTGTGGTATGCACTATTTAACCCTACTGTCAACTGTGCTATTCTTGCGAACAAGGGCGCACTTGCGAGAGACTTGCTTGCAAAGATACACATGTCGTATGAAGCACTACCTGCTTGGTTACAGCAAGGTATCAAAGAATGGAACAAAGGTTCTATTGTGTTAGAAAACGACAGTAGAATTGTCGCCGCCGCAACTTCTTCAAGTGCAGTTCGTGGTGGTTCATATAACTTAGTATTCTTAGATGAGTTTGCATTCGTTCCATTTAATTTAGCAGAAGAGTTTTTTAGGTCAGTATATCCTACAATCACTTCTGGTAAAAATACAAAAGTTATGGTAGTTTCGACACCTCAAGGTATGAACCACTTCTATAAGATGTGGGTTGATGCTGAAGAAGGAAGAAGTAGTTATGTTCCCATTGAAGTTGAGTGGAATGATATTCCTGGTCGTGGTATTCGTTTCAAAGAAGAAACAATTAAAAATACATCACAAGAACAGTGGGAACAAGAATTTGAATGTCAGTTTTTAGGGTCAACAAATACACTTATCAATCCTAATGCTCTAAGAAACATGGCATATAAGCAACCAGAATTTCATAAAGAAGGTGTGACAGTCTATGAGAAAGCACAAGAAGGTAACACATATATCTGCACAGTTGATGTCTCAAGGGGCGTAGGAATCGACTACAGCGCCTTTACGATAGTAGATGTTACAAAGATGCCTTTCAAAGTTGTATGTAAGTATCGTTCTAATGAAATATCACCTTTGATGTATCCGACAGTTATCAACAGAATGTGCGAACACTATAATAATGCATATGTGCTTGTTGAGGTGAATGATATAGGTCAACAGGTTGCGGATATTCTAAATAATGAGATAGAGTATGAAAATTTGTTATCTACTACTTGGAAAGGTAGAAGCGGACAAGTTCTAGGAGGAGGGTTTGGAGGAGGAACAACTCTAGGCGTTAGAACAACTGGACAGTTGAAACGACTAGGTTGTAGTAATCTAAAAAACTTGATAGAAGAAAATAAGTTGATAATTCAAGATTTCGATATTATCAACGAACTATCTACTTTTGTAGCAAGGAAAGGTTCCTATGAAGCAGAAGAAGGTAGTCACGATGATTTAGCAATGTGCTTAGTGATGTTTGCATGGTTAAGTGGACAACCGTATTTCAAAGAATTAACAGAGAATGACATACGGCAAAAACTATATAAAGAAAAGATGCAAGCAATTGAGGATGAATTAACACCTTTTGGTTTTGTCAGTAGTGGGTTCGAAGATACAACAGAATCCTTTGTTGACGCAGAAGGAGACAGATGGGTCATAGTAGAAAGTAGCAATTGGTAATATTATAAATATTCTATGTAAATGACTAAGACCTTGAATTAAAAAAATACGGGAGTAATAAAAATGGCATTTCAACTTTCACCAGGCGTTCTAGTTCGTGAAATCGACTTGACACAGGTTGTGCCAGCAGTAGCAACCTCTCCAGGTGCCTTTGCAGGAGCATTCCAGTGGGGACCTGTAGATGAAGTAATCAATATTTCTTCAGAAAATGAATTGGTTTCCGTTTTCGGTGAACCAAATGCTGATACATATGAATACTTCTTTACTGCGGCAAACTTTCTGTCCTATGGTTCGAACCTTCAGGTAGTTAGAGCAGAAACAGGTAACTTAAACGCTACTCAAGATGGTAGTGGTTTCCTAATTAAAAATATGACCCATTATGATAACTTGGGTGCTAGTGCAGTTGCAACAGGTGTTGGCGACTGGGCGGCAAAATATCCAGGCACATTGGGTAATTCATTAAAAGTATCAACATGTACAAGTGCTAACGCTTATACACAGACATCAATCACAACCACAGCGGCGAATAACTCTGCTGGAGAAACATCAATTGTTCTTGCAGATTCCAGCGCAATCGGTGTTGGTGACTTGATTGTGTTTGATGGTCATAGCACAGAGTATGAAGTTACAGCAAACGATGGTTCTACAACTGTCACAGTCAACGAGTTAGGTAAGACTACAGGTCTAACCCAAGCAGTTGATGGTTCATCTGTAGCAGTTAACGTAACAGTTAAATGGAGATACCATGCAGATTTCGATAACGCACCAGGTACATCTGCACAAGCAACTGCTAAAGGCGGTTCTGCAGATGAGATGCATGTTATTGTTATCGATGAAGATGGTAACATCACAGGTACAGCAGGAACAGTGCTAGAGAAATTCGGACACTTATCTGTTGCTATCGATGCTAAAAAATCAGACGGAACAGTAAATTGGTATGTTGAGCATATCAATCAGTACTCAAACTACATTGTGTGGGGAGACCACTTTGCATCTATGGATGCTGATGTTGGTAACAGTTCAGCAGGTTTGTTGAACAATGCATTCTCACACACTAACCGAGTTCCTCAGTATGCATCACTATCAGGTGGTACTGATGACAACGCACCAACAGATGGTGAGTTGCAGACAGCATACGCTCATTTTGCAAACGATGAACTCTATGATGTTTCACTTATTCCAACTGGTCCTGCTTCAGGCACAGTTTCTAAGTGGGTCGTAGATAATGTTGCAGAAGTTCGTAAAGACTGTATGGTATTCTTATCACCAGAACTTGCTGATAGCACTTCAACAACTGCCGCAGAAGATATTGTAGACTTTAGAAATAACTCTGCAAACATCAACTCTTCTTATGCAGTTATGGACTCTGGTTGGAAATATCAATATGACCGCTATTCGGATGTGTATCGTTGGGTACCTCTGAACGGTGATGTTGCTGGATGTTGTGTAAGAACTGACTTAGTAGCAGACCCATTCTTCTCACCTGCTGGTTTCAACCGTGGGCAGATTAAGAATGCTGTTAAAGTTGCGTTCTCACCTGACAAAACAGATAGAGACACACTCTATAAGAAGGGTGTTAACCCAGTTGTTTCATTCCCTGGACAAGGCGTTGTACTCTTTGGTGATAAAACTATGTTGACTTCACCATCTGCATTCGACCGCATCAATGTTCGTAGATTGTTCATTGTGCTTGAGAAAGCAATCGCAACTGCCGCTAAGTTCCAGTTGTTCGAATTCAACGACACCTTCACAAGAGCAAACTTTAGAAATCTTGTAGAACCATTCTTGCGTGACATTCAAGGGCGCAGAGGTATGTACGATTTCAAAGTGGTCTGTGACGAAACTAATAACACGCCTACCGTCATTGACGCAAACGAATTTAGAGCAGATATCTTTATTAAACCTGCACGGTCTATTAACTTTATCACGCTGACATTCGTAGCAACAAGAACAGGTATCAGTTTCGAAGAGACTGGTGTTTAAGGGATAAATAGGTAAGATATAGGAGCATAACAAATGGCAACAATTTCAGACTTTAAGTCCCGTATGATTGGTGGGGGTGCAAGAGCAAACCAGTTTAGAGTAACACTAACTTTCCCAGAGTACGTCTCTGGGGCAGTTTCTGGTGTTGCAGGTCGTGACGCAGAATTCATGTGTCGTGGCGCCGCTCTACCTGGTTCAACGATTGGTAACACACCTGTCAACTATCGTGGACGAGTAGTAAACTTTGGTGGTGAAAGAACTTTCACACCTTGGACAGTAACAATCTATAATGATACATCTTTTGCAATTCGTGACGCATTAGAAATCTGGCAGAATGGTATCAACAATGTAGAGACAAACAGAGGGCGTAATCGTCCATCTGATTATCTTGTCGACCTGCAAGTTGAGCATCTTGACAGAAACGATGAAGTACTGAAGAGATACACAATCAGAGATGCATATCCAACCAACATTGGTGAGATTGCACTTGACTTTGGTACAAATGATGCGATTGCAGAGTTTACTTGTGAATTTACATATCAGTTCTTTGAAAGTGCTGGTGGTCGTTTTGGCGGTATTACAACCGCTGACACAACTGCTTAATCTTTCAATTATATTACTGATAAAATGAGTTTAGTGGAGAAAACATGGCAGTAAACCTATTTGGATTCGAAATTAGTCGTGCCGGACAGGAGAAGAATTTACCCAAAGCGGATATTATTCTTCCCTCTCCGGACGACGGAGTTGCAACCGTCTCAGGTGGTGCATACGGAACTTATATTAACCAGGACTATTCATCTAAAAATGAACAAGACCTGATTAAAAAGTACCGTGAAATTTCTATGCACCCAGAATGTGAGGCGGCAATCGATGATATTATTAACGAAGCAATTGTCGCAGATGATGACAAGCAAGTTGATATTATCCTCGATGATGTATCTGTTTCGGATTCTATTAAGAAGAAAATCAGAGAAGAGTTTAAGTTAGTTCTGAGGATGCTTGACTTTAACAAGCGTTCTCATGAACTATTTAAGCGTTGGTACATCGATGGTAGACTTTATTTTCATAAAGTTGTTGATAATAAGAATCCAAAAGGTGGCGTACAGAAACTTAGAATTGTAGACCCTCGGTCTATTAAGTTTGTGCGTGAGATTGAAAAAGATGATAAACAGCAAATCACTAAAGGTATTGCTGGTATCAAAAAGATTAAAGAATATTTCCTTTATACCGAAGGACAAGTAGTTGGTAATATAGCGCAGATGAGGCAAGGTGGTGCAGTAGCACTAACCAAAGACAGTGTATGTTATGTTCCTTCTGGACTAATAGATTATAATAACAATATTGTCTTAGGGTATCTACACAAAGCAATTAAACCTGTTAATCAACTGCGAATGATGGAAGATGCACTTGTTATCTATCGTATAGCAAGAGCGCCAGAGCGTAGAGTATTCTATGTTGATGTGGGTAATCTTCCAAAAATGAAAGCAGAGCAGTATCTTAAAGATATCATGAATAACTTTAAGAATAAGTTAGTTTATGATGGTGATACTGGAGAAGTCAAAGACGACCGCAAGTTTATGAATATGCTTGAAGACTTCTGGATGCCAAGAAGAGAAGGTGGTAGAGGTACGGAGATTAGCACATTAGGTGGTGGTCAAAACCTCGGCGAGATTGAAGATGTTGAGTACTTTAAGAAGAAGATGTTCTTAGCACTTAATGTACCTCAGTCTAGAATGCAACCTGAGAGTGGTTTCCAGTTGGGTCGTGCTACAGAGATTAACCGTGACGAATTGAAGTTCACTAAGTTCGTTGGTCGCTTGCGTAAGAAGTTTAATGAATTATTTCAAGACTTGTTGCGTACACAGTTATTACTTAAAGGTGTAATTACTGAAGAAGACTGGGAACTTATTAAAGAAGATATTCGTTACAATTATGTAAAAGATAATCAGTTTACTGAACTGAAAGAACAAGAAATTCTCAGAGAGCGTCTAGCACTATTGCGTGATGCATCTGACTATGCTGGTCAATATTATAGTGCATTGTGGATTCGTAAGAATATCCTCAAGCAAACAGACGATGATATTGAAGCAATAAATAGTCAAATAGAGGCAGAAGCAGAAGCGGCGCCTGATGACGAACAACAAGACGATGAAGGTGGATTCTAATGGAAAAAATTAACGCTATGATAAATGATATTGCAAAAAAAGATTTTGTAAATGCTGAAGTAAAATTTAATTCAGTAATGAATGATAAAGTTGCTGATGCACTTGCTAACGCAAAGGAGACATTAGCACAAGGTTTATTCAAAGATAAAGAGCAAACTGCAGAGGAATAAGAAATGTCCGCAACATTCACCCAATTAAGACGGACTATCGACCTTGCTGAAAAAGTCAAAGTAGACAGTGGCGAGAAGATAGTAAAGACTGAAAAAGTCGGTCGTAAAAAGAATATCGAAGTCACACTTACTACAAAGAGTGGTAAGTTTTTCGTCTATTTTGATGGCGAAAAATATGCTGGTCAGTATCGTACAGAAAAAGATGCTGAAAAAGTAGTTAAAGATTATCTAAAACTTGTGGGTGAAGAGTTAGAAGAAAATCGTGCAAAGCGTGATGCATTTAAGGCGATGGGTTTACGAAGAGGTAAAGACGCCGCTGATGTTGACAATGATGCAACTGATGACGATAGAAAATCTGCAGATAAGAATATCATGGTACAACTTAGAAAAGTTGTTACAATGAGAGGTATGAAACCTGTCGAGTTTGCTGATGGTAAGAAAGCAAAGATTAACCCTAGAGATGCAGAAAGAATTTTGTCTATCTATGACAAACTAAAACCAGCATCTAAATTACAGTTACAAACAGTACTTGTTAAATCTAAAAGACAGTTCGATGATGCAGTAAAACAACTTGCAAAGTTTGAAGAAGTTGAACTAGACGAAGCAGGTCTTCCTCCACATCTTGCAAAGTTATTTGACAAAGACGGTAACTTCAAAGACCCTAAAAAACAAAAAATCTTCAACAGAATGATGGGCGATGGTATCGGTAAAGAGATTGCTCAGAAGATGGGTCGTATTAAGTTTCGTGTAGATGCTGATAGCGCAAAGAAAACAGTTAAAGTTTATGTTGACAGCAACGATGAGAAAGATGCTCAGAGAGCATTGAAGATGCATCCTGCTTACATTTCTGGTAACATGAGAGTTATCCCAGAAGAAGTTGAACTTGATGAAGCACCAAAGATGAGATATGCTCTTGTTGGAACAGACATGAAAATCTATTCAATGGGTAGTGATGAAAGAGACTTGAGACTAGACAGGCGTTCTCTTGAAAAGAGATTCCCAAATGTTGCACCATTGAAAATGGCAAGACTAAAAACTGCACAAGCAATTGGCGACAAGGTAGATAAGTCACAACTCAAAGAAGAATTAGATTTAACTGAAGAGTCCAAGACTATTGCTAAAATCAGAGATATTGTAAAAACTAAAGGCGCAACTAAAGTTGATGGATTCATGGTTGACACTTTCAGCGCATCCGCTATTATTCAGATTTATGATAAAGTAAATGACGCAAACAAAGCAAAGATGGACAAAATGAAAGTCGATAAACTTGCTGACCTTGCTTTCAAACTAATGAGAAAGATGCGGGAAGAAGTCGAAGTATCTTTAGATGAGATGTTCGATTTAGAAGAAAAATATACAGCAAAGCAATATAAGATGGCGTTTGGTGTTCTAAATGACCCACGATGGAAGGGCGGTAACATGACCCGTATCGTAAACACTATCGAAAAGATTGCAAAAGGATTATCAAAAGATAAAGCAGTAGCAAAAGCAATTCAGTTAACAAACGAAGAAGTTATTTCAGAAGCAGAAACAGAAACAGCATGGGAAGTTGATGTTATGGGTGTAGGTACTATGCTTGTAAAAGGTAAGAACCGCAACGACATTAAACAAATGCTAATTAAAAAGTTTAAGAAAGTTGATGACTTTGAAATCGGTAAAGTACGATTGATGGGTCCTCAAATCAAGATGTGGCATCGTAAGAGAGCAGGCGACAAACCTCAAGATGATGGACAAGAATTAGACGAAAGAGAACTAACACCTGCAGAGTTGAAGAACCGTGAGAAAATCGCAAAGGATTTACCTGATGCGGAATTCAAGAAACGCTATGGAGATAAGTGGATGCAAGTTAAAATGGGCACCGCAACAAACATGGCAAAGGGCGAAAGTTAATTAAATAATTTTTATAAATAATAGTAAGTAAAAAGGGTATAAGCAATGGCAATAGGTCAACAATTTCTAAAAGTCACCAAAACGACAAATGTAGTCAGTGTGACTGGAGGTGCTGGAAGTACGACCATCGATATCGATGGCGCATCCTTTCTGGTGACTAATCAAACTGCTTCTTCTCCAACTGTAGGTATTAAAGAAATTTACTGGTCAGGTGATGTTACTATTGCCAGTGGTACTACAGGAACAGTTAAGTTCGACAGTGGAGACGCAGGCACATCTGGTCATTGGATTCTTCCTGTACTTGAAAACACAGATGCGAATGAAGATATCACGGTTACATTAGGTGCTGGAAGTGGTACATGTGTTCTTGTACTTAAAAAATTAACGGGTTATGCAGGTATCTAATCATGAAACTAATTAGAGAAGAAATTTCAGACGCTAACTTCCTTGTAGAAGAGAAGGGCGGAGAAAAGAAATATTTCATTGAGGGCGTATTCATGCAATCCGACCTCAAGAATAGAAACGGTCGAGTATATCCAAAGGCAGTTATGGAAACTGAAGTCAAAAGATATACGAAAGAAAACATCGACCGTAATCGTGCGTTTGGTGAGTTGGGTCATCCTGATGGTCCGACAATCAATCTTGAAAGAGTATCACACATGATTACAGAACTTAAAATGGATGGTTCTAATGTCATGGGTCGAGCAAAGATTATGGATACTCCATACGGTAAGATTGTTAAGAATTTGATGGATGAAGGCGCTACATTGGGGGTATCTTCTAGAGGCATGGGTTCGCTTAAAGCGGGACGCTCAGGCGCTCAAGAAGTGCAAGGTGATTTTTATCTTGCAACCGCCGCCGACATTGTTGCAGACCCATCTGCACCTGATGCTTTCGTAAGTGGCATCATGGAAGGTAAAGAGTGGGTGTGGGATAATGGCATCATCAAAGAAGTGAATATCGAAAGATATAAACAAGAAATTCAGAAAGCAACTCAGCGTTCATTGAATGAAGCAAAGTTGAGAGCATTTGAAGATTTCTTGTCAAAACTGTAAAACGAATAAATAATAGACAAACATAAGGAGTGTCCAAAATGTCAGTAGAAGACAAAATTAAAGAGTTATTGGAACAGTCTATGGCAGAAGCAACTGCACCTGGCAAGGGTGGCGGTAAAGCAGACGCAATGCAAAAGGTTGACGGCGACAAGGAAGATTTAGGTCCTGCAGTTGTCGAACCAGAAGCAAAGTCTGGTCCTGACGGTTCTAAGAAAGTTAAGAAGGCGTCTGCTCCTGGTGGTGATAAACCAGCAGAACCTATGGCGAAAGTCAAAGAAGAAGCAGAAGAAGACGAAGATTTAGACGAAGTTTCTGAAGGCGAACTTCCACCTGCTCTCGCTAAAGCAATTGCTAAGAAAAAAGCAGAAAAAGGCGAAGATGAGGGTGAAGAGGAAGAAGGCGATGAAGAAGAAAAGTCTGAATCCAAGAAGTCTGTAAAAGAAGCAAAAGTCACTAAGGAAGAGGACGATGAAGAAGAGTCCGATGACGATGATGACGAAGACGAAGACGACATGGAATAAATGAAGCACGGTAAGAAGATGGTTAAAGCATCTTATAAGTCAGAAGATATTGACTTAGGTGATGATGTTGCCGCTCTTGCTGAAGCAGTTTCACTTGACGAAGAAACTCAAGCAAAAGCAAAGACTATCTTTGAAGCGGCAGTTCTTTCTAAAGTGAACTATCATGTTGCTGAAATCAACGAAGCATTTGAGCAAGCAATCGAAGAAGAGACTGCTAAACTCGCTGAAGATTTGACAGATAAAGTTGATACTTACCTGTCATATGTTGTAGAACAGTGGACTGCTGATAACGAACTCGCAATTGAGCGTGGTCTGAAATCAGAAATCACTGAAGATTTTATTGTTTCTCTGAAGAAAGTTTTCGAAGAGCATTACATTGATGTTCCAGAAGACAAGTATGATGTGATGGCAGAACAGCAAGACAAGATTGCAGAACTTGAGACTAAACTCAATGAGCAAATCGAAAAGACTGCTGAAACTGCTAAAATCGTCAACGAAGCAAAGAAAGCAATTAAAATCGAGGAATCTGCGAAAGACTTGACCGATACTCAGAAAGAGAAGTTCATGTCATTAGTAGAAGGCGTTGAATTCGCTGATGAGGATTCATTCGCTAAAGAACTGGAAACACTCAAAGAGAGTTACTTTCCAAAGGTTGCCAAACCTATCGAAGAGGACGAGGTTGCTGTTGAAGAAGTTACAGAAGCAGTCAATCTAACCGGTGAGATGAAAGACTATGTTTCTGCAATCTCCAGAACATTAGGCAAATAAATTATATAAATATTACTTGAAAGTTAAAT
>Ga0181577_10004056_pt1 | contig 11345 bp, 14 predicted proteins | sample 101ome_21_FD_132468 | JGI IMG/M metagenome (GOLD analysis project Ga0181577, IMG submission 132468) | Coastal salt marsh microbial communities from the Groves Creek Marsh, Skidaway Island, Georgia - 101413BT metaG (megahit assembly) | ecosystem: Environmental > Aquatic > Marine > Intertidal... | reverse complement strand
TTCCGGCAACAGGAGCCGCCGGGCGCATGCAGGGTTTGCTAGGCTGGTGCTGGGCCCCCCTCGGGCCCATGCGTGAAGCGAGCAGGAGTATAGCAAGGGTGGAAGGAAGGTTCACGGGGCGAGCGGCGATGCTGCTGCGTTTTCACAAGCCCTACGGAGTGCTGTCCCAGTTCACCGACGAGAACGGCCGAGCCACGCTCAAAAGCTACCTTCCCCTGCCCCATTTCTATGCCGCCGGGCGCCTGGATCGAGATTCCGAGGGGCTTTTACTCCTGACCAATCACGGGGGCCTGCAGCACTGGCTGAGCCACCCCCGACATAAGGTGGGAAAGGGCTACTGGGCCCTGCTCGATCAAACTCCCGATGCCGCTACCCTGAGACGGCTCCAGGACGGCGTTATGCTGAAGGATGGGCCTGCCCGAGCCCTGAAGGCAGCCCTCTGCCCTGCCCCGAGCCTTCCCGAGCGCGACCCAGCCCCGCGAATCAAAAGCTCGAGCCACCCTTGCTGGCTGGACCTCACCATCGATGAAGGAAGAAACCGCCTCGTCCGTAGGCTCTGTGCTGCCGTAGGGGTGCCCGTGCTCCGCTTAATTCGCTATCGCATCGGGGACTACGCCCTCGAGGATCTCGCCCCTGGGGCCTATGCGGAGGCTCCCGTGCCGTCAGCTTTCAGGGGGCCCCTTCCCCAGAAGCCTCGTCCCAGGCGGCCAGGGCTCGCTGGTCCGACGGGGCGGCCTCGATCCAGACCTTCTCGCCGTCCCGGTCCTCAAGCTTCCAGAACACCACCTCGCTCTTAAAGGCGTCCATGATGTACTGCGCGCCTTCAAAGGCGGCATGGCGATGGGCGCTAGAGACCAGCACGAGCACAATCTGATCCCCCGGGCCGAGGGTACCTACGCGGTGAATGGCCTCCACCGCCAGGAGGGGCCAGCGCTTGGCCGCACGTTCGCAGACGGCGAGCATGGAACGCTCGCTCATACCCGGATAATGTTCCAGGGTCAGGCTGGCCACGGAGCCCGCCTGATCGCGCACGAGGCCCACAAAGGCGACCTCGGCCCCTGCCCCTGGGGCGGCCTGGCGAAGGCGCCGAAGGGCCTCCTCAACGGAGAAATCCTCCATCTGCACGGCAACAGATAGCACGGCTGAGCCGCTCATCCGCCGGTAACCGGGGGTAGGAAGGCGATCTCGTCCCCCGGATTAAGGACGAAGGCTTCGGTTTCCACAAAGGCCTGATTCACCGCAAGGCGAATTCCAGGCACGGTCAGCTGAGCTCGGGCGCCAGGAATCTCGGCGTCTAGGGCGAGAAGAAGCCCTTCCACCGTGAGCCCCGGGGCCTCTAGGGGCAGGCTGACGCGCTCGCGCCCCAGCGCTTCCCGCAGGCGGGCAAAAAAGCGAACCTCAAGCATGGGGCTCGGCCTCCCGGAGCCAGACCCCACTGGCGCCTCCGCGCTTCTCCTCCAGGGCGATGGCTTCGATGACCATGCCCCGATCAACGGCCTTGCACATATCGTAGACCGTGAGCGCCGCGAGGCTCACCGCGGTGAGCGCCTCCATTTCTACGCCGGTTTGCGCCGTGGTTTTCACCGTTGCCGACACCTGCAGGGTGTCCGGCCCCTCCACCTCGAAGGCCACCTTCACCGAGCTTAGGGGCAAGCTATGGCAGAGGGGGATGAGCTCGTGGGTCCGCTTTGCGCCCATGATGGCGGCGATGCGGGCCGTGGCCAGGACATCGCCCTTCCGATGCGTGCCCGCCTGAAGCTTCTGCAGGGTTTCCGGCGCCATGCGCAAGCGCCCGGAGGCCCGCGCTTCCCGAGCGGTGCTCGGTTTTTCGCCGACGTCGACCATGTGCGCCTGGCCTTCCGCGTCGAGATGGGTAAATCCGTCAGGATCGGTCACGCGCTGTTGTCCTCTTTACTGGTGGCCCACGGGCCTGCGCCGGTACAATAGCGACCGCATCCACCGCGAGAAACCCCCTGCCCATGGTTCAGGCGCTCCCTCCCCTATCCCTTGGCCCCGCCCCCCAGCCGGAAGCGGGCGCCCGCGTGGTCGTCGGCCTATCCGGCGGGGTGGATAGCTCCGTGGCCGCGCTGCGCCTGAAGCGCGCGGGCTTTGAGGTGATTGGCCTTTTCATGAAGAACTGGGAAGAGGACGACGGCACGGAGTACTGCACGGCCCTGGAAGATTTAGCGGATGCCCAAGCGGTTGCTGATTGCCTCGCCATTCCCCTAGAAACGGCGAACTTCGCTGCCGAGTACTGGGACGCCGTATTCGAGCATTTTCTCTCCGAGTACCAGGCGGGGCGCACGCCGAATCCGGACGTGCTGTGCAACCGGGAAATTAAGTTCAACGTTTTCCAGGACTACGCCGAGGCGCTAGGGGCGCATTGGGTGGCCACGGGGCACTACGCTGATTTGGCAACGCTAGGAGGGCAGCCGTGCCTGCTCCGGGGCGCCGATCCCAACAAGGACCAAAGCTACTTCCTCCACGCCGTCCCGGGGGCGCGCTTTGCTCAATGCCTCTTTCCCCTGGGCCCGAGCCCAAAGGCCGAAATCCGCCAGGAGGCGGAAGCCGCGGGGCTCCCTACCCACGCAAAGAAGGACTCCACGGGCATCTGCTTTATCGGTGAGCGGCGCTTTAGTGATTTCCTCGCGCGCTACGTGAAGGGCGAGGAAGGGGCCCTAGAAAGCGTTGACGGCGAAGAGCTCGGCGTTCACCAGGGCCTTGCCTTCTACACCTTTGGGCAGCGCCAGGGCCTCGGTATCGGCGGCCGGGCGGATAGCGACGGCACGCCCTGGTACGTGGTGGAAAAGGATGCGGCCCGAAATACGCTGATCGTCGCCCAGGGCCACGATCACCCCGCCCTCTTCCACAACGAACTGGTGGCTGAGGGGCTGAACTGGATAGGCCCGACGCCCATCCTACCCCTTCGCTGCACGGCGAAGATTCGCTACCGCCAGCGGGACCAGGCCTGCACCGTGTCCCCAGCGGGACCGGGGCAAGTTCGCGTGGTTTTTGATGAGCCGCAGCGCGCGGTGACGCCCGGACAATGGGTCGTTTTCTACGAGGGCGCTCGGTGCCTGGGCGGCGGCCAGATCATTCAGAGAAGGCGGGCATGACAACGCCCCACGAGGTCGCCAAGGCCCTGGCCGCGGTTTTTCAGAGCGCCGCTCTGGTCGAAGATGCGGCCCACGGCCGCAGCCTGGAGCCCACCCAGCTTTGCCCGCTCCTCGAAGCGGTGCTGATCGTCGATGCCCCGAATGTGGACGGCATTTACGGCGCTTCCTTGACCCTTGGCCTTCGATCGCTGGAAACCCAGCTTTCCCCCGGAGCCCGGCCCACGGGGGAAGTGCTGCGCTATGTCTTTGCCATGCTGCGCCTCGCTCATCAGTTTCAGCATGCTCCGGTGCTGCGGCAGGAAATGGACAAGCGCCTGGCGCGCCTGCAGGCCCAGCGGGCCCACTTTCCCGTGGATCACGAAACGCTCATCGAGGCCTTTGCGGAAACCTACAGCGCCACCCTCGCTACCCTGCCCCGGCGTATCGAAGTTCGCGGCCAGCGAGGCGCCCTAAGCCAACCTCGCACCGCGGCGCTCATTCGTGCCTGCCTTCTTGCGGGCGTTCGCGGCGCGATTTTGTACTTCCAGCTCGGCGGCCGCCGCCGCCACCTCTTCCTTCAACGGCGACGCCTCGTCGGCGCCGCTCAAGCCCTCTGCGAGGAACTGCCGTGACTGACACCGCCCATCCCCTCTTCGCCCTGTCCCCCCTCGACGGGCGCTACCGCAGCCAAGGGGACGGGCTTCGCCCGTTTCTCAGCGAATTCGGGCTTCTGCGCTTTCGCGTGGTCACGGAGGTGGAATGGCTGCTTGCCCTGGCTGCGGAGCCGACCTTTACCCCCCTGCCGCCCTTCAGCGAGGCGGATCAGGAATACCTTCGGGGCGTAGCGGAGCAGTTCTCTGCGGCGGACGCAGAGGAGATTAAGGCCACGGAGCGCACCACGAATCATGACGTCAAGGCGGTGGAATATTTCCTGAAGGCACGCCTGCGGGCTCGCCCCTCCCTGGCACCTTTTGAAGAATTCGTACACTTCGCCTGCACGAGCGAAGACATCAACAACGTCTCCCATGCGCTCATGCTAAAACACGCTCGAGACGAAGCCGTCCTGCCCGCCATGGATGCGGTGCTCGAGAAGCTCAAAAGCCTGGCCGATAGCCTGGCGGCGGTGCCCATGCTATCGAGGACCCACGGACAGCTGGCCTCCCCTACGACCATGGGTAAGGAGCTGGCGAACTTCGTCGCCCGCCTTCGCACGCAGCGGGATGCCTTTGCTGCCCTCCCCCTACCCGCCAAGCTGAACGGCGCGGTGGGGAACTTCAACGCCCACCTGGTAGCGGCGCCGGAAGTCGCATGGCCAGCCCTTAGCACGCGGGTGCTAGAAGGGCTTGGGCTCACCATGAATCCCTATACCACGCAGATCGAACCCCACGATGGCATCGCCGCCTATTGTCACGGGCTTCAGCGCTTTGGTCAGGTGCTGCTCGATATGAACCGGGATCTCTGGGGCTACATTTCCCTCGGTTACTTCAAACAGCGCGCTGTGGCCACGGAGACGGGCTCTTCCACCATGCCCCACAAGGTGAACCCCATCGACTTTGAAAACTCCGAGGGCAACCTCGGCCTTGCCCATGCGGTGCTGTCCCACCTGGCGGACAAGCTCCCCGTGTCGCGGTGGCAACGGGACCTCTCCGATTCCACCGTGCTGCGCAACCTTGGGGTCGGCCTGGGCCACCTCATGATTGCCCTCACCGCGGCGCTGCGAGGCCTGGGGAAGATCGAGGCCGATCCGCAGCGCATGGCCCAGGATCTCGATAACAGCTGGGAAGTGCTGGCCGAACCGATCCAGACCATTTTGCGCCAGGAGGGGGTGGATCAACCTTACGAGCGCTTGAAGGAAGCGACCCGGGGTCGGCATCTTGATGCCCAGGCCGTGGGCGAGCTGCTGGAAGCCCTCCCCCTTTCCGCCGAGGGCCGAGCGCGCCTTCAAGCCCTCACCCCGGCCACCTACCTTGGCCTTGCGGAAACGCTTGCGCGCTCCGTCTGATGACCCTACCGCCGCCTCGTCCCCATCTGTTTTTCGCCGCACCCTTTCCCGAGGGGGCGAGAACCATGGAGGGCCAGGAGGCGGCTTTTTTTGAGCATTACTGGGGGCGGAGGCCCGCCGTTCTCCCCGGGGCCCTCCCGGGAGGGCTGCCCCTGGATGGGAATGAGCTCGCGGCCGTCGCCTGCGAGCCCGCGGCGGAAGCCCGGCTTATCGAAGGCGCAGCGCCAAAGCTCAGGCTGCGCCATGGGCCCTTTGCAGACGAAGATATTGAAGCCCTGGGCTTCGAGCGCCCCTGGACACTCCTGGTCAACGCCGTGGATCACTGGCTCCCGGGGCTGGCAACGGTCTTTGAAGCGGTCCCCTTCCTACCGCCCTGGTGCATCGACGATTTAATGGTGAGCTTTGCCACCGCCGGCGGCTCCGTGGGCGCCCACGAGGATCGCTACCACGTGTTCCTCATGCAGCTTGAGGGCGTGCGCCGCTGGGGCCTGGCCCCTGGCCCTGCGCACCCTGAGCACCACGAAACGGTGGATGGGCTGGATTTGTTGAACCCCTTCGAGCCCACCACCACGCTTCAGGCCCACCCCGGGGACGTGCTCTATCTTCCCCCGGGCTGGGGCCATCACGGAGTAGCAGAAGGGCCCTGCCTGACCCTTTCCCTAGGCATCCGCACGCCCACGGCGACGGAACTTCTTGAAGCGCTTCTTGATCATGCCCTGGAGCGCGGGGCCGATCCCACGCCCCTGCCCCTGCTGCCCACCTTCGGTGCCCTTCCGGGCCATCCTCCGGGGGCATCGGCCCCGCTACGGGAGACCCTCGCGGGCCCCCTCCTCGATGCGCTGTGGGGAGCGGGCCCACCCAATCGAGCCCTCGCGTCGGCCCTCACCCGACCGCCGCGTCAGGCCCCGGAACTCGACACCCGTCGAAGCGAGCCCGCCTTCCAAAAAGCTTTCAAGCGCTTCCAAGCCCTACTCCCGGCTCCCGGGCGACGTTGGCAGTGGGTTGAGGAGGCGGGCCAGGGCTGGCTGATTAGTGACCAGATGGCGCTTCCCTGCCCGCTTGATGAAACGGCTCGAGCCCCCTTTCTCCGCCTCGCGCCCCTGCGAGAGGATGCCCTGGGCACCAAGGCGCAGCGGGCCTTTGCCTGGGCATGCTACGAAGCGGGGCTTTTCCTCTTCCCTGACGAATAAAAAAACCCCCGGCACCTCAGGGGCGGCGGGGGTTTTTCAAGCGCCCCTTCCGAAAGGGAAGCGGCGCTGGCGTTGATGCTTTAGAGCGGAGGCAGTGCCGAAGGGAAGAACCGGAGGTCCTCGCCTTGCTGAGCTAGCGCGTAGCCCCGGGCCTGCATGCACTGCTCGTACCCGGCCAGGCTTTGGGCTTTCTCGACGCAGGCTTGATTGTTGCCATCGAAATTGACGGCCGCTGCGCGACTCTCCGCGACCCATTCATGGGTCAGTTGGGATTCCAGTGCGGGGGGGGTGGTTGCACAGCCCGCGGACAGCGCCGCCGCGACAGCCAGACCCACCACTTTCATCGAGATCGCTTTTTTCATAGTTCTACTCCTTTCCCCTTCCCGTCGCTAGGAACAGCGAACCTATGGGTGGAACATTAGTCCTAGGAAAAAGATTCCGCAAGCGGGCAGGCTCACAGCTTTATGACACTTTTATGTCACCAAAATAGAGGGAATCGCAGACGATCCTCCGGAAAAGAACCATTTAAAGCATTGTTTTTAAACGCTTTATGTAGATTTTCCGGGCGCTCCCTTGTTGATACGGGGCGTCATATTAGTGTCATTTAAAGGAATTTCAGCCGACGAACGGTCGAATTTTCGGCAAATAATTTCTTGCCAGAAGCTCAAAACAATAGAATGACGAGGAGTGGGGGCGCCTAATCGTCGTCGATGAGACGGCCAGTGCGGAATTTATGCTTGAGTGTGTACCAGCTGGGATAGGGAATGCGTCGAGGATCGCTCTTAGCGGTCCAAAACCGCACGACTCGCCCGTCAGATAGGCGGAGAGCCTTCGCCACGTCTTTATTCGAAATGCCGAGCACATCCATCCAAGCTCGGAGATCTCGGGCTGTGGGGGGCCATGCGGCCATGGCGCGCTCGGCTCGGCCATGCTTGTCGAGCTTGTCCTCCTCCGGGGCCTTGGGCGCCGGGTCGTTCAGCTCCAAGGCTCGAGCGAGGGCCTTGGTGGCTTTCTTTCCCTTCTCTGCCATGGCGGATCCGTCAGAGCAACGCTGTCGACGCCATGATGATGCCATTATCGTCGGCATAAAGGTATGCGCCGGGCACTAAGGTCACGCCGGCGAAGCTTACCGCGACGTCCCGATCCCCTAAGCCACGCTTAACGCTTTTTCGGGGATGGGCGAAAAGCGCCTGAATCCCAAGATCGATCTCGGGAAAGTCCTGGACGTCTCGGACCGCGCCATAGACCACAATACCGGCCCAGCCGTTGTTCGCTGCCTTCCGCGCCAGGTTGTCCCCCAGGAGCGCGCAGCGATCGGAGGCGCCGCCGTCCACCACCAGCACCCGCCCTGCCCCACCTTCCTCAACGGCCTCGGCTACCAGGGAATTATCCTCAAAGCACTTGATCGTGCTGATCGGTCCTCCGAAGGCCCGGCGGGCCCCGAAGTTTCGGAAAATCGGCGCCAACACGGTCACGGCATCACCGTGCGCGTCGCACAGATCCGGCAGAATAAGGTCCATCACTGATCCTCGCTTAAGCGCAGGCGGAGCCCCGCCCAATCATCCCGGTAGCTTACGGTGCGCATCCGGAGTCCATCCCCGGGCGCCTGCGAGGGCGTTGGGGACAGGCGAGCGCCCGTCTCTAGATCGAAGCAGAATCCATGCTTCGGACACCATAGGCGGCGCCCATCGCAGTCCCCCTTAGCGAGGGCCGCTTCAAGATGAGGACAGCGGTCCTCCAGACCGAAGGCCCGCCCCCCTTCCACAATCAGTAGCCAGCGCCGCCCCCGATGGCTCCGGGTGATGCGAGCGCCGTCGCGAAGGGCCTGGGCCCGTGCCATGGGCAGGAAGCCATCCTCCTGTAGCCCCGGCACGCCCCAGGCCATGGTCCCCTAGCCTCGCTCGGCGATGGGGGTAACGGCCCGAGGTTCGGCGCCGATGTAGCCCGCGCTCGGGCGGATGATGCGGTTGTTGCTCCGCTGCTCCATCACGTGGGCAGCCCACCCGGTTAGGCGGGAGCAGACGAAGATCGGCGTGAAGAGCTTCGTGGGAATGCCCATGAAGTGGTAGGCCGAAGCGTGGAAGAAGTCGGCATTGGGGAAGAGCTTCTTCTCGTCCCACATGAGCGTTTCCACAGCGCAGGAGACGGGATAGAGCACCGTATCGCCCACGGACTCAGCGAGCTTCTCGGACCACTTCTTGATGATGGCATTCCGCGGATCGGAGGTGCTGTAGATCGCGTGGCCGAAGCCCATGATCTTTTCCTTCCGCTCCAGCATGCCCTTCAGGCCCTCGATGGCGGCATCTACGGAATCGAACTTCTCGATCAGTTCCATGGCAGCCTCGTTGGCGCCGCCGTGGAGCGGACCCCGGAGCGATCCAATGGCGCCAGTGATGCAGGAGTGCATGTCGGACAGGGTGGATGCGCAAACCCGAGCCGTGAAGGTGGACGCGTTGAACTCGTGCTCCGCGTAGAGGATCAGGGAGACGTTCATCACCGCCTCGTGGAGTGCGCTCGGCGCTTCTCCAAGCAGCGTGTGGAGGAAGTGGCCAGCGATGGAGTCATCGTCCGTGGCCTCATCGATGCGCACCCCGTCGTGGGAGAAGCCATACCAGTAGTTGATGATCGAAGGGAAGACGGCGAGGAGCCGGTCCGCAGCATCTTCCTGCTGGGAGAAGTCCTGCTCCGTTTCCAGGTTGCCCAGCATGGAACACCCCGTGCGCATGACATCCATGGGGTGGGCGCTGGCGGGGATGCGCTCGAGCACTTCCTTCAGAGCCGGCGGGAGGCTCCGAAGGCCTTTCAGCTTGGCGCGGTAGGCGTCGAGTTCGCCCTGAGTCGGAAGCTCCCCTTTCAGAATCAGATGGGCCACCTCTTCAAAGCAGGTGTTCTCGGCCAGATCGGTGATGTCGTAGCCCCGGTAGGTGAGCCCCGTGCCGGTCTTGCCCACGGTACAGAGCGCCGTTTCCCCGGCCACCTGGCCCCGGAGGCCGGCCCCGGTCAGTTTCTTTCCTTCAGCCATTAGTTCGACTCCTTAGCGTTGTCCCCGAAGAGGGCGTCAAGCTTCCCTTCGTATTCGTGATAGCCCAAGAAATCATAGAGGTCCATGCGGGTTTGCATGGTCTCGACGACATCCCTTTGATGCCCCTTCTCGCGGATGGAGCGATAAACGTTGAGCGCGGCCTGGTTCATGGCCCGGAAGGCCGACAGGGGATAGAGGGCCATGGCGATGCCCACGGATCCGAGCTCTTCGCAGCTGTAGAGCGGCGTTTGCCCAAACTCCGTAATGTTGGCCAGCACGGGCACGTCCACCGCGTCGACGACCTCCTTATACATGGAGAGATCGGTCATGGCTTCGGCGAAGATCGCGTCGGCGCCCGCTTCCACGAAGGCCTGGGCCCGCTCCACCACGGCGGAGAAGCCTTCCACCGCGAGCGCGTCGGTGCGCGCCATGAGGATAAAGTCCGGATCGCTCTTCGCATCGGCGGCGGCCTTTAAGCGGTCGCACATCTCTTCCGTAGACACGATGGCCTTATTTGGCCGGTGCCCGCACCGCTTCTGCGCCACCTGGTCCTCCAGGTGCACAGCGCCCGCCCCGGCACGGATCATTTCCTTAACCGTGCGAGAAATGTTGAACGCCCCGCCCCACCCGGTGTCGATGTCCACCAAAAGAGGCAGCTCCGTGGCCGCGGTGATCCGGCGCACGTCCTCAAGCACGTCGTTCATGGAGGTGATGCCCAGGTCCGGGAGTCCATAGGAGGCGTTGGCCACCCCGCCACCGGATAGATAGATGGCGCGATAGCCCACCCGCTCCGCCATCATGGCGGCGTAGGCGTTGATCGTGCCCATCACCTGAAGGGGGGCCTCTTCCTTCAGCGCCTGCCGAAAGCGGGCCCCTGCTGATTGTTGTTTGGCCATGCCTGCTCCTACTCCTCTCCAGTATCCACCGCACGAAGCTGCGCGGCGTAAAGATCCTCGATGTTTCTCCTGGCCTTAGCGATATGGCGGCGCATGAGTTGCTCCGCAAAGGCCCCATCCCGCTCCCGCATCGCATCGACGATGGCTCGGTGCTCTCGAAGGGCCGTGGTAGACCGGCGCCCCTGGGCGACGAAGGTGCGGCGATAAAGCCGCATCAGGTGGTAAAGCTGGTCGCATAGAATGGGAATCAGCGCCGGATTCTCGCTGGCCTGGGCAATGCGAAAGTGGAAGTCCAGATCCCCCTCGTCCTGCACATAGGCGGCCCCCGCGTGCAGGGCAGCGCCCTGTTCGTGCTCATCGAGCAGCGCCGCCAGGGCTTCTAGGGTGGCCTCCGGGGCCCGCTCCGCGGCGAGGCGGCACGCCATACCCTCAAGGGCCTCCCGGGCGTGGTACAGATCAATCAGCTTGGGGAAGGACAGGGTGACGACCCGCGCGCCTTGATGCACCGGTCGTTCAATCAGGTGACGCTCCGCAAGGCGGGCCAGAGCGTCGCGAAGGGGGCCCCGGGAGACCCCAAAACGCGCCGCCAAGGCAGGCTCCAAGATGCGCTCCCCGGGGACCAGATCGCCGGAGACGATGGCTTCCCGAAGGCGCAAAAACACCTGATCCGCGAGGGTACCCGGAGTGGGTGATAACGAATGGGTGGAAGGTATGGCTCCCATAGCGCCCCCTCAACCTCCTTTTCGTTAACACCTTAAGAGGACCGGGAGCCTAAACAGCCTGAGCAATAATGTCAATAAAACGGCAAAAGTTATTATAAAACAATCACTAATGCGGATTTATGAAATTTGATCAGAAAAGCTTTCTGCAAGCCTTTCCGCCCAAACTGTTAACACTGGCTAGCCCAACCGCAGCGAGGCCTCCTCCAGTCGGGTTTTTAGCTCGTCGTAAGTCTCCGCCGCGTCGAACTGGGGAAAGGCATCCTTAACGTTTTGGGGCGCAGAGAAGAAGAAACCCGCATCCGCTTCCTCAAGCATCGCCGTATCGTTAAAAGAGTCCCCGGCGGCGAGCACCGTGTAACGGAGGTCGTGGAAAGCTTTTACCGCGGCCCGCTTCGGGTCCGGCTGGCGGAGGCGGTAG
>Ga0181577_10004054_pt1 | contig 11348 bp, 17 predicted proteins | sample 101ome_21_FD_132468 | JGI IMG/M metagenome (GOLD analysis project Ga0181577, IMG submission 132468) | Coastal salt marsh microbial communities from the Groves Creek Marsh, Skidaway Island, Georgia - 101413BT metaG (megahit assembly) | ecosystem: Environmental > Aquatic > Marine > Intertidal... | reverse complement strand
ATATACCAAGTCATCACTCAACCTTTGCGTTACGTTTCCTATGTCCGTTCCATGCTACAAAACCACCGATACGCAATGCCCAGTAAGCAAGGTAGTTCAACAGATGAAATCCATTCTGTTCAATATTAATATCTCTGAAGATGATATCAGCTTGCTTTTGAGTAAGCGTACCCATCGTACCACCTGATTTCTTCTTCAATGTTTCATATTTATAAGCGTAGTCATGGATGAGTCCGCCCATCAACAAGACGCCTGTCGGTGACAACCATGCTGCAAGGAACTTAGGAACCGATGCTCCGTCAAACTGAAATCCAGCAGGGATGACATATGTCTCGCCCTTGAGTTTGTACTCAAAGTCTTTTCCTATTTCCCACTGACGAACACCCATGAACCACATCCAGATTGCACCCCAGAAACCTTTGCCTGCAGTTCCAATCTTAATAGGCTGCATGTGTGGCATCTCTTTATATGAGAAGCCGACTAGCTCTTCTTCCTGATCGACGCCAAACATATTGGCAACCCATCCGATTAGAATCAAAACGCCTACGACAGTGAACTGCCACCAAGTTACTAATTGATCTACTACAAATTCCATTTTACTCCCCCAATGAAACTTTCCCTTCGGCAATCAAACGATTACGATTTGCTAAATGTGCATCTTGTATCTCATCTTTTGATTGGCCGTCGTATGCAACTGCATGGCCTTCCTCAATCAATATCTCTGTTACGGTCTTGCCTCCGACTCGGAAGTCTCCAAGGACTCGACCAAATTTACCCTTCATATCTTCACCATGCTTATCATCCTTTGTGATAAGAACAGTCTCTTCACCGAGCAACTCCTTAAGTCTTTCCTTTGCGGCAAGACCAAACAGCTTCTCAATTTTATCAGATGTCCGTGACTCAGGTGTATCGATACCCATGATTCGTACACGTTCATCAGTTAATACGATACCAAAACCAAGATCGATATCGACATCTACGGTATCTCCGTCTACGACTTTGAGTACCTTTGCGTCATATTCGTTCATTTCTCTCTCCTATACTGCATGTCAACCATTTTTTGGTGCAGTAATTGTTGTGCCAAACCGTTTCTTAAACCTTTCCGAGATTCTGGCACACGAGTCTCGGCGTATCCTTGAGCGTCTGGTAAATATCCTCCATTTAGAACTTTTTGATATTCGTTAAATCCAGGTGTGTAATTAATTAAGGCAAGTATCTGTGCTTGACTTGCCTTCTGTTGTTCGAGTGAAGCTGCATCACTTAAATTCTTTGCGAGGTTCTTTGCTCTCTCGACTGCAGCCTTCTTTATATTTTGCTTAGCGTCTGGCTCTTCGTCATCTACCAGTTCAGGATCATCCTCGGATTCTGTTTGCACGATCTCAACAGTTTCCGTGGTCTCTACTTCCTCGACTGGTTCTTCGACAACTTCAACAACTGCGATTGGCTCAGGCTCTATTGTCTCGGTTAAGTCTCCGAGGACTGAGTCGACGACTGGATCTCCTGTGATTGGGACTTCTGCGATTTCTTCCGGATCAAGGAATAGCATTGTCTCCGTCGATGTTGTTGGAACCTCCTCTTCATGATGATCCTCTTCCGTGAAGACATATTCTTCAGCTACAGCCCCCGCATAGTTTGGACAAGTCGTATCATATAGACCACTCATCGTACATTGTTGATTGAAATATGCAGCTGCATATCCAGGACATCCAGTATCATACAACGCATCAGCTGCACAACTCTGATCATAGAGAAACTGTGCATAAGCCTCTGCGTATCCATCACATTGTGGATCATAGAGTGCATTATTATAGCATGGGTTTGCCGAGTACGTTAATGTAATGTACGAGTTTGCTACATTAAACTCAGGTCCGTAATGTCCTGCCCAATAGCCAACATCATTTCCCTCAGCCTCAACCGATAGATTCCCAAAGAAAGAAGGATCTAAGAACTGATCCGGAAAAGTTTCTGTTCCGGTATGATAGGTCCAGTCATGCGAGTAACCATAGTCATACTCATATGATCGATACAGATCTCCATTTGCTTTATACACGTCTACAGTAATTACAAAGTCGTCTGCACCACCCTGCTGTTGATATAGATTTGCATTACCGTTTTTTATCTGCCATTGATACTGGAATCCCTCTACCTGAATCCCTGTTTGAGCTAACGCTTGATTGATAGCAATTGTCTGGCTGATGATTCCACCGCCGTATCCCCAGTAGAATGTATTCCCACCAAGATTCGGTGTCTCGCCTCCGCTGTTGCCACCCCAATATCCTGAACCGTAATTACCGGACCAAGTCGATCCTAGTATATTACTTGTGGAATCAGAGTAGGAGCCAAAGGAGAGCAGCGAGGCTAAAACCAGTAGCAGCCCCTTCCAGTGCTTCGTTCTCACGATATTTGATCTCTATCTCAGTGGGTTTCAACTCAGGGTGTTTATCCCAGAGTTCCTTTGCTTCGGCACCGATCTTTCCTTCAAACGGACACGGCGTTCCGGCCATCTCCATTGCCTGAAATACTCGACCATCTCCACACATAACAGAAACTGCGGCAACCTTCATTCCCATATCATAAAGAGTCTTTGATAGTTTGAGACGTTCACAATTCAAGTCTCGTACAGTAGAACCACCAGAGATACCAAGAATCTGAGTCTGTACTGCACCAGAAACTCCGACAGTACAAAGGTCAGAGTTACTTGAATTAATAGCCGGTGAGATGGCAGATGACGGAGGAGACTTCACCGTAGTCTCGGTTTTACCTGTCGTTGTAACATTGCTTGATGACGTGGATTCAGTTACAATGGGGTCTACCGCATAGGCAGAGCATGTAAAGGCCACAAAGGCAGCAATCACTAACCTTCTAAACATCTATATTCCTTAATTGATTAATTGAAATAAAACCCATACGCCAAGACCTATTGCTAGAAACCCTGATACTACAGCGATTCCAATAGTAAATGTATCTACTAGCGCCTGTTTTCTTTTTAACCTTGCTCGTTGTTCTTCTTTCTTTGCTTCTTCTCTTGAGTGTTTCATATCAGACTGGAACTGAAGCCAGTCGGTCCACATTCCTGCACGACCCTGATAGATCATCATTTGTTTTAATTCTTCTTCTTGCTGCTTGAGTTGCTCAGCAGCCATAAAAGCTTGTAGATCGGACTTGTACCCATGCTCGTGAGCCTTCTTTTGAATCTCTTGTTTTATACCAAAATATTCAGCAAGCGCTTCACCAGCAGCATAGATCTCCTGCCCATTATGAATGGTTTGCTTGATGACATCAAAAGCTGCATTTGCTGCCGCTAATTCTGCTATCATAATCTGTCCTCTCTGAGACTATTTATAAAAAATTGTACACAAGTTTAGCTTCGTGATATAATAAATAACATTATGAACGGAAAAAACCCTGAGAATTACACGTGGTCATCACGAGATGAATGTGAGTTCGAGTCATACGAACCCGCTTTATTGAATGATTGGTTTATTAAGACATCAACATATGGAACACAAATCCAAATGTTTGCTTATAACATACACACGGGAATGACAATCATTCGTTGGTTCACGGAAAAAGGTGAGGCAGGCGAGTGGTTGGAACATTTAACAGATCTATAGGATTCGTTGAAGCAAAGAGATAGGTAACTGGACGAGGGTTCGACTCCCTCCATCTCCACCAAATATCATTCATGGAAGAGTGGTATTCGGGGGGATGTCCTGGGTTCGACAGGTGCTCAAGGCTTTGTGGAGAATCGTCAGGCAAGACGCAAAAACCAAAACTAAAATAAACGCAAACGATGACGTTTACGCTTTAGCCGCATAGGGCTAAACGGGGTTCGGCCCACCTTGTAATCCAACGGGCCACTTTAAAGGTATACGACGATGAGAAATTTTATTATACTCATGTTGTTATGGATGGCAGCTCCTAGTTTTGCGGAAGTTCAGATGAGAGAACAACCACTTCCGATGCAATGCTTTGAGGCAACGCACTTTTTTAATGGATTGAAAGAACGGTATGGCGAAACAAACGTATTCGCATCAGACTCAGTAAATCACTTGGATGAAGATTTAATGCATCAGTTATGGATGAATCCGAGTACTCAGACTTGGACGTTCACTGTGTTGAATGTACCACGTAATTGGGTATGTATTGTAGCAAGTGGTCAAGGATTTCTAGATCTGACAAAAACTGGAATTTAATAGTGATAGATCTTGGTGATGGTATAGAAGTTATAGAAATTCCTTTTAGTCGATTAGTTCAATACTGGAAAACAGTAAATCACTTCAATGACCTAAACAAAAAATATAAACCATTTGTAAAACGCCTTGGCCCATTTCAAATTACATTTGATAATCCAAAATATAAATGCTATGGTTTATTTGATCAGTACTGTGGAAAAGAAAAAATGATTGGCGGCACTCAATTAATGGAGTGGGAACCGAATACTATTCGTTTTCGAACAATAAACATAATAAAAGAATATCGACACCAAGATTTAGGATGGTGTCTTTTAGAAGCTGCATATAAAGAAGATTGGCAAGATTATGAAAATTTGTTTGGTTGGATGAAGATAGATAAATTAGATTGGGCCTTAAGTAAAGGGTTTAATATAATCAAAGGAAGTGAACAAGATAATCATGTTGGTATTATGAGAAAAATGTGATGTATGGTCTTTATTCAAATACTATAGAACGGTTTTTAGTCATTGATGATGATAAACATGTTTTATATACAGTAGCAATATTATTGACATCTAAAATTCATTGTAATGTTGTAAAATTCGATGAATCAAAAATTAATAATCACAATTGTTCTGAATGGACTTTAATAAACCCAACTAAACTCTCACAAGATCTACCTTACCCTAGAGTTATTAATAACTTTCAGGATAGCTGCAAGCTAGTAGGTGCCCAAACAAACACGCCATCAAACATTTTTACAAACCATCTGATGCATATACAATTTGTGTATATTATTGTTAAATCGATTATTTGGGTAGAATTATCTCAACCAGCAAGTTTTGATCATACCTTTGATTTCATAAATGATGACTTAGTAAAATTTCACGCAGATCCGGATTTTATGAAAAAGGAATTATTTAAATCAGTATATGAAAGTAGTAATATTGATGAATTGTATCAAAAAATAAAATTACTTTCTCTCAGTTGGAGCGAAGGATTGAGAAAAAAACAGTTTATTCGGAATGTAAATAAAAATGCAGAACAAATATTTACAAATACACTTTACTCACTTTAAACAATATCATAAAAAAATGTTTGAAAGATTTAACTTCACTAATGATGGAGCTAAATTTTTTTACAACGTGGGTTTATCATTTGGATTTAATGGATACGTACCCCGGGCCGGTGTATGGTCTACACCTTGGGATGGAGATTTAGTGATTCATGGTGAAAATAATATGCCAGTATATGATCCAAATTTTACAAAATCATTTTCTCAAATTTCAGATGAAACCGCAAAAAAGATCGCAGATAGGATTGATACATCTGATGAAAAATTTTTAGTGTTATATTCTGGTGGTATTGATTCTACATGTACAGTTGCTGCGCTTATAAAAAACCTTACACAAAAACAGTTAGAAAACATTACGATTTCATTAAGTTTTGATTCTATTGTAGAAAATAAGTATTTTTACGATAACTTTATTAGGGGTAAAATAAAAATTCATGATAGTCATGAATTTGATATGAGGAAAACTGTACTTGAAAAAGGATATACTGTAATCACTGCGGATCAAGGTGATGCATTATTTGGAACCGAGCTCGGTACAAAAATGTATCCTTTAATAGAATATTATTTCATTGATAAAACTGAGTCTAACTACTATAAAAAAAATATTTCTAATCCGGATGTGCATTATTCAGAATACAAAGACATGATTATTTGGTATCTTAATAATTGTATGAATGGCCGATTTAAAAAATATGGATTAACATCAGAAAAAACATCTTTTGATTTAATATTTGGTAAAATATACTATGACCGTCTTGTAAAAAATATAGAAACGTCTAATTGCCCAGTAAACTCTTTACATGATTTCTTCTGGTGGATAATTTTTAATATTAAATATATTCACTGTGCTTTGCGAGCTGGAGGTGTACAATCAACAGGAAGAGACCGTAGTAAAATATTTTCTAAATGCATAAACTGGTTCGGCAATCAAGATTTTCAAAGTTGGTCTATGGCAAATAATAACAATGGACAAAAAATAAATGGATGCACACAGGGAAGATATAAAATAGCAGCCAAAGACTATATTCATGAACTAGATAATAATGATTGGTATTACTGGTACAAAATGAAAGTACCATCAAAGCAAATAATTGTTAATAGATATCGAGAAGATATATATGAAGAAACAGAAACTATGTTTGGCTTAGATGAAAATTATCAAATGATTCACTTTACAGATCCAGGCATAACTGAGTATTTCTATGAAAAAATAAAATCATTTGATGTATAAATAGAATTGTACTTAACGCTAAAGGAGTGATAGAATGAAAACCATTCGTTGGGTAATTGCTCACGAACCAATCGATCTTTTTCTGCGTGCCGCAGAAAGGTTTAGATCTCAAGTTGTCGAGCAAACAGATGGTGAACTAGATATTGAAATTTTATCTCTCACCGAATATTCAGAGAAATATAATAACGGTGAAAAGGTTACAAAGCATGACCTTCTGCGATTAATGGAAGAAGGTGTAGTAGAAGCATCTCAAATGTACACTACATGGCTTGGAGATTGGAACAAGGATATGTGGGCATTAGACATGCCTTTCTTATTCCGTGATCATGACCATGCTGCTCGTGTTTTAGAAGGCGAGATTGGTGAATGCATTCTTGACGGATTAAAAGAGACGTCACCAGTAAAAGGTCTTGCCTTTACATATTCTGGTGGATATCGTGTAATTCCTGCTGCACAAGAACTAGATACAGTCGAAGCATTTCGTGGAATGAAGATTCGCACATCTAGATCTCCTGTTGCTGCTGATACATTTAAAGCAGTTGGTGCTGAGGTAGTTAATACAGTCGAACTTGAAGAAATGAACGAGGCTCATGTTGATGGTGTCATTGAAGGCGGTGAGTCTACATTTGTAAGAATTATACCATTGAAACAAGGTGAGACATTTGGTACAGTCAACGATACCGCTCATTCTCTTTTCTTGACTTCAATCATCGTAGGTAAAGAGTTCTATTCAAAACTCGATGAAAGAACTCAACAAGTATTAAAAGACGCTGCATTAGATGCCGCAAGAACAGAACGTAGAGAATCTGTTGAAATGCTTCCTGGTATTGAGGCTGATTGTAAATCTCAAGGTATTAAGATTATTAAGATGGCGGAAAAAGAAACTGTCAAGTTTAAAGAAGCTACTGCCCATTTATATGATAAGTATATGAATGTGTTTAGTAATAATATTATTGAGAGAATCCAACAAGCCTGAGGTATAAATGCTAGATTATGAAGTAAGAGTTGTCGATGATGCTATTCCCGACAACATAAGAAAATTAGTATGGGACTATCTCCTTGAACAGACTTGGGCTGTATCTTGGAAGAAAAAGAGTGGAGATAAGTCCCATCAAATTTACGAGTATAAACCAGGCAAGTATAAAAATTTAGAATATCCTCAAAGAAAAGAAGAGCCCGAGCATTTATTCATGCCAAGGGTTCATTTTGCTTCAGATCAAGAAAGCCTCAAAGACCATCCTCCGATATATCAGCTATGGCAATGTATTAATATGACCTTTGATGGTGAATTTGAAATAGCTGGTATACCAGAAGGAACTGTCCCAGCAAGTTCGCCTAATGAAAAAATAAGAGAAAAATATACCGCACCTTTAACTCAAGATCCATCTTTAGAACGAGGATGGAGGGTTTACGCTGCAGCACAACCAAACGAGCATCTTAAGCGTACACACGGTGTTCATAGAGATCAACCTGATGAATTGATAGATAACACATATACATGTTTATACGTTGCAAATCCTGAGTGGTATCCAACTTGGTTTGCTGATAATATGTTTTATACAAGTGGACATTCTGAAACCGACGACGATCAAAGATATCAAAGGGGCTGTCAACGTCGAGGATTTCAAATAGATTGGGGAGATGACTGTAAAGTCGTGAGCCCAAAACCGGGGAGAATTATTTGTTATGATTCTCGCAGACTACATACAACAAGACCAGCTTCAATATTTGCTGAAAGTGATCGAAAAGTTGTGACATTTAGATTAAGGAAAAAATAAAATGATTTTTAAATTTAATGAAAAACATCCACGTACAATTGTGAAAGCTGTGTCTTGGAGAATCCTCCTCACGCTATCACATTTTGTTAATGGATTAATTGTAACAGGTTCTGTTATGATTGGTCTGAAAATCGCTGGTTGGTCAGCGCTCATCAATACTATATTGTATTATATTCATGAGAGAACCTGGAACTGGTTGCAATGGAATAGAAAGGCTGATGCCGAAGATAATCGTTTCTTCGAAGACGGTCATCCACGAACAACTACTAAAATGATTACATGGAGATTAGTAGTTAACTTTTCTAACTTCTTTATTCCCTACTTTGCAACAGGTTCATGGGGTACTGCTGGTGCTTTCTTTACAATTGCGGTTATCGTCAACATGACTCTTTACTATCTGCATGAAAGAGGATGGAATCTGATCAGGTGGGGTAAAGATGTCGAAGAAAATAACGACACCGATCAACCTACTGAACTAGCCAGCACTAAGTGACAATAATACAAAAAAAGGGAGATGGACAAATTCCTCTCAGTTGGTATGAAAAATATTCTAGAAACCCAACAAAGTTCACTCCCACTGAAGAGGACATCAGGTGCGAGCTACAATTGCAAGCACTTGATTCCTTTGAATTACTAGAGCCAAAAATAAATTTAAATCAATTCGAAAGAGAATTGTCATTATTTGATAATGATTGGGAACCATATCAACCCAAGCCATGGGTGACTAATAACAGGGAAGCACTAGTGTTATCTGGATTAGAAGGTAGTACTCCATCTGAAAACTTATCAGTTCCCGAAGCAAGGATAATGACAGGAAATAAAAGACTATTAGACGTAGATTTTAATCATAAAACCGAAGTCTATCATGAATTAAAATCCTTACATCCTTTGTTAGAACCATTTGGAACGCTAGGTAGAACATTTCTCGTCAAAGTAAATGCAGGAGGCTGGTTCCCTCCACACAAAGACTACCCGCTTATAATTAGAAAAACCATTCGTATTGTAGCATTTTTATCCAAAAACTGTGACTCTGATTCTTTCGAATGGTCGCATAGCGGGGTAAAACAAGATATTATTCCTGGAAGAGCTTATTGGGTAGACACTATGAAAGCACACCGAACTCATTCTTGGAAAGATAATTCTATTCATCTAATTGTTAATATTCCAAAAACATGGGAAAACGTTTTAAAATTATGTTCTATGACATATTATAAATAGTTAAAAAATAGAGGGTATTTAAAATGTATAAATTGGTAGCGACATTCACAAGGCCTAACCTTGATATACCATTCTGGAAACCATCACAAGAAGACAAAGATCGTAGCTTTAGTAATTATGGATTTACTCGCACTAGGGAAATATCTGAAGATGGTTTAGTACTGACTATTACAACACTTGCAGAGAGTGAAGAAATATTTAATCGATCAGTGCAAGATGCTCGTGAAGGTAAATTACCTTCACATAGCGAAAGAAATGCTTATAACGAAGCAAATGGTATCGTTCGTAAAATTACTTTTAAAGGAACGGTTGATTAATACTTACGGGCAGACAGTAATTTCTTTTACTCGGTGAGGCTGATCTAACACCCACTGTATGACTTCACAACAGTAATAAATTGGCATTTTTTCAGCAGTTATGTGTTCGACTCGTGGTGAATCAAAATAACCAAATCTAATGATTGTGGTATTAACCCCTTGATAAAATAATTGTTCGTTTGCCTTATCTAAAGCAGCTTTTTCAACAGCATAAATGTGCGGTTTCTTTTTTATTCCATCAGGTGAATTTGAACCAATGTTGATAATTCTTTTACCAAGTTTTGCAGCTCGGTATAACAATTTGACCTGTTCAAATTCTTCATGTTTACAGTTTATAAAAACATCACACTCTTCTAAAGAATCCGTGGTATCATAAATTGTACTTAACGCTTGACCTAACCCACGCCTAGTTCCAGTAATATAAAACATTAAAAAAGTCTCCTAAGTGATTGTTATCTATATAAAAATTAAATGACAAAAAGGTATGTACATTCTCTCCTTATATGGTATAATGGTACCATCAAATTGAATTGAGGAGAGAATTATGAAAAACTATGTAACTGGAAAAGAATATTCTGGTGTCAATGCAACCACGCTTGCGATGGCTGGCGTTGACTCTGTTGTAACTTTCAAGCAGGCTGTTAAGTCACTCGGTATCCCTGGTTCTAAGCTGAAAGGTCTGAAGGCTTGTGCTAAGCTTGTTATGTTCAAAGAAGACGAAGAGACTGGTGAGAAAAAGCCACGGTTCTTCTCGGTCTTCGATGCGTCTGAAGTTTTAGCGAGGGCTTAGTAATGAACTTAATCAGTGGGTTTATCATCGGGGTTGTAGTGACTGCATACATACCAGAACTTGGTGAGTTTGCAGTCAACCAGATTGATAATTTATTTACAGTTGTTATGGAGAGACATCAATGAAATATTGTGATGGTATAGCATCAATATGCCGTAGTGCAATCCGTGAGTGGATTGACGGCGAATTCGACAACGCGATCCAATCCGTGGGTCCTATCAAGTATGACCTCCATGAGGAAGGTTATCTTTTATCAACGACCAAAACTATCTCAGTCGAAGATATTTACGGTCAAAAATACAAAATCACTATTGAAGAGGAATAGAGTATGACGATGACAGTAATAGAGCTTTTTTTGTTAGGTATGATTGTGATCTTATCTGGTAGCTTTGGTTACATGCTACGTTGCATGCAAGAAATCCGTGAGATCGCAGAAAAGGCAGAAAAAAATCAAATTAATTGAAAAAAAGTGTGTACTTTACTCTCAAAACAGAGTATAATACTTATCTAGATTGAAAAATTAAAGGAATTATATTATGGCACATCAAGTTGAAACAATGGCTTACGCTGGTGAAGTTCCATGGCATGGGCTTGGCGTTTCGGTTTCCAATGATCTGACTCCAGTTCAGATGATGGAAAAGGCTGGTGTTGATTGGACAGTTCAGGAATGTGAATCTTTCGTCGACTTCAACGGCGAACGCCTTCCTACTGGCCAGAAGGCACTTGTTCGTTCTACTGACGGTCGTGTATTGACTAACGTCGGT
>Ga0181577_10004051_pt1 | contig 11356 bp, 8 predicted proteins | sample 101ome_21_FD_132468 | JGI IMG/M metagenome (GOLD analysis project Ga0181577, IMG submission 132468) | Coastal salt marsh microbial communities from the Groves Creek Marsh, Skidaway Island, Georgia - 101413BT metaG (megahit assembly) | ecosystem: Environmental > Aquatic > Marine > Intertidal zone... | reverse complement strand
ACATTCAAGAAAGCTAAAGGGCGTCGGTTGTTTCCTATCGAATGCCACGACTTGATGTGTAAGATTGGTGAGATTGTAGTTGTCGGTGGCGTACGCCGCTCTGCCCTGATCAGCCTATCTAACTTAAACGATGATCAGATGGCACACGCTAAGTCAGGTATGTGGTGGGAAGGTGAGCCGCAACGTGCGCTTGCAAACAATTCTGTAGCCTACAAGCAAAAGCCGGAGATGGGTACGTTTATGCGTGAGTGGCTTGCCCTGTACGACAGTAAGTCAGGTGAACGTGGTATGTTCAACCGTGAGGCGGCAGACAAGCAAGTCGGTCGCAACGGACGCCGTGAGCAAGGCCACATGTGGGGTACAAATCCCTGCTCTGAGATTATCTTGCGTGGCTACCAGTTCTGTAACTTGTCAGAGGTGGTGGTTCGTGAAACCGACTCGCTAGATGATTTGAAGCGCAAAGTTCGCCTCGCAACCATCTTGGGTACTTTGCAATCTACCTTAACAGACTTTAAATATTTGAGGAAGATATGGAAGGACAACACAGAGGAAGAGCGTTTGTTAGGCGTATCCTTAACTGGTATCATGGATCATCACGTGCTTTCAAAGAATGTAGACAGCAAGCGTTGGCTAGAAGAAATGCGGCAAGTAGCCGTAGATACCAACAAGAAGTTTGCGAACATGCTTGGAATACCTCAGAGTGCAGCAATCACTTGTGTAAAGCCGTCGGGCACTGTATCTCAACTCGTGGACGCGGCTAGTGGTATTCACGCACGACACAATGATTATTTCATTCGTACGGTTCGTGGAGACAACAAAGACCCGTTGACACAATTCCTCATCGAAAGCGGTGTACATAACGAGCGTGACATGATGAAGCCGGACTCTACAACAGTGTTTAGCTTTCCTATGAAATCGCCTGACGGTGCCGTAACTCGCACACAGACAACGGCTATCGAACAGCTAGAACTGTGGAAGACATACGCGATTCACTGGTGTGAACACAAACCATCTATCACTGTGTCGGTTAAGGAGCACGAGTGGATGGAAGTCGGTGCGTGGGTGTACGAGAACTTTGACGTGGCGTCAGGTGTATCGTTCTTGCCGCACAGTGATCATACCTATCAGCAAGCCCCGTATCAGGACATCGAACCAGATGAATACTTGGAATGGAAAAAGGTGTATGATAATGTAGTTATTGACTGGAACAAACTTTCTGAGTTTGAAAAGGAAGATAACACCAGCGGTTCCCGTGAACTTGCCTGTACTGCAGGTGTGTGTGAAGTAGTTGACTTAAATGCAGCATAATTATGCCTAATCGCTTTGACCCAAATCCGTACACAGGAAAGCCTATGTACTACAAGGATAATCCTGAAGCTATGACCAAGCGTAATCATAGCCGGATGTGGGTCAACGGCGAATACATTCCTAAGTCACACCCGCTTCACAAGGCGGGAAGGTACAAATCCTTAGACGATGTCTGGTCACACAGTGAGATCGAAAAGACGTACGAAGGGGAAGTGTACTTGATTATGAACCCAGCGTGGCCTGAGTGGGTGAAGGTTGGTAAGGCGGCAATTGCAACCGACAGGTTATCCAACTACCAAACATCTTCACCCTTTCGGGACTACATCATAATTAAATCTGTAAAGACAGAGGACAGACATGCTACCGAAACCGACCTGCTAAATAAGTTTGAGGCTGAATCTGTCGAGCGTCGTGGCGAATGGTTTAAGATAAGTAAGGAGAAAGCAATTGAACTGCTGGCATTGTAAACACGAGTTGGTGTGGGGTGCAGACCACGATATAGATCACGAAGACGATGAATACTGCATGGAGACAAATTTGACTTGCCCTAGCTGTGGTTCGTTTGTTATGGTCTTCCTACCGAAAGAGGGCATCTATGATCCAAGTAAAAATAACACCTGAAATTATTCGCCGCGCCAAAAAGAAAGCCGCCTCTGTAGGGGTACTACAGGGCAGCATAACTGGTAGCTTATCTAATGTTGTCGGTGCTATTGGTGAAATTATCGTACAGGATTACACTGGCGGTATCGAAGCCAACAGCAAAGACTACGACCTAATGATAGGAAACCGACGTGTTGACGTAAAGACTAAGCGTTGCAACACAACCCCTTCACCCAACTACGATTGTTCTGTAGCGGCACACGGTACGAAACAGGACTGTGATAGCTACGTTTTTGTCCGCATCCTTACTGATCATAGTAAGGCGTGGATACTTGGGGAAATACCTAAAGCAGATTATTATAAGAAGGCAACTAAATATCAGGTAGGTGATGTTGATCCTGCCAACGGCTTTGTTTTCAAAGCTGACTGTTACAACCTAGCAATACAAGAACTAGAGACTGTCAATGGCAAAGAAGCAGCATAAGGCTAACCTATTTCAATTCACGGCATACTTAAATCAAGATGGAAATGTTGAGTTAGTATGGGATGGTGTGCCACCCAGCGAGTTTGAATCCGCAATGAATAAAGGGATGCCAGAGTATGATGGTGCACACTCAATAGCATCCCTGTTAAGATACCTCAGATCGATGGGTGATGAAATGATGGAGAAATCCCGCACCTACATCTGAAGTTATTTCTTCTTTTTATGTTCCTTAATTACTTCGAATCGTGCATTCAAGAACGAACCCCGATGACGCTTGTAACCGTCTTTGGGGTTTTTCATTAGGACAAACTCTTTGCCCTGCTTCATCCAGTGGTAACCCTCTGGGGCACGTACCATTTTTCTAGCCAAGACCGTCTTCCTTTCCGCCCATTGCCATGCTCATAGACAGGGGTGGTTGCATCGTCGGTTTCTGTTGCTGTGGCTGTTGCATCATCGGACTAGACTGCATCATGCCGCCCATCTGTGCCTTTTTGCGGGGCTTGGTTGCCGTGCCGCCGTACATCATTGGTTTGCGACGGGCTGCACCGCCGTACATCATACCCTTACGTGGGCCGTTAAGGTACTGCTTTTTCATAGGTTTCTTGCTCCTGTCTTTCATATTGAGTTGCCGCAAGGATAGCTTCCGGCGGGATGTATTCTGATACTTTGTTCTGTGATAGACGTGCCGCTTCACGAGCCGCAATAGACGTAAGGATAGTTCCCAGCGTTTTTACGTTTGCATCCGTTACGGTTTCAGGTTTTGCCATAATTCTATTTAATATTTCTGCAGCCTCTTTACTCTCTGCGGCTACCTGTACCAGAGATATCTTCTGTTTTTCTAGCACCCTAAATGCAAACTCTGCACCAACATATGTAGGACTGACCATACCACGTGCAATGTTAAAGGCGCGACTAATTACTTCATTTGGAGATATAGAGCGTACACCGTTTGATGAGTAGCGGTTTACAGATGTTCCCGCTGCCATTTGCATAAACCCAGCAAAATCGTGTAAATACTGAAGGTGTTCATCATCCATAAATTCACGCAGTATTTTAATAGTATCTTCGTTTTCAAGATCTGCTACAAGCTGGGAAGCATTGGTCATTGTCTCTCTTGTTCTAGTAGTACCATCAAAATTTTTGTATCCAACTGCGGCTCCACCATCTATAGAGGAAAAAGTAACAGTTCCTGAAGGTGCAACTTCAGCACGACGAAGCAAACCATTTGTGATCATAACAACCATGCCGCTGTTAAATTCATTTATAGCCTGTTGCCGTGTCATGTTAGGGACTTCTGCAACAAGACCATCTACGAACGTATCGCGAAGCATATTGATACTTGATGTTGTTCCTCTTGCAATGTACATTTCAAAGAAATCACCTACATCGCTTGTACCAGCTATTCTTTCCATTTTGTTTTGGAATCGCTTTGATTTTAAAACCTCATCTTTCGCTAGTTCCCCCAGATTTCCGGTTTCACCATTTACTGTACGACGAAAATCATCGAACTGTTTTCTCACTTCTTTACTCAGGCCAATCAAATCCGTAATATCTGCTTCGGCTTCAAACATATCACCGAAGTCCACCAAGTTTAGTTTCTGTGGTGGTTCACCCGGCTTTGTTCTTACGTACATTGTAAATTGTTCTTGTGCATTATTAAGCTTTGACAAAACACCAAACTTGTACGTACCCTCTGATATGTCCTGACCAGATGCGGCTCGACGTATAGCTTCTTGTAGGTTTAGTTCACGGGCACTACCCCAACTAGAGAAGACGCTTGCTTCCGCTGATTTTTGCAAAGCTTTCCAAAGAGACATGCCATCTTCTGTGGTAGCATCGAAAACAAACTGACTTGTAACGTTTCCGTCTGCATCTGTAACCTCTTCTACACGATCACCCCAATATCTTCTAAATTCCTCTACAGAATTTTGCAACCGACCCGTAGCACCTGCCTTATCTTGAAGTATTTCATCGATACCTATTCCAAAATCCTTGTGCCAATTTTGGGGTTGCATATTTGGTTTGTATGGATGGGCGTATTCAAACTCCGCTGTTTCTTCGAATGCTGGGCCTGTTCTTGAATTGTCTATCTTATCACCTAATGATCCGGGACGCATCTTATCGAACTTGCTTCTTTTGTATTCTGAACGAGCACCTTCCACTGCTGCAGCAACAGCAGGATCTGAAGTTATTGCATCTTCAATACCGTTAGCCATGTCCGTAAACTGGATTGCACGTGTTTCATCCTTAGTTCTGTCTGCCATACTTGTGAAGTACCGCTTCATTTCATCCGCTTCAAATGCCCCTGCCATAAACGGTATGAACTTTTCACCATCATCAGCTTGTTTGGTAGACAGATGAAACGCCATAACTGCATAGTTAGGTGATTCAGGCGAACCTAAGTACTGAGGCGGAATAAAGTCTGGATTGGCGTTACCATTTTTAAGCTTGGGCTGAGACATACGAGCGTACAACTCTGCAATATCGTCCTCATCAAAACCTAATTGCTGGCGTATAGAGCGTTCACCCGCCGTATTGAATGCAGTCCACGCATCCTTCGCGGAACGAGTACGGGCAAAGAAAGCCTCCCCAGAAAACAACCGACCAAAATCTTCTGCAGACTTAACGTTGAATTTGTCCATGAGAACTTGGAAGGCGGGACTCATATCAATAAACTTGTCATCGCCAAGAGATTCTTCAGCATTCTTGTAGATAAGACCCCGTTGCAGTCTTAACTTTTCTTCCTGAATATCGTAAAGCCTTTCAAGTTCCAAGCCCATTCTTCTTTCGAAACCTTCGCCACCGCGTAAATATTTAATAGTGTCGAGGCGTTCAGAAAGCGCATTTTGTAAGGCCGCTACATTATCTATTAGGATATTTCGTTCTTCTTCTACGTTAAGTACCTTACCTTCACCCTTTATAGTTTTTTCTAAATTAACGAGTGTCTTCAATGTATCCCCGTCTATTTTTTCTGACGGATTTTGAAGTGCGTTATCACGATAATTTTCAATTAAGCCAAGATACTCCTGACGACGTTTAGTCATTAAGGTTTGTTGTCCGTCAGCCGCCTTTTCAAAATTACCTATCCATGCGTCTAAGTACTGCCTGTCGGTTACTTTCATACCTGTTGACTTTTCAATCAGGTTACGTAGGTTGTTTACACCTAGCTGCATCATACGAAAAGAGTTTTCGGCCTGAAGCTGTATATCTACTGCCTGTTCTATGTTTTTTAAGTTGACATTTGTAAGAGAGGCTTTTTCCATAGCTTGAAGTGGTGCCAAGCCGGATGCGTGAGCAAAGGAAAGACGGAAGGCGTCTTCAGCTTCACCTCGTAACTCTTCAGGAAAAGAATCAATAATTCGACGCCGCATCTTGTTATATTCATCTATAGAGCGAAGAACCATTTCCCGCTGATCTGGCCTTACGTTACTCATAAGTTTAGCTGTGGAATATATAGCCGCACGTTCTTTTCCAGTTAAAGGTCTTCCGCGAGAAGATGCTAATTCACGTTCGAAATCGTCTAAAGCACGGTTTACAAAAAGACCCTGAAGCTTTCTAGAACCAAATAAATCTACAGGTAAGTCTTCTAGAAGTCTAAATCCATCTACGACAACCTGACCCGGTTGTGTACGAGCAGCAGCAGTAGCCACACCCTTAACCATACGAACACTAGGACGAACACCAAACGCACTAGAAAGGGCACCTAGCATAGCACCAGTATCTTGACTAATTTCATTACCTGCTATGCTAGTAATGAAGTTGTAGCCGAATGCTTGAGCGTTGGCAACGATAGCTTCATCAACCATCGTATTAAAAAAGTATGGGTTTTCAGCACCTGCCATATATAGACGATTGTACCTAGCCTGTAGCTGATTTCTTTTCATTTTTGCATCTAGTAAAGACATCTTGTCGCCGCGTATGTTTATCATACGTGTGTCCGGTGCGTCGATGTTTTTAGCAGCATTTAAAACTTTGTCGTAATCCTGTATGTCACGAGCGATAGTGTGCATAGCAACAGCTTGTGAATTATTTTCTAGGGTGTTACCTAGCGCACCAGTGTAACCAAACCGACTACCTACATTGCTCTTAAACTTAGTAATTGATTCGTACCATTTACCTTCTGCATCTGCAATTCTAAGTTGACGAAGAGCGGCAACAGGTGATAAATTTGCAAGCATGGGATCAGCCTTAATCCCGTCTTTAAGGTATTTAAGTTGCTTTGCGCCTTTGCTGAGATGTCTAAAAGCGATACCAGCAGTGATTGGGGCATCTGTTCCAAAGTAACTTAGAACTTGAGATGATGCGGGAAGTTGCTTGAAACCAAAGTCAACCATTTCAGCGGCTATATCTTGATCTACCATAGGTATTTCTATAGATACAGCGTCTTCACCTTCACCTATAGTTCTTGTAAATTTAGCTTCGTACGCATCTAGTCCGTGTCTAGCTATGTACTTTTCTTTTAAGGAATCATTCAAGGCTTTAGCATAGGATGGGTTTATGCCAACCTGTTCTTTTAGGATATTACCCCACTTATCAAACATCGCACTGTTTGCTTTCCAGTTTGCATCCCAGTTGCTTTTTTCACCAAATAAATCTACATCTGAATCCCACGCATCAAAGACAGTTTGTGTAACTGTTCCATCCAAAGTAGCAAGAAACGGTGGAATATCCGCCGCTGCGAACCGACCAAATTCAATCAACCCAGACCGTGTAACGTTCCAGAAATCTGTACGAAAATGATCAGACATAAGTTCAACTATTTCTGGATCTACAAGCTTTGCTTCTAAGGTATCTGCTAATTTTATTCTATCTTTTGCAAACCCTGTCATCAACTGCTTTTCGCTAGGCATCAGGCCATAGAACCCGCCCCTGTCGTCGGTTTCAGATGGGATATCAGGAACCCGCTTTCCTTCGTCAGTGATCTTTGTTAGGGGTATATCCGCTCTTTGTGTAGCAGTAACCTGTCGCTTTTTGTACGTAGCCAACATAGCGTCAATTCTATCATATGCTTTTGAATCGTCGGTTTGACCAGACAGAAAAGCTTGCGCCTGTTGAATATCAGCAGGAGATACTTCCATATCACCAATCATGCTGGTTTGACCAGACAGGATAGAATCCATGTTGACCAGATCTACAGTAGGCTCTTGCTGTGCCTCCTGCTGTATTGTCTGTGCAACGTCACTAGGTCCAGTGATTAAACCCCCCGGAAGAGGTACATTCGCTTCTGGTATACGCTGTTGAATTTCAGCCATGCTAATTCCTTACGCGTTTATCTTGCTGTCGAGCCTGATTAGGTTTCCACTTTGATCGATAATAAACCGACCTTCTTCGTACTTTCCGGTTTCGTTGTTTTTAACTCTGCCGCCTGAGTTGGTACCTGAAAATGTGTAACGAGGTTGACCATTTTCCATCTTGTCTGTTATGTTCATAGTTGAAGATTCAGCACTTGAGGCAGGAGTATCGCCTGAAGCTTCGGGTGCACCAGCATTGTTAGGCGCAGCAGCATTTGGGGCAGCAGTACTAGGTTGTGGTGCAGAAGCATTTGGGGCAGCAGTACTAGGTTGTGGAGATGTACCTGCAGCAGACGGTCTAGGAAGTTGATTTGCAGAAATAGTTTTTGTATTTCCTTGATCATCCTTGTACATGAATAGCTGATTGCTGTTGCTGTCGTACCTATAGTTACCGTCCGGTGCAAGGGAAAAGTATAGGTCTTCGCCGTTTGGTCCTTTTCGCGTAGACATGTTGATATCTTGGAAGATCATGTCATCGCTAACTCCAGATGCCGCCTGTTCTTGATTACGTTTACCCCGGATAGCACCAGCCCTATTCATCAAAGAGTCTGCAGCAATAGCCGCATCTATTATCTTTGCATCCATCGGTGAAATTTGTGCGTTTCCTCTACCATAGTTTACAAGCACATTCATCTTTTGAACGTCACGTTCCATCTCATCAATAACAACCTGTATTTTAGCAAGAGCCTGATCTCTGGTATAGAATCCGGCACCCAAGCGATCCAATTGCTGCTGAATATCTTGGTTAGATAAGCGACCAGACGGGTCTGCTGCACGAGCAAGCTGGAAGGCAAGAGAGATACGCATAGCTTCTAATTCTGCCAGAGAAGTACCATCCTCTCCTACTGCATCACCTTTTGCCGCAACCATTCTATCATAGACAGACAGATCTAACTTGTCTGATTCTAGAGCGGATTCTTTTTCAAACCCTGCCCCAAAAACGTCGGATGCTATTGCTTGTCCGATACCTTGATCCCCTGCCCAAACCCCTAAGATCCTTTTAAAACTTACATATGGCTCTGGGTCACCAACCTCTGCTCTTTTTGCTTTTAGGTTATTTAGTTGATCTAGGGCAGTTTGCTTTGCATCTCTTTGCTGAATCATATAGCCCATAGTAAACTTTTCTTGTTTACCAGCCAAGTCGGTTCCATACTGTTTTTGTAGAACGTAATTTTGACGTGACTCACCCCCGTCTTCCTGAACGTAGAATGAAACAGAGGCTGAACTTTTTAGTTTATCGTATCTCATAGACGGGGCTAGTGCCATTGTCAATTGCTGAAAATTCTTTGCGTCGGTAGTGCGTATAAAATCATCTACAACAAGAACGTTATCGTCAGTCATACGATAGAGGCTACCACTATCAGGATCTAAAGCATCGGGTGGAAAAAAGTTTTGAGCGTGGATTTGTACACTTGCGTTTAGGGCTTGTTCCTTCTCTTGTACAGAAACACCGGGAACAGCAAAAAACTGTTTGTCCATACTCAGTTGATTTCCGTTTCCATCTACGCCAATCCAGTAGTTATAGAACTGTCCTTGTTCAAACTTTACCCCTAAAGAGTCGCTAACTCGCTTTGTTATGTTGCTAAACGCAGGTAACGATTCTTGCGCTAGGACAACATTACCAAAAGACAAAGATCCAGTGGTAGGGTCTTTAGTTACCTTAGACCCCACTATCTCAAACCCTTCAGGTGCTTTTTCTAATCCTGCCGAATTAATAATTTGTGCGTATTCTGGAACGTTTATGCCGTGAGAGGACTTACCTATATCTGCATAGTTTGATAGTCCGGGATATATAGCATAAATATCAGGACGCACAAAGTTACCTTCTTTATTGCCCTGCATCCAAGCACTTCTTTCTTTTGAATATGTATCAAATTGGGCACCAGTAATGATAGGTTCAAGCTTTGAATATAGAAGTTTGTCCTCTTTCAGCTTTCTTTGTACGTCTGGATCTAGTAACATGGTAGATGCTTCAGTCAAGATACCATTTGTATCTTTTAGATCCTTTGCCATTGAAAATCCAAGCGTGTGCTTAGATCCCTTAATTTCAAAGTTATAATCACCTGCGTCTTCAAGGGCAGTTTGTATGCCGCTGAAGTCGATATCAATCGCGTCGGTTGCACGACCAAAGATGTCGATATCGGGACGATCCTTTATATCTTGTTGTGCCGACTTGATAAGCTTAGACACCGCATCGTAACCCGACTTGGTTGCCTTGCCAGTCAAAACCGACTGGAGAGCGGTCTGTTCGAATGCGTCAATCTTCTGCTGTTCGGCTAACCGACGTGCCTTTTCTTCTTGGATGTTCTGTGTGAAGCCTTTTACAAGGCCAGTAGCAAACGCTGCGCCAATACCCATAGCTTACTCCGCCTCTTCCATAGTCGGTTTCATATTCATAAAGTTTTCTTCTTGTGGCTCTTCTGGGATGTAGCCACTACGAATGTCTGCGTTGATCTTTTCACGGATGATAGAGAACATATTCGGATTGTTCTGCTTCATCATACGGAAGAAGGTTGCGTCATCCATCTCATCTTTTTCTAGTTCGTTGTCGTTTTCAAAGAAGCGGTACGGAATACCTTCCTCTTCAGCCATACCAGCAATAACCATTGCAAGCGGCCCCTTGATCAACAAACCGACATCCGGTGTGAATTGCCCTTCGGAAAAAGCCTGAAAAATGTACCCTTCGACAAGCACCTCAACCGACGCGCCGACAATCAGCAGCTTCATCAGTTCACGCTTGTTCTTTTTGCGGTTTAGCTTAGTTATAGCAGCTTGCAAAGCCTGTTGCGGGTCAACGATCTGTGGAGGTTGTCCCCACGGCCACTGTTGGTTGTCGGTTGTTAGACCGTATCCCGGTGGTGCCATTGCAAATGGATCTTTTGCCTCTATGCTACCACGAGGGGCTTGTGACGGATCTAGTTTCATTATACATCTATCTCCCGTAGTTCGGGCGTTTCAGTAACAAGGGTCTTGCGTCCCTGACGAACTGTTTGTTCCACACCCGTTGCGGCACGAAGGTTTGCCATGTGGCTGTTGTTTGATGCTTGCATCATCTGTGCAGCCCTTTGTACTTCCGGCATAGAATACAAGGTACGTTGAATGTCGCTGAGTTGAACTTGACCGACAGCTTGACCACGAGTCAATTCTTGTACAGAGCGGGGGCGTTCCCGTATATCGATTTCAGGGGCTTGAAAGTATCCGCCTTTGTCCCCAGCACCTGTGCCTTTCAGGTACATCTGTGCACCCTTCTTGATGAAGCCGCTCAAGTTTGCTTGTCCGCCAATACCAATAAGGCCGCTTGTTTGTGGACTACCGCCTGATCTACCCGGATGAGTCGTTGCCGGACTACCAAATAACAAATCCTTACCAAATTCAAATGCCGTAGTAACAATGTTACCTAAACTAGACCAATTCATAGCTTATTTCCCTGTTAGCTTGCAATCCAAGCAGCAATCCAGTTACCGATACCTGCAGCCAAGTTATCCTTTTGTTGCTTATCGTATAGCTTTTCGCTGTTGGCAAATTCCATAGCCATGATACCGACCTCGTGCTGTCGCTGAAGCTGTGATTCACTCTTCTGGAAATTCCAAGCTGCGTTATCTCTGTATTGTTGCCACAGATTATTTAGTGCGTTTTGTGATGCGTTAAAGGCGTTTTGTACGTTTTGTCGGTT
>Ga0181577_10004050_pt1 | contig 11357 bp, 4 predicted proteins | sample 101ome_21_FD_132468 | JGI IMG/M metagenome (GOLD analysis project Ga0181577, IMG submission 132468) | Coastal salt marsh microbial communities from the Groves Creek Marsh, Skidaway Island, Georgia - 101413BT metaG (megahit assembly) | ecosystem: Environmental > Aquatic > Marine > Intertidal zone... | reverse complement strand
TACTCCATTAAACTGGCAATTCCGCCGCGACGAAAGCTTCGTGGTTGTTGAGTAATCATACTCGAAATTGGATCATTAGGAAATAGCGCAGCGTAAGTTTGTCTAGCTTGCGGATTATTGGTTCCCGCTGCCACAGATGTCTGGGGGGCAGCGGGAAGAGCCGCCTGAGTGGTGGGATTGCCTACAGGCGGTTTTGGAAGAGGGCTTAAACGCATGGGTGTTGCGCGGGCGTCGTCTTGAGTTGGATCAAAATCTCCTTCTGGCAACTCATCTTCCCTCGAACCCATGTAGGCTCGCATGGGCAACGTGACAAAGCCTTTTTTGTTCACATAATTTTTCAGGCTATTTATCATGCCCATTTGTTGAGACGGATCCGCTTTGTATGTTCTAAGCATTTTTGCAAGCAAGATGGGATCCTGTAAAAGCTCCGCAGTAAACATCATTTTCTCACTTTCGGGGATCCGCAAAGCAATGTTCCGCATTGCTTCCGCACCTTTACCTGCGGCAATAATAGAACCGGGTCCTGCGCTTCCGCCCGTCATCAAACGTTGTGAACGCGTACCAATGGCAGACCCTGTTATACCTAAAGCAAAGTCCAGTATCGGCTTGGCTTGTTCAAAATCAATACCAAGGTCCTCTACTGCATCTACCGCTTTGGCTTGTGCAAGTTCTTTTAAGGCGGTCTTTGCATTCTTAATGTCGGCGGGCGTAAAGATTCCACGCGACTCTAAATATTCAGCGACGCTCATGTCCCGACTTCCAGTTCGGGATTTTTGCTTTCCAAATTTTGTCGGAAATTTTCTTTCAAACAAATTTGCATAGATCACGTCTGGATTTAAGGGTTTTACATCTCTCGCGTCCATTCGTCCAGACGGCGTTCCCATCACGAAATATTCAAAAATTGAGGACTTTAGACCTTCAACCGCCATCTCGCGATTAACTCGTATAGTCTCCTGAGTTTGCCTAAAATTCGGACCCATTAATTTTGCATAGTCACGTGCTTTTTTGCGCTTGAAGAAGGTTTGCTCAACCCCTGTTTCTGTGTCCACTACTTTGTAAATTTGTTTGGTCACGCTTTGACCTTGTTTTGGAATGACGCTTATTAATTCTTCTAAGCGTCTAAACTGATCGGCACCCGGAGAGAAAGCTTCTTGAACAGCATATGTCGGATTTGTGCGGGGTTGCCCTTTTGCGTCGCGTAACAAGGTGGTGAAGCCTGTCTGCTTTTTTGCAGTTGCTTGCGCAAAACCTTCAAAATTTTCTTCCGCTTCTAAAAGAGCTTTTTGCGTTTGAACATCCCGCAAGTCTCTAAAAATATCGGGAAAAGTTTCTTCTAAACGAGCATTTCTTTTCATCCAATCTTCAAGCTTTCGGGTATCTATTGTGCGTGTTTCTGGGTCAACCGCGTCGGCTCTAGCTGATCGAATAATGCGGTCCATAACGCCATGGACGGAATCAACACCAATTTGCGCATTTTCTAAATTGTTGTCTAAAGCAAACTGACCTGCGGATTGGATATCCGCAATTCGCTGTGCATTAAGATTAGGTCGTGCGCCATTAAGATTGCCAATTGTCTCAAACGCCAATCTATAATTACCTTGCTTTGTTTGCGCCAAGTCCTTGCCCACTAAACTTCTTGCGTAAACATCATAGAAGGCGCGAGAAAATGCGTTTGCACGACGAAGAGCTTCCAATTGACGTGCCTCTACAGCATCTGAGGCAAAATCCTCCATAGTTTGTATGTCGTCTTGAATGGCCTCTGCAAACATCCCTGCAATGCGACGAGTTTCAGCATTTTTTGTACCGTCCCGCGCAATTGCAAGCGCTTCCTTCCGACGTGAATTTAAAACCGACAGGGGAATTTCAGAAACCGCCGCAGTATCGTCTGGCACTGTAAGAGTGACGGCTTCACCTTGATCATCAAGCACAACGGATGTCGGATTACGCAAGCTATTTGATCCAGCAAAACGGCGTTTAACGTTGTCCGCATAAGCTAACAGATTTTTCAAATCGTCTGCAACAGTGCTTTTGTCTAAAATTTGTTCCTCTTCAAGCATTCTTACAAATTTTGGAACGTCTGCACTCATTCCTTCGTCGTCAAAAAACATAATGTCCAAATCGCCAACTTGATTATAAAGCGTTTGTTGTTGGTTTCTTGCAATTTTCTTTTGAGCAATAACTAGGTTTTGCAACCGTTCGCTAAGATCTGTTAAATCCTCTACATCTAGTTCAGCAAGACCCGCTGGTCTGACGGTAATGTCTCCTTTAAAATCAACATCTAATTCAGAAACCCTGTCTTGTTTTGATTTAGCCAGTTGATTAATACTTTTAAACAGATTGTTTTCAGCATTTAATAAACGATTTGAAAGATAATCGTTGAATAAAGCCTCTTCGACCTGTGCCGCGGCAACCAAAGCCTCTTTGCCAATTGCAGTGTCTTTATTTGCATACAAAGCAGCCAATAAGCGTTGAGCACTTTCCAATTCCGCTTCTTTAGCAGAAAGCTGTTGTTTGTTTAAAAACCCAAATTGCCTTTTAAGGGTGTCTTCCATTGCTAATAAGACTGGACTTTTAGACGCCTGACCCGCCGTTTTTGTCACTCCGCCTTTCATCGAATTTTTTTCAAGTTCTAAAATTAAATTATCAAGTTGTTCTGGAGTATCTATTTCCCCGAAAGCATCCAATTCTTTTAGTATGCTTTGAAAACCTTTTTTTGCTTTTGCTGTACGGAAACGATTTTTTACAGCATCACTTGCGCCTGCAAAACCCGCATCCATAAAACCCTGACCCATTTCTTTAGTGGGTTGCCAAAGTTTTTTACTTATATTCAGAAGTAATTCGCTGCCCGCCACAGGAGCGATAATAGACCCGGCAATTTCACCCGCAGTTTCATATCCTGTAAAAGGCGCGTTTGCCGCCCCAAGAGCCGCCCCAACACTCGCCCCTGCCGCGGCAACGGTTTCATAAAAAGCAAACAAGAATGGATCATTACGAGCATCTTTTGCAGATTTTTTTAAAATTTGTTCTAACGCTTGCAGCCGAAGTAAAGTTCCGGGGGCCGTTTTCCCCTCTAAAACAGCCGCAACGCCCCTTTCAAACATATCATTAACTATGGGCGGACCTTCGTAGATCTGACCTTGTCTTTTGCGAAGACCATCGCTAACCGCCGTTGCTGTTTTACGAGCTTCCTTTACTTGTTTTAACAGACTTTTTTGCATTTGATCTGAAAAATCAAAGTCTCTTCCTGCAAGTAACGGATCTTTGCTCAAACTATTTGCAAGATAATCCCGTAAACCGGTGTTAACAATCTTGTCTGCACCTAAGAGCAACGGACTAAAAGACAAAACATCCGCCACAGCTTCCGCGCCCCGCATTGTTTTATACGATTCGGGCGTTGCAAGCGCCTCTTCGCCTAAAACGTAATCTCCAAGCTCCTGTCCTACGGGACTGCTAAAAACACCCGCTACCGTGCCCGCTACAATAGGCGATACAGCTTTTGCCCCTTCGTAAACATACCCAGCAATATCTAACGGGCGAACATTCGTTTTTTTAAATTTTGGCAATTGTTTTGTAAATTCTGAAGTACCCTTTGCTGCAGCCGCAAACGCCGCCGCAGATGGAATATTTTCAATACCACGCCGCCCCAATGCTTCCATAAAACCGCGGTCTTCAAACGTGGTCAACAACTTCAAAATTTGTTCGTCGGACATCTTTAAACCCGGCGCTAGTTTTGAAGTTCCTTCTGAAAGTTGTTTGTAATTTCCAAAACCGGGATACATTGCGTCAAATTGATCCGCCGCTTCAATTGCAAATACTTTAGTTGGTGTAAACGTAACCGTTTCGTCGCCTTTTCTGACGCGCCTACTTTTATTACCCGAAAATAGTTTCATTATTTTTTCGTAATATTCGGGTGAAAAGTCTATTGGCTCAAAGCTTGAATAATCAAACTCTGACGATGGCATATTAGCAGAGGCTCTAATAGTTTCACTTATGTCTTCAGAGGAAGGAGCGGGAACTACAACGTCATCATCTGTCATTATTCTTTCCTCATTTTGTCAAACAGATCATCAAAATATTGTTCATTTTCGCCGCCTTCAGCCCCGTCAATTGCCGCTGCCATATTAGACAATACTTGATACCCGGCTCTTAAATCACCAAGTCGCCGCAATTGTCGTTCCTTTCGGGTGTATTCAGTCCCGGTAATAGGAGTGGTTTCGGAGTTCATTTGATCAATTATAATTTCTTCGGCTTGTCGTATTTTAGCAACCAGCAACTTTGCATCCGTTTTTGCTTCGTCGTCACCCGTCCAAAATGCCTTGGGTGCGGGCGTTAAATGTTGAATATCTTTCAAGAGGAAAACAGTATCTCTTAATTCAGCGGCGTCCGCGAAGAAAATTAAAAATTCGTTGTTCAAATTTTCAACCGCAGCAATCGCTTCTTTCGTCTGAGCCGCAGGAGCATCCCATGCACCAAACGAAAACGCCTCAACTGCTTTGTTTAAGAAGTTTCTTAAAAGCGCACCAGATCCAAACGCGGCTTCAGGATCCTCAACATCTGCAAATAAAACAGATTGAGCCCCTTCATCTAATGCGAAAGGCTTTGCGAGGTCCAACTTCTTGCCTGTGACTTGTTCATACAAATCGGGCCTCTCTGCTTTTAGGCGATCATTGATTGCCGCAGGAAGTTTTAATCCCGGTGTTGATTCGTACCGCTTACTTGTTTCATTCCACTCTCTGCTAGGAGACGTATATTTAATTAACTTAGCCTCGTAGTCTAATGGATTTTCCAGATCACCATTTAAAAAGGCATCAATGCGTAATTCGCCATCTTGTGTTTTACCAGTTAGATAAGCCTGCAAGTCATTGTTATTCTGGATGTCAACGCCTTTAAGCCTCATGGCCGCTTCATCAATCGCCAAGGACCGTGCTTTGTACGCTTTATCCACAGCATCTCGCATTGCTTGTAGGCTCAGTTGCTCATCGCCTTGTAGCAGACGATGCTCTTCAAATGCGTTTTGAATTTTTTGCATTGTTACGCGAACTTCGCGATCAAGGTCTTGTTGCTCAAAACCTTTATTAGCAAGTTCGAGCCGCACATCTTTTTCAAGATTTGCTAAGTCTGCAGTTTGTGCGCGAGATAGTGCGTTTTGCGCCGCAGTAAATTGCTGTTGATCTTCGCGAGCAATCTGTTCGTAACCATTCTGGGTTGCCAACTTGGCAAGTTCAAACTCTTGACCCATTTCCATTTTTTCTAGTTCAAAGATGCTAGTCAAATTGAATTTTGCAATAGAGTTATTAAGGTCGGCTTCGGCATTAAGTTTAACAAGATCTTTTTGTAACTGCGCTTGTTTGTCCTGCAAGTCACGAGCTAAGTCGTTTTTACCCGACGCAATAGCTTCTTGTGCAGAAATTTGAAGGTTGGTTATGCTTTTTTGTATGTCGCCTCTCGCGTCAACGAGTGCCAAATTATAATCTTGTTGGGTTGCCGCATTTTTAACCGCAAGATTATTAGCTTCTCTCATTTTTTCAAGGTCAGCTTCTTTTTGTACCCCTATTTTCAAAAGATCAAAGGAGCGTCCGCGGTCAGCTTCCGCCATATTTTCCGCACTTTGAAGTGCACTGAGGCGCATTGATTGATCTTGCGTTTCCATCTCACGGCGACGTGCTTCAACATCACGACCCGCTTGTTGAAAGCCTCCAACCACATTTGACCGCGCTGCAGCGTTTGCAAGCCGCTCCGCTACAGAGCCGCCTTGTGTTTCTCCCGCAAAGGCAAGACCAAAGTTTGCAAGATTGAACATCGCATCGGACCGCGCTTGTTGTTGCGCTCTAGCCAATTGCGCAGCACGTTCTTCGGAGGTTCCAAGAATGTTTTCCCGCGCAGCCATTGCCCGTTCCATGTACGGGTCAAAGTCTGTCATTTGCATGGGTTGCAGGCGTGTGCCGCCGCCGTCTTTTACTTCTCCAGCCGCTTGATAACCGCGGACCTCTACGGGCCCACCCCGTCTAAAATTTTCGGGTGGAGTGCTGCCCGCCCCCTGCATCATAAGAGCGCCAAGACCTTGGTCCATGCCTTGGTCCATTTGCGTATCTCCAGCAACAGCCTGCATAAGTTCCCCGATGCCGCTGTCCATCGCGCCTTGTTGCGTCATCATAATAGCGGGTTGTGTCAGAGCCAAAACGGACTCAGGAGTCTGCATTGCGTCGCGCTCACCAACAAGACCTGCAAGCTCTTGGTAGCGGGCGTCTAGCGGCATGTCATTGCCGCGAAGCGCGTTAATTGCACCTTCTACGTCTGTGGCAGCATCAATGCTCTCTTGTGTGCGAGCCGCAATCTCTTGTCCCAGCATTTGCCCTTCTTGCTGCGCACCTTGAGCCATGTCCTGCGGCATGGGTTCTGTGGCACCGCCCATCTGACGAAACAAAGGCCGCTGCATAACGCCGCCGCCTGCCTTGCCAAGAATTTTTTTCTGCACCTCTTCGGGTAGCGCTCTAAAACCTTCGTTCATTTAAAAAATCCCCGCTTGTTGTGCACCGGACATTGCACCGTAAGCCCCAATACCTAAACCAACTGCGGTCTGGAAGGGGTTCGCTCTAGGCATTGAAGAAACCTGCATAGTAGAAGAACCCGTAGGAACCTGACTGTAGATGTCAGACAAGAATCCATACTGTTGGAACGGTTGCGAATAATTTTGCAGGTTACTCATTCGCGTCGCATCTATCTGAGCTTGATTAATCCCACGCTGCAATCCGCCTGTGGTCATCAAACGATCAATGTCAGCGGCACTTAGTCCGCTTAGAAGCTGACCAAGATTACCATAATTCATGCCAAGACCTGCAGTTTGACCGGCAAGACCTGCTATGCCTTGATCCGCCGCCATGCCCGTCCGTATCGCGTCCATGCCAAGACCTGTACCCGCTATGGCTCCGCGGGCCGCGGCATCTTCTGCGCCCATGCCGTAGCGTCCATAAATGTCCGCTCCAGAGATACCGGCACTTTCTGCGCCCATACCCAGACGTGCGCCTGTTTCCGCGGCACCCATCCCAAGCTGTGCGCCCCGTCCTGCCGCATCCATTCGCATTTGAGTTCCGCGGTCCGCGGCTTGCATTCCAAGTTGCGCACCCTGCGCAGCGCCTGCGCGGCGGGCATCTGCAGCCGCCATTCCAAGCTGTGCGCCCTGCATTGCTCCCGCTCTTTGTGCATCTGCGGCAGTCATGCCGAATTGAGTTCCACGCGTCGCAGCATCCAAACCAAACTGGCCGCCTAGTTGTGCGCCCTGCATACCTAACTGCGCTTGCGTAGTCGCCCCTGCACGAGCGGCATCTGCGGCGCTCATGCCAAATTGAGTTCCTGCAATATCGCCTCGTTGCCCAAGGCCCGCTGCATCCATACCCAATTGTGCGCCCCGACCAAAAGCGTCCATGCCCATCTGGGCCCCTTGTCCGACCGCGCTTAACCCTAACTGGGCCCCCTGCAAAGATCCGGTTTGGGCAAGGTTTTCGGCTCCTAAACCCAATTGTCCGCCACGGCCTGCCGCATCTATTTGAGTACCTGCACCCGCCTGACCCAACTGACCCGTTCCCATAGCAGCGGACTGCCCTCTACCCATCCGATCTTCGAAAGCTTTTTGCGCCCGTTGTGCAGCACTTTCAAAACCAGCTTGCCGCATTTGTGTCGCGGCCCGCGTCTGTTGGTCCAAGATCTCCTCGTCTAACATCGCCTCACGCAGTTGCCTGCGTGCCCCAAACGCACCCGCAGCAGCGGCCTCCGCGCCAATCTGTGAACGACGTCTTTCTCCTGCCTCTCCAATATCGGCAAGGGCTTGCTGCACCGCAGCATCTTCGAACTGATTCATAAATGGATCAATACCCGACGGATCAAAGCCGCCAGTAGTACCCATCAGTTGACCAATTCCGCTCTCTGCGGCGCGTCTTCCAAACCCGCCTGCCTCTGCCAAGGATCTTTGCGCATTCATCGTAGACGCTCGCGCCCGATCCGCTGCGGTCTGAGCACCACTTTGCCCTAAACGCGCCTCGCCCATTAAGCCACTTGCGCCTCGTTGCGCTTGATCTAACATGCCTCTGGCACCCGCACCCGCAACGCCTCTGGCAAAATCAGTGGTGCCCTGCAGAGCGGACTGACCACCTAATGCTTCACCCCGACTTTGTAATATAGCGTCCGCAATGCCGCGTTGACCCAACCCAACATTTTCGCCCAAGCCCTGTTGCGCTTGTTGCGCGGCAAGATTTAAAGCTTGCTGACCGGATAAAGCTTGTGAGAGACTACGGTCCGTTGCAGACGTAATTCCTTGCTGCCCTTGCAGAGCTTGCGACGTACCCATGCTGGTCGCACTGTCAATTCCACGCTGCCCACGAGCCGCTTGGCTCCCAAGCCGCAAATTACCAATCAAGGAAGCACGGTTTAAACCGGCTTGACCCTGCAAGGCTTGAGACGTCAACGCTTCTCCCGCACCGCCCGCAATGGCGCGTTGCGCGTTAATAGCGTCCGTAATGTCCGCTCTCGTCCCTGCGGCAACATCCCGTCCACCTTGAATGGCTTGACCCAACGCGGCCTGTCCTGCAAGAGCCTCACCAAACGCTGCACCCGGTGCCGTTCGAAGGCCCGCCGCAGACTCCCCCAATAAAGATTGTGCGTCGGCAAGACCTAAACCAGCTTGATCTAAATATGGCTGATATGCGCCAACACCGCTTTGCGCTAAATCAACGGCCTGTTGTTCCCCTGCCGAAATGTCCGCAGTGTCGTAATCAGGGGGCCCAAAAAGTTGGTCCTGTGAGATGTTGCCAACATCCGCCACGTCTCTGCCCAAACGCTCTGCGATGGCTTCGTCGTCAAGGCCCTGTGCACGTAAGTTTTGTACATTGCGACCAAAGATCTGATCCCTAATAAGTTGTTGAGAATCTTCTAACAGGCCAACGCGAAAGGCTTCTATTTCAGGATCTTGCCGTGCAATGCTTATCTGGGTTTGTGTGGACATTACGCAACTACCCCGCCTTCAAAAGCTCTCATTATGTCGTACATTTTCTCAACACCCTTTTCACGGTTACCGTCGCCAGCGCCTCGAACCGCACGTGCCGTCATTACAAATTCTCCGTCAGACAACATTGCTGGAATATCGTCCGAAGTTTCTGTGCCGGGGCCCGCGATATATCCTTGACGACGCGGGAATGTCATGCGTTCTTTCTGCATTCGTGGATCATTTTCTAAATCCATCTCACCGCCTTTTGCCGCCATACGAATAGGTGCAATTATACGGCCTGTTCGATAGCGTTCAGGGTACATTTCTAACAATTCGCGGGTTGTGTATGGATACGGATCCTCTGGGGCATCCTCTTCTATCGGGTCAAACCCACCCGCAAGGGCCATAACGCCAAGACCTGCGGGGATGGCGGTAGCATAGTTAATTCCGCCAGAACTTTTTACCAGATCCATTGCTGCGGCTTTTCCTGTAGCGTCTGGGATTGCAGCATATGAATCAAAACCCAATTTTTTTGCAGCGGTATCCGCCGTTAATTGAGGTTTTGTTAAAAAGTTTTTAGCGCCGCTTACATGATCTTGTAAGAATGACGCGTCTTGAGGTTGAGCTTGATTCATTAATTGCGCACTCTGCGCTGCAGCGTCTACACTACCTGTAGTTTTTGCCGCCAATGATCCGGGCTGACCAAACCTTCTCATTTGAAACGGCTCATATGTGGGGTCGCCTTTAAACCCTGCACTTAAACTTCCCTTCATTAATCCAGTGGTCGCTGCGGACGTTAAACCGCCGGTCAAACCAGCTTTAAAGGCATCCCGCATGTCGCCGCCCTGTAGCAATGAGCCGACGCCCCCAGCTAGTGCGCCAGAAACAAAAGGACTCATGCCGGGGAACATAAAGCTTACCGCGGCAGGCAACAAGAAAGGTGCCGCCTTTTTAAAGATGTCCTTAATGCCACCAATTAAATCAAAGGCTTCCTCGTAACCCGTCACAGGGTTTACGTTCATTTGACCGCTGCCGACCGTGTACTCTTCCATGTCACGACCTGTTTCTTCAAACAAGTCCCGCACAGTCCGACGCACTTGCGGATCGTCCATCATGCCCTTCGGCATCATTACTTCTGACTTGGTAGCGTGAATCATCTCAGTGTCGCCGTTGCGACCAAACTCATCAAGGTTAGATGCAAGAAAAGAACCAAGGCCCCCCATAACAGGTCCGCCGTCCGCGAAGCCTTGAAATATTTGAAGTTCTCGCGGAATCGTAGCTATTTGAGGTTCTCGCGCACCACCTCGCGGTACATTTATAGTTCCCATGGGATTGGGATCTCTTCGTATAATTCCTTGAAGTTCTTGCGGCACACCAATCTCGTCCGCTATTCGAGGCTGTAAAATTTGAGGCTGAAATGCGTTGCCGTTTAAATCAAATCGCTCTTGAGCCATTTGTTTCACTTCATCAACAAAAGGCTCAACCTGTTCCTCTGCAAGGGTTTGCGACAGAAAACCCTTTAAGGGATCAAAGGCTTGATCTAATCCGCTTCCTAAAGAACCAATTCCCATGCCAAAAGGAGAGAAAGGCCGATATTCTTGATTTGTAAGTCTTGGCATCATGTTTATTCACCGTCTTTTACGCACTGTACCAGAACTTTTGCAGACTTTCTACGAAGAACTTACCGCGGCACGAGTGTCTACTCTTAACCAATTTGACCCATCACCAAAAGCAACCACGGGACTACCCGCCGCGCCGTTTGAAACGTATATCAAAGTGCCTGTCTCTACCGTAGGCAGCGTTGCGACGGTGTAAGTCGGCAACGGAATCCCAACCGTGTTATTTGCGGCTGTGGACGATTTGATGCGAAGAAGTGTGTTTGAATTATAAACCGTACCAACTTCATCTCCACTTAAAGCAGAAGTAGGCACTTCAATCAATACAGGCTTTGCAATCGCAGGATTAGTAACCTGATTTGCAAAAACAGAGAAAGCTCGAACAACCTCTGCCATATATTGCTGTGTGTATTCAGGCGGAGGGACCGGAAAAAACGGGACGGGTGCAATAGACATCAGCGTCTCCCATCTGGGCGTATATCAACGCGAGGTATGCCCAACCGCCAAAGTACATCAGCGTCTGTAGATTCCACTTTAAATGTAAAACTGCGGCCCCTAATTCTTGTTTGGTATTGGTTTGTATATTGATCTACAGGCGTATTGGATGTTTTTGTAATTGTGTTTGTACTCGTACTTTGTGCCGTTTGACCGGGCGAATTTTTTGCATTTAATATAAAGTTTACCGTAGTGTCGTTTACGTTTGTCTCCCTAAAATTCAGGTCTGGTATGACACGACTTATAAAGCTAAATTGGTTGCAGTCGGT
>Ga0181577_10004048_pt1 | contig 11359 bp, 16 predicted proteins | sample 101ome_21_FD_132468 | JGI IMG/M metagenome (GOLD analysis project Ga0181577, IMG submission 132468) | Coastal salt marsh microbial communities from the Groves Creek Marsh, Skidaway Island, Georgia - 101413BT metaG (megahit assembly) | ecosystem: Environmental > Aquatic > Marine > Intertidal... | reverse complement strand
TGTTCTTTGATGGATCAGGTGGATCATACACGCTAACATTAGGCGCAAGCATTTTAACACCAGGTGGTAGTTTAGCACTCACAGACGGTGGTTATGACATTGTGACAATCACCTGTATTGATGATACAACACCAATTTATGTTGCAACAGCAATCAACAACTTCCAGTAAGGAGTTTAAATGAGTATTGTATTTGAAGACGCAAAAGATGCACTAGATCCAGATAGCGATTTTTCTCTTGAAGAATGGAACTGGTATTGTGAAATGTATACACCTGATTGTGATACAAGTGAAACAGGATATAATGAGTTTATGTCTTGGTTAGGATACGGAGAATAATATGCCATTAGGAGCAGCAAAGATTGCATATCAAGGATTCCAAGCAGCAGCGGCAGCAGCAAGTTGGGATGATTGGACCAGCAGCAACGTGGGTGATCTTAGAGAAGCGTTGAACGATACTGAAACCAGAAGAGTTCATTTTCCACTAAGTTTTGCAAACGATCACTTTTTTGTCGTAGGCAACCAAGATACAAACAGAGACAATATGTTTGTTGATAAAATAGACATCACAAGTGCAGGTGTTACAACGTGGAACAGTAGAAGTGCAACTGAAACAGGAGAAGCAGAATTAGTGTTCACACAAACAGGTGCGCTCAACTGGGTAGGTGATTATGATAAAGCAGCGGTTTTTGTGCAAAGCGGACAACACTATATTTTGACATATAGTTCAGGTGCATTAACCTGGAGTTCAGAAAAAACATTGAGCACAACCACCAATCTTGGCAACTTCAGTGTGTTTACTCATCCTGATGATCCAGATGATGTGTTTAGGGTTGTGGGGAATGGTTATTTGCAGCGTTTAAGTTGGGACAACAGCACAGACACATTCACAGTTGTCACTGATAAGTTGAGCAGTTATGGATACACAGTGCGAGGTGCGAATGCTTGGTGGACATATGATGGCAGCACATACAAACTGGCAGTGAGTTTCTGGGACAACACCAACACAACCTGGAAAATAAGACACTGGGCAGCAGATTTGAGCACATCAACAGATGTTAGTTTGAACAGCACACCAGCACCAAGTTCACCAGATCAAGCAAGACACTATGGAGGTCTTTACAGCACAAAACTCAATGAATATGTTCACGTAGGCAGTGATGCTAGTGGAAACCTTGTGGCATTCTCAGTTGAATATGACGGATCAGGCAGCAGTTTTACACAGGGCAGCACACTAACACTGTCAACACCTTCAACTTATACTAACTTAAGAAGTGTTAAAACAACTCAACACGTTGCAGACAACACATATGTTGTCCACGCACAATGGAATAATCCTAGCGATTCAACTGAACGTGTGTCTTATTATTATTTTATTGAAAATGATGGTGGAACATTGACAGAGTTAGGCAAAGTGGCCGTCTCGGACGTTGGCGAAATCACAAATGGTAGAGGCGGTATAGAACTGTTGCCAAATGGTGAAATATTGGTAGCGTGTGAAGATAAAGGCACTGCAACCGATGCAACATCTGTGGTAACCAGTGCGATAACCAAGGAGTAATCAATGGCGTGGCCAAGTAGTACAAAAGCAGCAACAACCAATGTAGATGCAGGCAGTGATAGCCCAAGCAGCGCCAGATCTGATATCAAACAAAACATTGATAATGTCAACGCAATCATTGACGAGTTTGATATTGCCAGTCCCAGCAATGGTGATATATTGACCTATAACAGTACCAGCGGTGCGTGGGAGCCTGGTGCAGCCGCAAGTGGTGGTACCAGCACCAGTTTTATTGGCATAGAAAGTGGTGAAGAAAATGTCAGCAGTGACATTTATAGGTCAGAACTGTCAGAAGTTTTTGACAATGGCGGTATCATCACAATGAATGGAAGTTATCAGTTCACATTAACAGCAGGAACATATATGGTTGTTGCAGAAACTTTTACAGCAGATGATGATGAAGTTCTTCACCAGTTGTACAACGAAACAGATGATGTATCTGTTGGCAACTTTGCTTTTAATGAGATCGGAACAACTGGTGAATCAGTATTAACTAGCGGTAAATTATCATTTACCATAAGTGGTACAAAAAACTTTAGTTTTAGGCAGACAACAGCAAACCCATCTAATAGGGCTAGTCAGCCAATGTTTAGAATAGTCAAATAAAGGAGACAAAAATTGTCAAACGCAACAAATTATTTAGAAGATGAAGTTCTCGATCACGTGCTAGGCAAAGGCACAAGAGACTTCACAAGCCCAACAGCATTGTTTGTTGGTCTATTAACAGCCGTATCAGACGGTGAAGCAGCTTCATGGACAGAAGTATCAGGAACAAACTATGCAAGAACAGCAGTGACTTTTGGTGCAGCGAGTTCAGGCTCAGCAAGCAACAGCGCAGACGTGGAATTTCCAGCAGCAGGCGCAGGCGGATTCGGGACAGTAACCCATATTTTTATCGCTGATGCAGCCAGTGGAGGAAATGCACTATTCTATGGAGCACTAAGTGCAAGCCGTGCAGTTGATGAAGCAGATATCTTTACCATCGTAGCAGGAAACCTAAGCATCAGCTTAGCCTAAACGAGGGCTAGGCAATGGCTGATAGTTTATACTATGATGCGGGCTATGCCGACCAGGGTTATACAGAGAGGTATATTGACTCTGGTATTATAGGTGGATCCTATGTAGAAGACACATATGTAGATGACGGTTATATCCAACCACTGGGTGTAATCGAATTCTCTATGACTGTTGATGCATCATTAATCACAATATCATCAAGTATCAGCAGTGCATTCTCCGTATCAGCCGCAGCCAATAGAAGAATATATGCAGGTGTTAACACTGATTATACCTGGGATGATTTAACAGGTTATATATGGGATGATTGGCCCACAGATCGTTGGGACTTTGGAAGATTAAATCTAGACGCAAGATTTGGATTAACTGCATCAGCAAATGTCACTTCAACTGCGAATGCAAGTTTAAGCAGTGCATTCACAGTTGCAACTAGTGCAGTTAGAAAAAGGTCAGGCACCAGTGCAATATCAAGTGCATTTGGTTTATCAGCAACACCAAATATCAAAACCAGCAACAGTGCAAGCATCAGCAGTGCATTTGGTTTGACCAGCACAGGCACTGTTAACACCGTAGCAACTGCCAATCTATCAAGTGCATTTGGATTAAGTGCAACTGGCACAAGGACAAGATCAGGCACTGCAAACATCGCCAGTGCATTTACAGTATCCGCAACAGGCAGACGCACAAGGTTTGGAACATCAACAATACCAAGTGCATTTACTGTTACAGCACAAGGTCATCCATATGACAAAGCAGATGCACATTTAGATATTGCATTTACAGTTAGTGCAAATGGACGTGTTACCAAAGAAGGTGTTGCAAATCTCAGCAGTGCATTCACAGTTGCCACTGATGCAGTGAGAAAAAGGAGTGCAACTGCACCAATCAACAGTGCATTCACAGTTTCTACATCTGCAAATAGCAAGTTAAGATTTGATAGCACACTGGATGCAGCGTTCTCTATAACAGTTGATGCTATTAGAACAAGGGTTGGTAGCAGCACAATCAGTAGTGCATTCACTGTTAGCAGCATTGGATCATTCAAGTTCACAGTGCCTGCAAACAGACGATTTACCATCGAACAAGAGAACAGATCGGGTATAATCTTGCCAGAATCGGCTATTTTTGCCCTAGATTCTGAAACACGAATAAATAGCATACTAGCAGAATCACGTGAGCAATCTGTAGAACAGGAGACACGTGAATTGGATACAAACTTTTAAGGAATAGACCATGGCTACAACAACAGGATTTTACAAAGACAATGAAGGCACTGTTATTGACAAAGACACAGAGGCAGCATTGGACTATTTGATTTCGTGGAGCCAATGGTTACCATCAGGCGACACTATATCAACATCAAGTTGGAGCGTTGAAAGCATCTCAGGCGATGCTGATGCATTGACTTCAACAGACACAGGCGAAACAGATACAACAACAACAGTAACACTCTCAGGCGGAACTTCAGGCAACATTTACAAGGTATACAACACAATCACCACAGTCGGTGGTTTGACTGATAGACGATATTTTCGTGTAAAGGTCAAAGACAGATCAATGTAAGGAAATAAACATGGATGGAGCACCCGAAAAAAAGAAGGGGAGAGTCAAAGTCGCTGACGTGTCTCGCGAAGAGATATGGAAGTTGGCTAGGATTGGCTGTACACTCAAAGAGATGGCGTTTATGACCGGCATCCACGAGGATACCATAAAAAAGCATTTTGCAAAAGAAATAGAACACGGTCAGAGCACAGGCAAAAGGGCTCTGCGTAGAAAACAGTTTGACAAAGCAATGGAAGGCTCAGATCGTATGCTCATTTGGTTAGGTAAGCAGCTACTATCGCAGAAGGAAACTCCTGCAGATACAGATGATGATGCACCGCTACAATGGAGTGATGATTAATGTCAACTTGGAACTTTGAAAACTCTCAACAAACATTTGGATGGCCTTGGGGTATTGCTGTTAGCCGCGGAAATACTCCTAAAATGGGGGGCATACAAAAGTTTGGATACAACGCAAGTGTAGGAAGCGTAGCATTTGAAACAATATGGGAAAATGGTGGTATCTATACATATGTTGATAGTGCAGGCACAGTAGCATTAACATCAGATGACACTGCTAATGACAATGGTGCTGTAGTTGAAGTTCAAGGATTAGACAGTTCATACAATTTACTAACAGAAAATGTGACAGTTGGTGGTGCATCCAGCACTGGTGAATTCATAAGGATCTTTAGAATGCGACTTGTTAGTATGCCAGGTGATGCCTTACCAGTAAATGAAGGGAATTTAAGTGCTACTGTGAATAGCACAGTTATTGCAAGAATTTTAGAAGGGGTTGGACAAACTCTAATGGCAGTTTATACGGTGCCAGCAGGTAAAAGAGCATACTTGTTGAGTTTTGATGTAGGCAATAGTAAAGACGCAGAAGCTGAAGCAAAAGTTATGGTTAGGCGTTTTAATAATGGTGTTTTTAACACCAAGGCATATGCTACACTTAGAGGCACACCATTTAGAAAAGAATATAGAATATTAGAAGTCATAGACGAAAAAAATGACATTGAAATAAGAGCAAAGTCAAGTAGTACAGCAAGCATAAGTGCAGGATTTGAATTGTTATTGGAGGACAAATAATGCCATTGACAGCGCCCCAACAACAAGTTGCAGATGATCAAAGCAGATTCAAAGTTTTGATCACAGGGCGCCGCTTTGGTAAAACGCACCTATGTATGAGAGAGCTATGTAAACACGCAGCAAAAAATCCCGGCAGCGTAAATTGGCTGGTAGCACCAAGTTATAGAATGGCAAAACAACTGAGCTGGTTGCCGTTGTTGGATAAACTCAATAGATTGCGTTGGATTAAAAAGAAAAATGAAGCTGAACTGACCATTTATTTGAAGAATGGCAGTGTGATTGGATTGCGTGGGGCGGACAACTTTGACAGCTTGCGAGGGGTTGGTTTAGACTTTTTGATATTGGATGAGTTCCAGGATATTCCTAGAGAAGCATTTACAGAAGTGTTGAGACCAACCCTGTCAGACAAACGTGGCAAAGCATTGTTCACAGGTACTCCAAAAGGTTATGGTTCGTGGAGCCATGAACTTTTTACAACAGCACTTCAACAAGAAGATTGGAATGCGTGGCAGTTTACAACCATTGAAGGCGGCAATGTACCCCCAGAAGAAATAGAAGCCGCTAGACGTGATTTGGATGAACGCACATTCCAACAAGAATATGAAGCCAGCTTCTCACAGTGGGGCGGCGTGGTAGCTTATAACTTTGATTATAAAGAAACCATCAAACCACTGAACAATCCAAACACCGCAGTGATACACGTGGGCATGGACTTTAACCTATCCCCAGGTACCGCTGCAATATTTGACATCCGTGGAGACGTAATACACTTCCACGATGAAATCCATATGTTGAACTCTAACACAGATATGATGGCAGCAGAGTTGCGTGAAAGATATCCTGATAGTCAAATCATTGTATATCCAGATCCAGCAGGACGCTCAAGAAAATCAGCTTCAGCAGGTCGAAGCGACATTAGTATCCTGCAAAATGCAGGTTTTGTCGTAAAAGCGAGACCACGCCACACAGCAATCAAAGACAGAGTAAACAGTCTAAACGCAAGACTGAAAAATGCACGTGGTGATAGAAAAATATTCATCACACCAAATTGTAAAAAGATTATAGATAGCATAGGAAGACTCAGCTATATAGAAGGCACAAATCAAATAGACAAAAACACCGGACTAGATCATATGTTTGATGCAGCCTCATATGGCGTTGATTTCCTATTCCCAATAAGAACAGAATATACCGATACAGATGAGCCACAACGTTGGACATTCGGAACAAGAACCAAAGGGTGGTAAAAATGAAAAAATCACAAATTATCGAAGCGCATCCAGAATGGAAAGCAAGGATCAAAGACTGGCAGTTTTTGATGGACAGCTATGAAGGCGGACACGCCTATTTTGAAGGTGAATACCTCACCAGTTATATCTACGAAAGCAGAGAAGAATACGAAGAAAGATTGAACAACACTGCATTAGACAACCACGTAAGAGCAGTGGTATCTATATACAACTCATTCCTGTTTAGACAATCACCCAAAAGAGATTTTGGCAGTGTTGCCAATGATCCAGGCTTGATACCATTCCTTGATGATGCTGATATGGATGGCAGAAGTTTTGATGTGGTGATGAGAGATATCTCAACATACGCAACAATTTATGGACATTGTTGGTGCATATTGGACAAGCCAGCAACAACTGCAATGACAAGAGCAGAAGAACTAGAACAAGGTTTGCGTCCATATGTTAGTATTTTTACACCAGAAAATGTGTTAGATTGGCAGTACAGCAGAACTGTTAGTGGTGCATATTATCTAAGTTATTTGAAAATCTTTGAAGGCAATGATTCAGGCAGAGATGTGTTTAGGATTTACACACCAGATGAAATCACTGTTATGAGTATTGGCAATGCAGATGCAGATGCTGTGATTGAACAGGTTACACCAAACGCATTAGGAATGATTCCAGCAGTTTGCGTTTATAGCCAAAGGAGTCAAAACAGAGGTATTGGTATCAGTGATTGTGGTGACGTATCAAGAATGCAGAAAAGCATTTACAATGAACTATCAGAACTAGAACAACTAGAAAGAATAAGCAATCATCCAAGTTTGGTTAAAACACCAGGTGTCCGTGCTCACGCTGGCGCAGGTGCATTGATTGATATACCTGAAGACACACCAGGCGATTTGAAACCATATCTATTGCAGCCAAGTGGTGCAAGCATTGACAGTCTATTGAACAGTATAAATCAAAAGATTGAAGCCATTGATCGTATGAGCCATATGGGCGGTATCCGCAGCATTGAATCACGTAGATTGTCAGGTGTAGCACTAGCAACTGAGTTCCAACTTTTGAACGCAAGGCTTGCAGAAAAAGCAGACAACTTAGAACACGCTGAAGAACAGATTTGGCGCATCTACGCAGCTTGGCAAGACAATGTATGGACAGGTGTTGTAGATTATCCAGACAGTTTTAACATACAGGACAAGTACAATGATATGGCAATGTTGAAGTTGGCAAAAGAAGCAGGCATCAAAGATCCTGTGCTCAACAGAGAAGTTGAAGACTCAATGTTGAAAATCATTGTAAATGAAGACCGCTATCAAGAAATCAAATCACAACCACAAAAAGACGCAGTTGTACACACTCCTGTAACCAGTGCAGTTGATTTAGTAACACATCTAAGAGAGATGGTACAAGCAGGATACACAGACGAAGAAATGTTAGCACTTCATCCAGAACTCACTGAAATGTTTAGTGCAGCAAATGCATTTGAACCAATCGCAGGACCAGTGGTATGATTATAAAGATTCCTGATTATGATGAAATGGAACGTGAGTTTTTATTCCACATTGGGGAATCAGAAATACACGATGAAATCATTGAACAGTTTAGAATCTATGTAACTGAAAATGAAAAGTGGTGTAAGAAGGCAAACTTTGAGGCAAGCATAAGGGCAAGAAACGCTCTATTGGCAATGTTTAAATTGTGCAAATCTCGTAGAGCAGAAATCACAGAAGAACGCAAAGATTTGGGGTTGATATGAAAGAATATGAAAACTTAGACAAACGCCTAGCCTTGTTAGAGCAAAAACTAGATCTAGTATTAGAAAATCATTTGGCACATATGGAAAAAGATATGAGTTTGATGAAAAAAGTCCTAGGTGCAACTGCCTTAGCTGTGTTTGCACAACTGATAGCCTTTGCATTTGGAATGATATAATGGCAAAATATAGAGGGCGCACAGTAAAACTCAACAAGCCAATGAGAGGCGATGTGAAAAAGTTCAAGGTGTTTGTAAAAGATCGCAGCACAGGCAATGTTAAAAAAGTAAACTTTGGTCAAAAAGGAATGACCATAGGACGCAATGATCCAAAAAGACGCAAAAGTTTTAACGCACGTATGGGAGCAGTGTTGAAAAAAGTGCGTGGACAAAAGAATCTAAGTGCAGCATATTGGAGTATGCAAGCATGGAAAAAAGGCTTTAAGTTATAAGGGGGAAATACTATGGCTATGAAAAAGAAAAAGAAGAAAACTAAACGTAGAGGTGGAAAATAACACCTTTTCTGTTTAATCGCATAAATAACTTTGCGAATAACTCGTAAGAGGATTTCGGTGACTTCGACCATTAACAGGAGGATATGATGAGCGAACAAGAAACAGATTTAGGGGCCACTGGTGAGCCCATTGATGTGCAAGCATCAGAACCAACCCAGGCCGAGACGACGGATAAGACGTTTACCCAAGATGACGTTGACAAGATCGTACGTGAAAGATTAGATCGTGAACGCAAGCGATTTGAGAAAAAATACGGTGACGTGGATGTTGATAGGTATCGCGAACTGACACAAAGGGAAGAAGACGAACGCATTGAGCAGCAAAAGCAGCGTGGTGAGTTTGAAAAAATCCTACAAGAAACAGTCGCAAAAAAAGATGCACAATATCAAGATTTGCAACGCCAACTCACAGAGATCAAGGTTGACGGTAGCCTACTGAATGCAGCTAGTGGCAATAAAGCCATAAATGCACAACAGGTTTCTGCATTGTTGCGTAACCAAGTGAGACTAGGTGAAACTGGTGAAGCAGAAGTTATAGACAGCAATGGTAATGTCAGATATACCGATGATGGTATGCCGATGAGTGTAAACAATCTAGTGGAGACTTTTTTACAAGAAAATCCACATTTTGTCAGCGCTGGCCCAAGTGGTAGTGGTTCAACCAGCAACGTATCAGACAGCGGAAGCCGTAAAGGTATGGGTAATGTAGATCCAAGTCAACTTAACATGAACAACCCTGAAGATAGAAAAATCTACAGGGAGATGATGAAAGCAAGAGGCATTAGGATTTAAAGGAGATTAACCAATGGCCAATACAACTTCAACCACACTAGACGCTCTGTTTAGTGATATTCAACAAACAGCATTATTCACAATGCAAGAACAGGCGTTCATGCGCCCATTGATCCGCAACTATAACCTTGTAGGCCAGCCAGGCAAGCAAGCAAAAGTTGGTATCTATCCTGCGATTAGCACAGGCTACACAACTGGTGAGAACTCAGACATCTCAGCAGCAACTACAATCACAGCAACAGAAAAAACTTTCGACGCTGATGAAGTTGCAATCATGGCAACACTAACAGACACTGCACGTGATTCAGCAGATGATGATGCAGCAGCAAGCATCGGTCGTGTGTTAGGTGAGAGTTTAGCTCGCAAAGTAGATTCAGATATTGCGGCGTTATTTTCTGGCTTCAGCCAAACTGTTGGTGCGGCAACACAGCCAGAATTGACAGCAGATTTGATCTTCAACGCAGTTGCACAACTACGCAGTGCATCAGTGATTGGGCCATATGTAGGTGTATTCCACCCAAATCAAACATATAACCTTAAGAAGCAGTTGACAAACGCAGGCGCATCAGCAATGAGCCACAACCTATCAGATTTAGGCAACAGAGTACTAGACGCAGGCTTTATTGGTTCTATAGCTGGAGTGGACATATATGAGAGCGCGGTCGTTACTGGTGACTCAGCAGGTGCATTCGTTGGTGCAGTTATGCACTCAGACGCATTGGCATTTGCAATGAAGAAAGATGTTACTATTGAAACACAGCGTGATGCATCATTACGTGCAACAGAAATCGTTGCATCAATGACATATGCAGTGGGCGAACTATTCGACGCACACGGTGTTGCAATCACAACTGATGCAACAGTAGACTAATATCTACAAATAAAAACCAAAAAAGGGCTCTTTTGCGGGCCCTTTTTTTATATCAACTAAATAACAATGACGGGGAAGGACCCTGTTCCCGATAGTAGGACTAGAGGAGGCCCAAGATGGCTTTAACAATCGCAACAATAGCGGATGTCTTAGAATATGAACCTGACATCCAAGAATATGGCATTTTCGACTGGGATGATGCACTAGCAAAAGGCAAAGAAGACGTACTACGTCATTTGCGTATTGAATGGTTTCCAACCCAGCAAATTGGCAAGTTTGATATCACCGTAATCGGTCTCAACGTAGAAATGGAAGAAGATAAACTGGACCCGGCGCAGCTTAAACGTGCTCACGTGTACAGAACTCTAGCCTATTACATCTTTCCAAGACTCAGCAAGTTTGAACCAGAAATGGATGTGTTCCAAATGAGAATGGAGCACTATAGAAATCTGTGGAGAGAAGAAATAGATGATGTGATCAAAGATGGTGTGCATTACGATATTGACAGTGATGGCACATTCAGTGATCTAGAGAAAGAGCCCAGCTACTTTGGCCGATTGAGACGATGATATGAGCTTTAGAAATGATATTGCACAAGACATAATCAAAACATTGAAAGAATTAACAGATCCGAAACCAATATTGGTTACTCGTGAGCCTTTCGATGTGGAAAAACTAGCCATAACACAGTTCCCAGCCATTATGGTCAACTCAGGCAATGAAGAGCGTGATGACTATGATATGAACTTTCGCAGTGGCACAATAGAATACACACTCCAAGCCTTTGTGCGTGGAGCAACAGAATTAGATCGTCAAAAAAACGATTTGATAGAAGCAATTTCCGAGGGTTTAGAAACAGATAGACGCAGAGGTACAAGCAACCCAGGCGTTAATACCCTGATAACCAATATAGAAGTTGTGGATAGACTTCCTCCGTTAGCAGAGGTAATCATTACAGTTCAAGTGAGATATAGATACCGC
>Ga0181577_10004040_pt1 | contig 11372 bp, 8 predicted proteins | sample 101ome_21_FD_132468 | JGI IMG/M metagenome (GOLD analysis project Ga0181577, IMG submission 132468) | Coastal salt marsh microbial communities from the Groves Creek Marsh, Skidaway Island, Georgia - 101413BT metaG (megahit assembly) | ecosystem: Environmental > Aquatic > Marine > Intertidal zone... | reverse complement strand
GCCACAATTTGTACCAGCGAATAGGCATTGCCCATGTTCCAGCTGCGCAGCTCCATTTCTCGCGTGTAGCGCGGGCGCTCTGCTTTCATCTTGATTCGGCTGTAGGCAGACTGCTGCACGGCGACCGATTCCGCTTTGGCAAGCAGGGTGCTGGGATTTTGCCCCGAAAGCACCAAGGGAAATAGAAAAAGCAGGAGAAAAAAGGCGAAAATGCGGCGCATAGGACGTTAAAATTACGGGTCAATGCCTTAACCCAAGAGTGGCCAGAGGGTTCAGGCGGCGGAAGGGAATTTGGGCACTAATTTTGCAGGGTAAAACGGTGCAAGAACCGCACCGAAAATCCAAAAAGCACGTACTATGTACCCAGAAGATTTGATCGCCCCCATGCGCGCCGAGTTGACCGACGCAGGTTTCTCCGAAATCCGTGACGCCCAAGCCATGGAAAACGCCATTACCCACAATGCGGGAACCACGTTTGTAGTGATTAATTCGGTCTGTGGCTGTGCTGCCGGATCCGCACGTCCTGGCGCCCGCATGGCTGTGGCTAACGCGGCCAAGAAGCCCGATCACCTCGTGACGGCCTTTGCAGGCAACGACCGCGATTCCGTGAACAAGGCGCGCGAGCTCATGCTTCCTTTTCCTCCTTCTTCGCCCTGTATGGCCCTGTTCAAGGACGGCGAGTTGGTGCATATGATTGAGCGTCACCACATTGAGGGACGTCCTGCCGACATGCTCGCCAGCAACTTGATGGCGGCCTTTGAGGCGCACTGCTAAAAAGTGAGTAGCGGCAAGGGCCGCAGCATGGACTTATAGTATTTTTTACCATAGTGTATTTTATACACTTGTCCGGGTTTTCCTTTACATTAGAGGCAAAATACCCGAACTATGAATTGGAAACATACGCTAGGCTTCTGCCTTTCCTTTTTGTTCTTAGCCACTTCGGCCTATGGCCAAGGTCGCGTTAGCGGTTCTGTCAAGGACGCTTCTGGCGCTGCTTTGCCCGGTGCTATTGTCTCTGTAGAAGGGGCAAGCGCGACCGCCATGACGGACAACAGTGGCCTGTACTCGTTGAATGTTGCCACCAATCAGGTGACGGTTACGGCTAGCATGATGGGCTACACTTCGGCCAGCCAAGCGGTAACCTTGAGCAATGGCGCAGCGGTGGCCAATTTCTCCTTGAAGGAGGAGGCGGTGACGCTCGACGACATCGTAGTCATTGGCTACGGTACCTCCAACCTTAAAGATTTGACCGGTTCCGTGGTCAGCGTGAAGACCAAGTCCTTCCAGAAGGGCTCCTTCTCGACGCCCGAAGCCTTGATTTTGGGTAAGACCCCCGGTGTGCGTATCACGTCCAATTCCGGTATGCCCGGCGCGGGAAGCCGCATCCGCATCCGTGGCGGTTCATCCTTGAATGCGAGCAACGATCCTTTGATTGTCATTGATGGGTTGCCTGCAGATGGCTTAGGCCTCCTGAACCCCGCGGACATCGAAAGCTTCACCATCTTGAAGGACGCTTCTGCCACCGCGATTTACGGATCGCGTGCAGCGAACGGCGTCATCTTGGTGACCACCAAAAAGGGCAAGGCCAACGCGCCTTTCCGTGCAGAAGTCACCGCAGTGACCTCCTTCCGCAACGTAACGAACCAAGTCGACGTTCTGTCCCCCGATCAGTTCCGCGAGGTGATTGGCCAGTACGGAACGTCTACCCAGCAAACGCGTTTGGCCACGGCGGATCCCACGCAGATGACCAACTGGCAGAATGAAATCTACCAGACGGGTACCGTAAATGAGTACAACGTGGCTTTGTCGGGCGGTTTGAATTTGCCCTACCGCTTGGGCTTGGGCATGTACCACGAGAAGGGCGTGTTGAAGCGTTCGGACCTCAAGCGCTACACGGCGACCTTGAATGCCAGCCCTTCCTTCTTGAACGGCAAGTTGAAAGCCAACACGAGCGCTAAGATTATTGCTTCTGAGAATTTTTACGCCAACCAAGGCGCCATTGGAACGGCGGTTTTCTTTGATCCCACACGACCTGTGTTTAGCGGTGATACCTCTTTATATGGCGGGTACTTTGAATGGACGATGCCCAACGGGGATCCTTCGGCACTCTCACCCCGAAACCCGGTGGGTTTGATCAATTTGCGCGACGACGTTGGCTACAACACCCGTGCGCTCGGCAACATCTTGTTTGACTACCAGGCCTCTGAATTCTTGCACCTCTTCATGAACGTGGGTGGAGAATTCTCCAACTCTCGCGGCGACATTTTTGTACCTGCCTATGCAGCCATGGCGTTTGCCAATGGGGGTTCTGTATACCACTACGAGTCGTCTCGCACCAACCGCTTGATTGAGTTGTACGGCAACTACAACAAGCAGCTCACCAACCGCGTGCATGCCGATTTGACGGGCGGATATTCGTTCCAGCACTGGAGCTCTTCTGCGCCCTCTTTCCCTAGCTTGAACGAGGCCGGCGACACCATCAGTCCAGCTAACCCCTTCCCCTCCTTCTCGGAGAATGCCTTGATGTCCTTCTACGGCCGTGGCAACTTTAACATCAGCAATAAGTACTTGGTGACGGCTACGTTGCGTTCGGACGCATCGTCACGTTTCTCCAAGGAAGCGCGCTGGGGTCTGTTCCCCTCGGCGGCATTGGCTTGGAACGTTTTGCAAGAAGACATCTTCGCGGGCCAAACGCTCTTCAGCAACTTGAAGGTGCGCTTGGGCTACGGTTTGACCGGTCAGCAAGATATCTACAACGATTACGGTTACATCCCTAACTACAGTTACGGCACAGCTACCGCGCAGTACCAGTTTGGCAACAACTGGGTGGACATCTTGCGCCCTGACGCCTACGACTACAACTTGCAGTGGGAGAAGACGGCTACGACCAACATCGCTGTGGACTACGGCTTCTTGAAGGGCCGCATCAACGGTAGCGTGGACGTCTACCGCAAGAACACCTACGACCTTTTGGGCGTGGTGCCCATCCCCGCGGGAACCAACTTCTCCAACCGAGTCTTGACCAACGTGGGTTCGATGACCAACAACGGTATCGAAGCTTCGGTGAACCTCGTGCTGGTGGACAACGCAACGACCAACTTTGAAATTGGCTTTAACGCTTCGCGCAACCGCAACCAAATCACCAAGCTTTCTTTGGTGCAAGACACGACCTCGCCCGGTATCCAGGTGGGAGGTATTGCTGGCGGCGTGGGCAACACGATCCAAATTCACGCCCTCGGCATGCCCATGTACACCTTCTACAGCTACGAGCAGATCTACGACGCCAACGGCCGCCCCTTGGAGCGCAACGGTTCTTTGGACCAGTATAGCGACGGCGTGGATGTGAACGGCAACGGCAAGATTGACGACATCGAGGCCTACGTAGACCAGAATGGCGATGGTGTCATCAACACGGGTGACTTGGTCGCTTGGGCGGGTAAAACCCCTGAGCCTCGCCAGATCTTTGGCTTTACCACCAGCTTCTCGCACAAGCGTTGGTCAGGCGGTATGACGTGGCGCGCGGAGCAAGGCCAGTACATGTACAACAACTTGTCGTCCAACCACGGCAACTACTTTGAAGTGGGCGGCTCTATGCGCCACTTGAACAACTTGGTGACGGACTTCCTCAACACGGGATTCCGCTCGCCACAGTACTTGTCGAGCTACTATATTCAAGAGGCGTCCTTCATCCGTTTGGACAACCTTTATTTGTCCTACAATTTGGGCGCTCTATATAAGGACAAGTACGCGACGAGCTTGAATCTTTCGGTCCAAAACGCGTTGGTCATTACGAAGTACCAAGGCTTGGATCCTGAGATCGCGGGCGGTATCGACAACATGATCTACCCACGGCCTCGTGTCTTCAACATTCAATTGAACGTTTCTCTCTAATCCCTTTCCTGCCATGAAATCTATCAAACTCTTCTCTCTCCTGGCTGGTGCAGCGCTCTTGGCAGCGTCTTGCGCAAAGGATTTGAACCTTACGCCCAAATACGGTTTGAACGCGGATGCCGTGTATTCAGACCCCAACAACTACATCAACGTGTTGGCGAAGCTCTACGCGGGCCTCTCCATGAGCGGTAACCAAGGTCCTGCCGGAATGCCAGACATCGGCGGCATCGACGAGGGCTTCTCGCAGTACGTGCGCGTCTACTGGAACCTTCAGGAGCTCCCCACGGATGAGGCCGTTTGTGGCTGGAACGATCCGGGCGTACCCGAACTCAACACCATGACCTGGAACGACAACTCCTCGTTTGTGAGTGCGATGTACTACCGCATCTACTACCAAATTGCGTTGGCCAACGAATTCATTCGCTACACCATGGACGAGTGGTTGGACACGAAGGACTTCACGCCTGAGCAAGTCGCCATGATCAAGGACATGGGCGCTGAGGCACGCTACCTCCGTGCGCTGAGCTACTACCATGCTTTGGACCTCTTTGGCAATGTACCCTTCGTGGATGAAAGCGATCGCCCAGGGGTATACTACCCTGAGCAAATCTCGCGCGCCAACCTCTTCGCCTACATCGAGGCAGAATTGAACGACATCGAAGCATTGATGGTCCCCGCACGCGCTGGCCAGTACGGCCGTGCTGATTTGGGCGCCTTGAAGGCCCTCCGTGCCAAGTTGTACCTGAATGCTGAGGTATACACCGGTTCGGATCGCTACGCAGACGCCATGGCCGAATGTTCCGATTTGATCAACGCGGGCTACAGCTTGGAGCCCTCCTACGAGCACAACTTCTTCGCCGATAACCACACGTCGTCCGAAATCATTTTCGCAGCGACGTTTGACGGTCAGCACACGCGCACATGGGGGGGCACCACCTTCTTGGTGCACTCTCACATCGGAGGCACCATGGACCAGAGCTACTTTGGCACCACGTCGGGCTGGCAGGGCAACCGCGCTACGAAGGCATGGTACGACAAGTTTCCCGACACCTTGGATACACGTCGTTTGGTATGGTTGGACGGCATGGAAGACACCATCACGACGGTGGGTACCTTCACGGAAGGTATTGGCATCACGAAGTGGCGCAATGTGAACCGCGACGGTTCGCCAGGTTCGGATCCTGTCACCTTTGTGGACGTAGACTTCCCCTTCTTCCGCTTGGCGGATGTCTACTTGATGTACGCCGAATGTGCAGCGCGCACAGGCACTAACTTGTCGCAAGGCGTGGGCTACTTTAACATGGTTCGCGAGCGTGCTTATGGCAACAGCGACCACAACGTGAGCACCTTGGACTTGCCGGTCATTTTGGACGAGCGTGCACGTGAATTGTACAGCGAGGGCCACCGCCGTACGGACTTGGTCCGCTTTGGGTTGTTTACCAGTGCAGACTACGTTTGGGCGTTCAAGGGCGGCGAGCAGTTTGGCACATCCACCCCCATTCACTACGATTTGTACCCGATCCCTTCTTCGGACATCATTTCTAACCAAAACCTGGTTCAAAACCCAGGCTATTAATTCCTTTATTAATCACTAAACACAACAACGAGTATGAAAAAAATGCTTACTCTCGGACTGGCGGCTTTGACGTCAGTTATGGCCTATGGCCAAGTGGACGTTACGTTCCAAGTGGACGTAACCGATTACGTAGCAGCTGGTAATGCAGTTGCAGCAAATGGTCTCCGCGTTGGTGGCAACTTCGCTACTGCTGGAGCTACCAACGGTTCTTTGGCGATGGCCGACTGGTCTCCCACGGATACCGGTTCTGCGATGACCGACCAAGGCAACGGCGTATGGTCTATCACGGTTACCTTCCCCTCTACCGCTATCGGTGGTACGACCTATTACAAGTTCGTGAATGGCGACTGGGGCACCAACGAAGGTACCGACCCCGCTTGTACGATCTCGACGGACGGCTGTGGCAATGACGACGGTTCTGGCAACATCAACCGCGAAATCGTGGTTCCTTCTGCAAACGGTACGGTATTGCGTTTCTGCTGGGACGCTTGCTACCAGTGTGACGGCAGCAGCTCTTCTATCAGCGTAGACGAGACGGCTGTTTCTGGTTTGTCTGTATACCCCAACCCTGCTAACGGTCCCGTAGCTATCGCTTTCACGGCTAAGGCTTCTTCTACCGCTACCATCAACGTATTCAACGTTTTGGGTCAGCGCGTGAACAGCTTCGACGCCGCTGTATTTGCTGGTAAGAACGAGATCCGTTGGAACTTGGACGCTGCTAACGGCAGCTTGGTGGAGAACGGCAACTACCTCGTAGAAGTAGTTGTGGATGGCGAGAAGTCTATCCAGCGTGTAGCGGTTAGCCGCTAATCCTTTCTCCAAAAGGAAAATGAGAAGGCCGGCCATCGCCGGCCTTCTTACATTTACAGCTATGATGACACAGAGATTGCGCATGTGGGCCCTAGTGCTGGCCACCTTAAGTTTTTCGTTTTCTGCATTTGGTACCAGGGAATTGCCGGTCCGAATGGATCCGCCCAACTGGTGGGTAGGCATGCCGGGGAATTCGGTCGAGCTTTTGGTAGAAACCCTCCGCCAAGAACCCATCGCCTCCGTCACCCTGACCCAGGGCGAAGGCGTTCGCATTCTAAAAGATGAAGCGGCCCAAAATGCCGCCTATCGCTACGTCACTTTGGTGATTGAACCCAGTGCGCCCGCGCAAACCCTGGTCTTCACGGTGAAGACTAAAAAAGGACGCACCTACAGCCATTCGTATCCCCTGGAGGCGCGCGACGCCTCACGACGCAGCCACATGGGCTTGGATTCGCGGGACCTCATTTACCTGGTTACACCCGACCGATTTGCCAACGGCAATCCGGCGAACGATCAAGTTCGTGGACTGCAGGAGCAGACCCTCGATCGGAGCGAAGGCTACCAACGCCACGGAGGCGACCTCCAAGGCTTGACGGACCACTTGGACTACATCGCTTCTTTGGGGGCGACGGCCGTTTGGACCATGCCTGTGCTGGTCAATGATATGCCTCGTGCCTCCTACCACGGCTATGCCATTACGGACCACTACCGCGTGGATCCACGTTTTGGAGGACATGCGGCGTACAAAGCCTACGCCAAGGCCCTCCATGCCAAGGACATGAAGTTGGTCATGGACATGGTGCCCAATCACATTGGAACGGCGCACCGTTTTTACCAAAATCCCCCCGATTCCAATTGGATCAATGCCTGGCCCGGACGTCCCGAAACGGATAAAAACGGGGAAGTAGGCGAGCCCTTATACAGCAACCACCGCTATGCTACACTATACGACCCCTATGCGGCCCCGAGCGATCAACAGCAGTTGACGGACGGTTGGTTTGTGTCGTCTATGGTGGACGTGAACCAGCGGGACCGCCATAGCGCACAGTACCTGCTCCAAAACGCCCTTTGGTGGATTGAGTCCATTGGCGTGGACGCCTTCCGTGTGGACACATGGATTTATGCCGACCAAAACTTCTTGAACCAGTGGTCCACCGCCATACACGCAGTCTATCCGGACTTCTTCATTTTTTCGGAGAGCTGGGTGCACAACGAGCATTCGCAGCAGTACTTCTTGGATCGTCATCCAACACTCGATGGTGCCGCTGACTTTATGATGTACCAGGCCTGGAAAGAGGCCTTGGAGAAGCCCACCACATGGAACGGGGGCCTCAACCACTTTTACATGAATTTGGCCGCCGACTACCTCTACCGCGAGCCGGAGAACTTCATCGTGTTCTTGGACAACCACGACGAGGGCCGCTTCTTCGCCAAGGTGAAGGAGGACAAGGACCTCTACAAAATGGGCCTGGCCATGCTCTACACCATGCGCGGCATTCCCTGCCTGTACTACGGCACTGAAGTGCTTATGAAGGCGGAAAATGACCACGGCGCCATGCGGCAGGATTTCTATGGCGGTTGGCCAGATGATGCCAAGAATGGGTTTACGGGCGAGGGCTTGACGGCAGACGAGGCAGAGGCTTTGGCTTTCGTGCGCGAACTGGCCGAGTTGCGCAAAGCTCACCCCGTCATTGGAACCGGCGCCTTGCGGCAGTGGGCACCTTACAACGACGTCTACGCGTACTCCTGGAGCAACGACGAGGAAGTCCTGTTGGTGATGGTTAACCGAAACGCCAACCCGCAGTACTTTGACCTCAACCGCATGGGGGACTGGCTGAACAATGTGTCTACGCCCGAAGTCCTTCTGACCACGAAGCCGGCAGGGGTTCCCGTATTTCCCGATGGCCTGCAAGCCGAGGTGGAAATGGGCATCTACTACATGGCCCCCAATGGCGTCACCATCTTGGGGTATCGGAAGTAAGCGACGAACTAATTAAGCCCTCGGTGGGTTGTATCTTTGCCGCTCAATTTAGAATGAGTCCAAATGATCAACGTATCTGCCGAAGCCGCTAAAAAAGTTGCTTCCCTCATGAGTGAGGAAGGCAAGGATGTGGCCACCGCCTACATCCGCGTGGGCGTTAAGTCCGGAGGTTGCTCCGGCTTGAGCTATGACATGGGCTTTGTAAACGCTCCCGAAGAAGGCGATCAGCTTTTTGAGGACCAGGGCGTTAAAATCCTCGTGGAAAAGAAGAGCCTGCTCTACCTCTTGGGCACTACCCTAGAGTACAGCGGGGGATTGAACGGCAAAGGATTTTCGTTTAACAACCCCAATGCGGCGCGCACCTGCGGCTGCGGGGAAAGCTTTGCCCTGTGAGCGAACAAGACCAGATTCTCAACGAGGTCACTACCTCGGAATACAAATACGGATTTTACACGGACGTCGAGTCGGACAAGGTTCCTCCGGGCCTCAACGAGGACGTTATCCGTTTGATTTCGGCCAAGAAAAATGAGCCGGAATGGATGACGGAATGGCGTTTGGACGCGTTTAAAATTTGGCAGAACATGGAGGAGCCTGAGTGGGCCAACGTGACGTACGCCAAGCCGGATTTTCAGGCCATCAGCTACTATTCCGCACCCAAGAAGAAGCAGATCAACAGCCTCGACGAGGTAGATCCTGAGCTCCTCAAGACGTTTGAAAAATTGGGCATCAGCCTGGACGAGCAAAAGCGCTTGTCGGGGGTGGCCATGGACGTGGTGGTGGATTCGGTGTCGGTCGCCACGACCTTTAAAAAGACCTTGGCCGAAAAAGGCATCATCTTCTGCTCCATGAGCGAAGCCATCCAGAACCATCCGGAGCTGGTGAAAAAATACTTGGGCACCGTGGTTCCCAAAACGGACAACTTCTACGCCGCTTTGAATAGCGCGGTCTTCACGGACGGGTCCTTCTGCTACATCCCCAAGGGCGTTCGCTGCCCCATGGAGTTGAGCACCTACTTCCGCATCAATGAATCCGGCACGGGCCAATTTGAGCGCACCCTGGTGGTGGCCGATGCAAGCAGCTACGTGAGCTACTTGGAGGGCTGTACGGCTCCCCAGCGCGATGAAAATCAGCTGCACGCCGCCGTGGTGGAACTCATCGCCATGGACGATGCAGAGATCAAGTATTCGACCGTCCAAAACTGGTTCCCCGGGGACGCCGAGGGCAAGGGGGGCGTCTTCAACTTTGTGACCAAGCGCGGCATCTGCGAGCGCAACGCGAAAATCAGCTGGACTCAGGTGGAAACCGGCTCGGCCGTGACCTGGAAATACCCCAGCTGCATCCTCAAGGGCGACAACAGCGTGGGCGAGTTTTATTCGGTCGCGGTCACCAACAACTACCAGCAGGCGGATACCGGCACCAAGATGATTCACTTGGGCAAGAACACCAAGTCGACTATCGTCAGCAAGGGCATCAGCGCCGGTCACAGCCACAACAGCTACCGCGGTTTGGTTCGGATGGGCCCGCGTGCTGTGAATGCGCGGAACTTCAGCCAGTGTGACTCGCTGCTCATGGGCGATCGCTGCGGCGCGCACACCTTCCCCTACATTGAGGTGAAGCATCCTTCGGCCCGAATGGAGCACGAAGCGACTACCAGCAAAATCGGGGAGGACCAAATTTTTTACTGCCAGCAGCGCGGCCTCGGCATGGAAGAAGCCATTGCCCTCATTGTCAACGGCTACTGCAAGGATGTATTGAACCAGCTGCCCATGGAGTTTGCCGTGGAAGCACAAAAATTGTTGGCCATCAGCCTGGAAGGCTCGGTCGGATAAGGCATAGAACGCATGATTGAAATTGTCAACTTACACGCAAGCGTCGACGGACAAGCCATTTTGAAGGGCATCAACCTCAGCATGGGGCCCGGCGAGGTGCATGCCATTATGGGACCGAATGGTTCGGGCAAGTCCACCCTGTCCAACGTCATTGCGGGCCGCGAAGACTACGATATCACCGAGGGCGACATCCTCTTCAACGGGGAGAGCATCTTGGAATTGGCGCCCGAAGAGCGCGCCCACTTGGGTCTTTTCTTGAGCTTCCAGTACCCCGTGGAGATTCCCGGGGTGAGCGTGTCCAACTTTATCAAGACGGCCCTGAACGAAATGCGCAAGGCGCGCGGCGAGGAGCCCTTGGATGCCTCGTCCATGCTGAAGAAAATGCGCGAGAAGATGGACCTCTTGGAAATGGACAAGGGCTTTTTGAGCCGTTCATTGAATGAAGGATTTTCGGGCGGTGAAAAGAAGCGCAACGAAATCTTCCAAATGGCCATGCTGGAGCCCAAATTGGCCATTTTGGATGAGACGGATTCGGGTCTGGACATCGACGCCCTGCGCATCGTCGCCAATGGCGTAAACGCTTTGCGCTCGCCCGAGAACACCTTTATGGTCATCACGCACTACCAGCGCCTCCTGGACTACATCGTGCCCGACTACGTGCACGTCCTCTACAAAGGAAAAATTGTGAAGTCGGGCGACAAAACCCTGGCCCTGGAGCTGGAGGAGCGCGGCTACGATTGGATCAAAAAGGAGCAGGCATGAAGGACCGCTTAGCCGCGTCGTACTGGCTGCACGAAAACCACTTTGCGGCCGTTTCAAGCGCCTTGGTGACCGACCGTCGCCGAAAGGCCATGGAGCGCTTTGAAGCCGAAGGATTTCCCACCGTGCGCCACGAGGACTGGAAGTACACCAACCTCAAGCGCCTGCTCAAGGAGGACTATGCCTTGCATTCGCCCTTTGATGCCGCGGATGACGCCGAACCCATCGAGTTCAAAGACATCAAGCGCTTCCTGGTCAACGACATCGATTGCTACCGCGTGGTCTTCATCAACGGCCGCTATTCCTCTTGGCTTTCCGAAACGACCCACAGCGGCTTTGACGTCTGCACCTTGGGCAGCGCCTGGAAAAAGTACGCCCACCACATCGAGCCCCACTTTGGCCAGCTGACCGTTGATTTGGGAGCCATGGTGCAGCTCAACACGGCCTGGCTTGGGACGGTCTTTACGTGCGCGTACCCAACGGCGTCACCTTGGACAAGCCCATTCAGGCGCTCTACTTTACCACG
>Ga0181577_10004039_pt1 | contig 11373 bp, 5 predicted proteins | sample 101ome_21_FD_132468 | JGI IMG/M metagenome (GOLD analysis project Ga0181577, IMG submission 132468) | Coastal salt marsh microbial communities from the Groves Creek Marsh, Skidaway Island, Georgia - 101413BT metaG (megahit assembly) | ecosystem: Environmental > Aquatic > Marine > Intertidal zone... | reverse complement strand
CATATGCTATTGCATCTGGATTGATATATGTTCCTTCATAAGCTATTGGACCTAAGAAGTCACCAATGAAGTTACCGGTAAAATCACCAATAAAGTTACCAGTAAAATCTCCAACATAAGTACCGACAAAGTCTCCAGTATATGTAATTGGACCTAAGAAGTCACCAACGAAGTTACCTACAAAGTCTCCAGTATAATCTCCAACAAAGTCTGATGTAGAATTTTGTGTTGAGTTTAATGTTGAATCTAAAGCAGGATCATCGGGATTTGTATAATCTGATGTATATACACCTTCAAAATCTCCAACAAAGTCTCCTACGAAATCACCAATATAGTTACCGGTGAAGGTTGTTTCATATGTCGTTTCATATACAATACCTTCAAAGTCTGTTGTATAATCTGCATCAGCTGTTGTTTTTCTTGTGTCAACTGCTGTACCTCTTGCTTGCCAAGTTCCTGTGTTTGTTGGTGCACCATCAGCAGAAGATTTTAATAAGTATCTTCCGATTTTCAAATCATTCGCAGAATCTTGTGACATGATTCTCGTTTTTGCTCTTTGACCAAAAGTATATTTGATTTGACGATCTGTCATTTCTTGTATACCTTGATAGTCACCTGTCTTACCTGCAGAACGTCTAATTGCTACAGATCGAACAGCTGAAGGAGGTGTTCCTAAACTAAATGCATTTCTTATATAAAGATTGTAGTTTGTTACTGTTCCAGATGTTTGAGTATCTGTAAATACATTTGATGAATAAAGAGTGTAATCACTATCTGGAACTGAAGATCCTAGTTTAAAAGCACCGGGATATTGATAAGCCATGATTCTAGAAACAAGATCATCTGTAAGTGTATCAACCTCAGAACTAATTTGTTCTGACAAATCACTGTCTCCAGCTATACCTTGTTTAAGAGGAGAACGTACATCTGAGTCTGCTTCTGAAGCAGTTCCTTTTGTTTGATATAAATCATATGCAGTACTTCCAATTGTAAGAGAAGAACCTGGATGAGCTCCTACTGCTTGATTATAAAACGTATCAGCAAATCCACCAATTCTTGTATTTGTAGAAGAGTCAACAAAAATTTTACATAACGCAGAAGGTTGACTAGAATCTATCTCAGCTAAAAGTAAACTACCTTGATAAGCAAGATAATTTAATCCATCTGAATCAAATTCTCTTAAATCTTTTGTATTGACTAATTTTAATGGTGTTGCCATATCATTATTTATACTATGCTACACGAACATAAAGTGTGTAAGTTTCAATGGTTTCAGATGAAGATTGAATTGTTTCTCCTAAGTAGTTACCTGTAAAGTCACCAGTATATGTTCCAACGAAATCTCCTGTAAATGTGCCAACATAATTACCAGCATAGTTTGTTGTTGATGCTCTAGTTGAATTTGTAGTAGAGTTTCTTGTTGAATCTCTTGTAAAGTTTTCATCTTGGTTTCTAGTGAAGTCTTGAGGTCCTAAATAGTTTCCAACGAAATCACCAATATAATTACCAGTAAAATCTCCAGTAAAACTTTGAGGACCTAAATAATCTCCAATAAATCCTGCAATAGAATTTCGAGTATAATTTGTTGTAAAGTTTCCTTCTGGTCCTAAGAAGTCACCTATATAATTACCAGTAAAAATTTGCTGAATTGGTGATTCAGATGTATAACCAGTATAGGTACCAAAATAAGTTGTAGTGTAATTTGTTGGAGGTCCTACAAAGTCTCCAGTAAAGTCACCAGTATATCCTATAGTACTGTTTCTCGTATAATTTATAGCATCTAAATTTGTTGAACTACGTGTTGAATTACGAGTACTATCTCTTGTACTATTTCGTGTATAATCAATTGCATTGTCTCCAACGAAGTTACCAATGTATGTACCAACGAAATCACCGGTGAAGTTACCAGTAAAATCTCCTAAGAAATCACCAATATAGTTTCCTTCGTAGTCACTAATGTAATCTGTTTCATATACAGATGTAAAGTTTTCGTCTTGATTTCGAGTGCTATTACGTGTATAATCAATATCTGATGTTGTCTTTTTCGTATCTGTTGCAGTACCTCTTGCTGACCACGTACCAGCTAATGTAGGTGCACCTTGTGCTGAAGATCTCAATTGATAATTACCAATGTTACCTGATGAATCCATCATGTAATACTTCATATGATTTCCGAGAGTGTATACACACTGATCACTATCCATTGCTTGTAATCCTTGGAAAGTACCAGTGTAACCACCAGATCTCTTGATCGCCATTGGATTTACTTTTGTAGGTTCTGATACTCCAGATGTTCTCTTGTAAATGCTATAATTTACAGTTGTACCATCTGTTTGTGTATCTGAAAACACATTTGATAAGTGTACAGTATAACCAGCTGGAGCAGATGAACCTAATCTAAATGAACCTAAATATTCATTTACCATCGCATGACCAGCTAATCTTTTTGATAGTTCATAAAATTCAACCGATGACATCTCACCTATATCTGAATTTGATTCTACATTTAATGGTGTTCTAAAGTCTGCATCTGCTGAATCTAAGTCACTACCATTTCTTTGATATAAAGTAGTAACTGTTGAACCAGTAGATAGTGCTGAACCTGGATGAGTTCCTACTGCTTCGTTGAAGAAGGTATCTGTAAATGAACCAACAGTGTTACCTGATAGAGTCGATAATTGATATGGAGCTGTAGAATCGTCCATCATCAAGCGAAGACTTGCCTGATAAGCTAGCCAATGCTCTTCATCACGAGTGAATCTTTGTATGTCCCCGTCTGCTTGATGTTTAAGTGGGTAACGATTAGCCATACCACTCTATCCTATGATGCTGGGTTTAATAACGTTCCTGCACTGTCGTATACGTTAATTACTCTTGCGTTAAGTATATTTTTATCGCTGTCTAATAAATCTATTTGTGTATGTAATTCATTGATCGCAGCACCGTGTGTTTGTGCTGTCGTATCAAGTGCAATCGATGTAATTGTACCAGCAAATGTTACGTTTGCTCCACTAAAAGTAGCTGCAGTTGTTGCACCTGATTTAATAATCAAATTACCTGCAGTATTTGTTAAACTACCAAATTGCGTTCCATCGTCTTTTAATACAACGTCTCCACCACCTGCATCTAAATTAATATCTGCAGCTGCATCAACAGTAAAAGCTCCTGATGTAAGTACTGATAAAGCACCTGTTACACTCATACTTGGAGGTGAACCTGCTATATTGAAAGCTATAACATCAGCACCACCGTATTGGAATTTAATATTACCACCATCAGCATCGATGAATATATCATCTGAAGCATCAAGTGTAATATCAGTAGAAGTTACAACCAGATTAGTTGAACTATTTTGTAATGTACCAAAGCTAGCTGAATCATCTCGAAGTGTGATTATACCACCACTTGCATCAAGAGTAATATTACTAGCATCGTTGACATATAATCCAGTTGACTTAATCTGATTTGCCGATGCATCAAATACTGCATCTATTTCATTAATAGCTCCTACTAAATCTGAATCTATATCTGTAGTAAGTGCAGCACTATCACCAGCAAACTTAGAAGTAACATTATATTTCCTTCTAAAATCTAGTAAGTTATCATCTAAATTTACTACCTTATATGCCATTTTTCTCGTCCAGTAATCTTAAGATTAAATCGTTAATTTTATTTATTCCGTCCTCAACTTTTTCAAGTCGATTAATTAATTGTTTCTCTTCTTCTGCTTTTTTCAATCTCAACTCTTTCCTTTGTCGAGCTTGATAAGCTTCATTATCATTTAAATTCAAAATTGCACCAGTATTTTTATCTCGTGCTAAATATTTATTTCCTTCTACACTTACTAATTTCATTAATCAATCATCGCTATAGTTCTAAAGTCTCTAATCTTAGGAGGTCGAGCTTGATTTATTGATCTCATTACAATTTTAAATTGTACTTGTGTAAATGGAGTTAATACACCATTTTGACCACCAGCAAGATATTCATATTCTCTAAAGATTCTAGGATTATCATCTGGTGCTGGTGTAGAAAGAGGCGATAACAAAGTCCAGTCTGTTTGATTGAGACGAGTATCTTCACCACCAGTTCTATAATATAAATCTATGCTCGATCCAGAAGGTCTATTAACTGCTATAAATGTTTTAAATCCAACTGAAGCTTGAGCTAATCTCAATACTTTTGTAATATGTTTAGCTGCAGCAGATCCGCCGATTGCAGTTGTTTCAGCTACACCGTAAATAGATCCTGGATGACCATTTGAAGATGTATCAGATATTCTATCTGTCGTTGTAAGAATATGACATCTTTGAAGATCTAATATCGGAGAAACATAATTTGTTGGAGTTGACATTTTAAATGAAACATCAACAGAGTGGAATCCACCTAATCCAGAAGCACTATCTCCTGATACAGCAAGATCTTCTCTATGTTTCTTGTTACCAATCATTTTCATTTCGCCAAATATGTTTTTAACACCCGGTCTTATAACTTTCCAGTTTGCATCTTTATTCATTCTTACTTCTCTGTTTACCAGTGATCTTCCACTCGTAAACTTAGCTCTTGTTGATACGCTTACTGTAGAAGTTGGTGATAAGTGAGATAAATTAATTGTTGCAGCATTAAAGTGAATGTTTCTACCTGTAATTTTTGGTGCACTTGAACCAGTACCACCGGTATATGTAGTTGCAGATGCACTACTATCGGCAGTAAAAGTAAATCCTGTTTCATCCCATCTATTTACTGTTTTACCAGTCATAAGAGAAGATCCTAATAGACCTCCATATCTTGTTCCAGGAGTTAAGTTACTGAGTGTAAACACGTCTCCAGAATCCATTCCATGATTAGGTAGATTTACGAAAACTTCTGTACTTCCAGATGTTGTATGTAGAGGATTATTTACTAATTGATAAGGATAGTCGCTGTCTTCAAATGTAGTACTATTATATAGTCTTACATCTCCAGTTGTCTTACTGAAACTACATCTGTAAAGTTTCATCATTAAATCTTTAGTCTGATCTGGTTCCCAAGTTATACCGTTAGATGATTTAAATAAAGAACCATCACTTAATTGAGTTGTGATTCTCTTCGATGTAGAACCTAATTCAAATTGTCCAACTTCACCGACATATACATTGTATTTGCTTGTATTTGCAGCAAGTGTAACTGCGTACCACTGTTGAGGTAGCAAATATAATGGCTCATCAAAAGTAAATGTTGTAGGAGTAGCAAGTACACCAGCAACAGTTTGTGTGCCAACTACGTTAATCTGTGAAGCATTCAAATATTTTTTAGCTAAAATCATATTTGATGGCATTCCATTGACTAATGGTCTTATCTCCATAGTTACACCTTGATTTGTATCAGTGTCTTTGCTTTGGAAATAAACATCAACTTTTCTTAAGAAAATTCCTTCTTCGTTATCTACATAGAACGATTGAGCAAGAGGATCTCTAGGTTGTTGTCTTAAATAATCATTACCAAAGAATTTTTTAGATAATCCAGTAAAAGTAGCAATACCTGTTATTTCTTTATAAAGAGCTAAACTAGAAGTCGGAGCAGTGCCATCTACTGCTCCAGGTGCACCGACGTCACCAACTGAAGGTGCATCGTTTCCTCCACCTGTTCCTCCACCAGTAGATTCATTTGCAGCTGGTCTTGTGGAAATGTAAGCATCACGATAATCTACAACTGTACCACCAACATTGAACCATGCATATGCAGTTGCAGTTGCATCTTCATCGCTGCCGTTACTTATATCTAAAAGTTTGAATGTTTTGTTTTCAGATGCACCATTAATTTTGTGTGTTTTACCTTGTACAAAGAACGAACCTTCTATAACACCGTTGGTATCTGAAATAAGATTACTGCTTCCTTCTGGATGACTAGTTGCGTTTACATAAGAGTTAGAATAATCAACATCATAGTTTCCTATATTTTGATATGTCTCTTCTCGAACCCAATTAGCAACGGATTTGCCATCAAAGTAAGCAAAATATCTGGTGTTAGGTCTTAAGTTTTCTGCTTTAAAGAAAATCTTAATAGGTCTCATGTATTGAACAAATGCAACGAATACAACTTCTTTTCCTAAAAACTCTTTAATATATTCTGAAGACGCTGCAGATCCACTCGTTCCTTGATCTTGTTCTTGTCTTTGAAGCGCTCTGCCTCTTGCAGTTTCTCCACCATCACCCCAACGATCAGCAACATTAACTGGATCGTCAAAATCATAATATTCCTCATCAGTAGAAGTATTAAGTGTAGAACCACCTGTAGGATCTATTTCTTCTCGATCTGTACCAGCCCAAAAATACTGTTCACCATTGTATAAGAAAGATTGTTCTGTATCAAGTTTAGTTCCGTCTGGAAAATATTTATCTGGTACTTTATCTCTAAATTCATACCAGAAATCTGAAGTAGGTGATAATGTGATATCACCAGACTGAGATACTAAATCAAATGGATTGACATTTTCTGTACCAGAACATATGTCATTACTTTTCCATTCAGCATCTGAATAACTTAATGTTACTAAGTCACCTGTTCTTGTTACGTTTGCAGAAGAATCTGAGTTAAAAAATAATTTAATTACGTTCTGATCAAACTGTGGTCTAAGTATTTTGTTTCGAATGTCTATTGAAGCTTTATAATCCGGATTTATCCTGCCGTTTGCATCTCTTGTTTGAGAGAATGATTGTGTGCTGAAATTATCTACAATGAATCCTGCTTTTGTTCGAACATTACCAGAACTATCAAGTACACTTAAATTTTTTGTATCTAGTTCCAATAGTGATAACGTAGTAAGTTCTTCAAGTCTATCGAGTCTCTTATCCATTCGAGATATATCTGCCATAGTATATCTTTTTGCTTCAATAGCAGAAATAGAAAGATCTGATTCAGCCAATGTGTTAGCATTTAATGCAATATTATATAGAGGTAATGCGTCAGGTGGAACAGTCGGTTTCTTAGGAACAAAATCTGGTTCACCTTGAATATTCATTAATGTACCATTTTTGTCAATGACCAATGTATCTTTTCTAGGAAGATACGTAGTAACATCTGCCACAATTGTAGCATCAGCTTTAGGTAAAGGATTAACATCAGTGAATGATGAACTCTTAACTATACCTTGTTTTGTTGGTCTGAAATCTAATACGTTTCTTAAATCAACTTTACCTAAATTATCTGAATAATAGAAAGGTATATTTGTATAATTTAATCCATCATACGAATTGACTGAATAGAAGTCACCAGAACCATGTGAAAAATATCTAAATTGGCAATATGTTTTTGATGGTTTGCTTAATCCAGATTTAAGAATAAGTCTTGCGTTTTGATAGTAGTTATCTCTTTGACCATTATCAACAATAAAACTATTTGAAATATCTACTCCATCACCACCTGCACTATCTGCTTTATTTTGAATCACAAGTACATCATACAAATCTGCTTGACCTAAATCTAAATATGAGATTCCATCTGAATCTACATAATCAGCAGAAGCAGTAGAAGTTTTTGTAGTTGTGGTGAGTGTTTTAGTTCTTGGTGTAATTGTATTTGATACGTAATATAATAACGTATAAGCTGCATTTGCAGTAAGCCCACCAATTGTAACTGATGTAGCAGAAGATGATACGATTGTAGGAGCTACTAATAAACCAGCTGAAGTAGCAATCCATGCACTAGTATTTGTCAAAGCAGAAGGAGAAGATACTGTAATTGTTGCTTGACCTGAACCATTTGCAGTTCCAGTTGTTCTTCTTTGTTCTGCCATCGTAAGATCAGAAAGTTCTTTCGGTCTAGACTTAGGTAAAGTAAAGAATACATTGTTATCTTTTGTTTCTTTTAAAATTGCTTTTGAAACGCTACCGATTGTTTCTAAGCTAATAGTCAATCGATCACGTGCACTATCTCCAACCTGCAAATGTTTAGCATCTAACTCGAAGTTTTTTCCAGAGTTCATTTTCGTATCAAAAATGTATGCTCTATAATCAGAACTAGAAGCATCTTCGTCTAAAGCTCTTATTCTTGTTGTACCTACAACAGATTTAGAATTATCTAAAATATTTGCTGAAGCTAATGTTAAGATATTTGGAACGCCAAGATTTAATGCAGCGGCAGAACTATCGTTTACAAGAAGATAGTTACCATAAATTGAAGGTATGTTTACATTACTTTCTGTAGTATATGTTTGTGGTTTAGCTATAGGAATTTTACGCTGCTCTTTTATAGCAGCTCTATAACCATAAACATATGCCACACCTGGACTTACAAGCAAATCTAAGTAATTAGAGCTTGAATCGTTTGTTTCGTACTTTGCAATAAATGGTTTAGTTATATAGTTTCCTGATTCTTCGTAAGTTCTTTTTGCAATTAAATCATTAATTTTATTGTAATTATCAGTTGCATTTACTTGTGAAACAATTTTAGAATTTCTTACAGTACAATAATGAATGTAATCTTCGGTTGAAAGAACATTTCCTTTATCAATTAGAGTTAATCTTATTCTATACCTATCTGCACCAGGTGCTGAAGTATTAGGAGTTGCACCTTGATTATCATAAAGAGCATTGTTATCTGTAGCAGTTACAATGTCTTGTACAACTTTAAATCCAACATCACCACTAAATGAATTTGAGTAGTAACTTAAAATGAGTGATTGTGCAGATGAATATACGAAGTGACCCTGTACAAAGAATGCACCTTCGCCAAATGAAATACGAGTACCAAAACCAGTTGCAGTTGATGAAATAGATTTAATGTCACCTACAGATGCATTTTCGAGTGTTTCGTTATCTGCGGCTTTTATATATGTTCCATTCGTGTCTCCACCAATATACTTAACATAAATTGTGTCGACATCTCCTGTTTGAGCTGCAGTATAATATTCTAAAATTCTGAATTTAATACCAGACGTTGCACCTGTGTATATTGCATCAATTAAAGAAGTTGTACTAGAAGGTAAAGCTAAACCCCCAGCATCAACATCAGTGTTTAGTTTGATGTAATCATACTTATTATTAATCTTAATTGTTGAACCAGATACACAAGCACCTTCTTTAAATATATTTTTACCGAATCTCTCAATCTCTTTATTGATAATTGTTTGAGATTGTGTTAGTTCTCTTGCCTGTAGAGCTCTACCAGCATTAAACAATATTCGATAATAAGCATCACTATCGCTGTAGTCATCTTTATATGTTGATGAGAATATTGATGAGTTAAATGATGTTGCCATATCTTATCCTAAATTGTAATTACTATCTTCAAATCTTCTGTTTGAGTAGATGATCTTGTTACTGCTGCTCTGTTATCTATATAAAGAACATCACCTGTCATGTGATCAACTCCTCGAGCTGCAGCTGAATCTCCTAATTGAATAACGGTAGCAGATCCACCACCAGGACTACTTGTAATCGCTGATGAATCAAATGCAATAAATCCAGTTGTTTCTGTTTGATGATAGTAAATATAAGTAGCGTCAGAAGAATCAACATAAGCCTTTGCACCAGTAGCAGCCTGAGTAATTGTATCATCATTATCAAACTGATCGTTTGAACCAGTAACTGTTAATCTTCTTAAAGCACTTCCTGATGAAGCAGTAAAATAATCTCTTGCACTATCATAAGCGTGTTTTAATGGATTCTTAATCAAAAGAACTTGTCTAAAATCATTGAGAGGAAATGTTCCTGTTTCAGTACCTGAAGGTTGTGTATTAAACATGATTGAACTTGATTTAAAATCTTGTCTAGGATCTGCACCAACTCCACCAGCAGGACCAATAATAGGTCTTGCAACAGCAGGTTTAGTTACACCGCTTGAGTCTGCAATCGATATACTTGCGTATGTATATCCTGAGCCCATAACACCATCTGAATCAAATTCTATTTTCTTAATTACACCACCACTGATTGTTGCATGTGCTTGTGCAGAAGTTCCGTTTCCATAAATTGTAACGGCAGGTGCATTTGTATAACCAGCACCACCAGAATCTAATTCAATATTAAGTATAGCACCATCAACCGCTGCTTGCTGTATATTCCATTGTTGTAATTGAGCAGCAGACAGAGTTGGATCACCAGCAGAATCTGCGTCAACAAATTCTACAGGCATATAATTAGCAGCTAAATATTTGTTTGCATTTGTAGCATCAATTGTATACATGAATTTCCAAATGTAACCATCAGCAGTATTAAATGCGCTTGTTGCAGTTCCAGTTGGTTTTACAGTTGAAGCTTGTGCTTCACCTGAAGAGTTCTTTGCTCTTTGCAAACAAATATAAACGTTATTTTCGTCAGTAAGAACATAATATGCATTTGTAGGATAACCAGTTACGTTATCATCATATGCACTGTAAGTTGTACCTGTTGACCAGTTATATCTCGGAACAACAAATTTATAATCGGTAACAGACTTGACAGCTTGTAATCCATATTGAGCTAATCTTACTGTTCTTGGATTAAGTGTCGGAGTACTCGCTGAGTCATTTGCATTCCAATCTTCTGATCTACCGATACCAGCGTATATGTAATTATATTGAAAGTTTTTTGCAATATATGGATAATCTGTACCCCATTCATATGCACCAGCAGAGTCAGCTAATTGAAATGTTGTAGCAGTTGCACTATCATTTTTGATGACATATTGCTGACCAACATCATTAAACAGTTTTTCTGCTTGTTGAAATTTTAATTTATTACTAACTACTGCTGCCATTTTTTATTCCTATGCTATTGTTACTTCGCCTTGGTTGCCAACTAAGTACCAGTTGTTTCCTTCCCATATAACTGTGCACCCATCATATTGTGCTAGTGCAAAAGAAGTTCCCTGAGCAAAGTTACTAGGTGTTACTGTCATTGCTCCTGCACCTTTGTTAATGAAGTATTTCATTTCTCCAGTTGTTGTACCATCTCCAAGAGATACTGCTAAAGCTCCACCACTATTACCTATAATGAAACTCTTACTTGTAGAAGCAGTTCCTGGAGACGAAGTAATTTCTTGATGATCAACTGCAAGTTTACCAACTTCAACTGAACCAGTGCCTTTCGCATTTATATTTATATTAACATTCGTATCCGTACCAGTTGCTGATAATGTCGGACCATTGCCTGTTGCAGCATTTGCTACAGTAAATTCGTTGACTGCAGAACCGGTTGCTGTTACCTTAATTAATTCGTTTCCACTTGTATCATTAATTGATGTATTAATTTTAGCTGATGTTAACGTTTTATTTGTAAGTGTTTGACCATGTCCTTCAAATACAAATGTATCACCACCAGTTAAAAGTGGTAATGTAACTGTTCTATCAGCTGCAAGTTCACTGACCGCAAATACATATTGATGATCAGCAGATGTATCGTTTATCTGAGGAGT
>Ga0181577_10004036_pt1 | contig 11378 bp, 10 predicted proteins | sample 101ome_21_FD_132468 | JGI IMG/M metagenome (GOLD analysis project Ga0181577, IMG submission 132468) | Coastal salt marsh microbial communities from the Groves Creek Marsh, Skidaway Island, Georgia - 101413BT metaG (megahit assembly) | ecosystem: Environmental > Aquatic > Marine > Intertidal... | reverse complement strand
TTTTTTGCTCGATGAGGATCTTCAATACCTTGTCTGCGGTGGTTGTTTCAGGAATGATGGCTAGAGGACGCATCACATTCTTCAATGCCTCGGGTCGTTTGAACAGCTCGAAGGAGTGCACATATCCGATCACATTATCGATGTTGTCTTTATAAATCAGGATCTTGGAGAGGCCCGTTTCAACGAAACGTTTTCTCAGAACCTCAACACTTTCCTCGAGCGAAAGCGCTTCGATCTCATTCCTTGGAACCATACACTCCCGCGCTTTGATCTTAGAGAAGTCGAGCGCATTCTGAAAGATCTGAAGCTCGTTTTCTAACTCGGATTCTTCATTGCCCGAAGAAGCGGCTTCTTTCACGTAGTGATCTAAATCTACCCGACCAAAGCTGTACTCAATCTCCTCAAAGTTGAAGCTGAAGATCTTCATGAAATAGGTGATCAGGACGAAAACTCCCCATACCAAAAGGAAGAGGGGATAGCAGATCAGAAGCACCGGAACAAGGAAAACTTCGAGTTTTCGATTCGGGTTGATCCGAAAGAGAATCTTAGGTAGGAATTCAGCGAAGATCAAGATGATGATGGTAGAGATGATCGTCTGAATGAGGAGAACGGTTATCTCAATTGAACTCCCTTCCGGTAAGAATTGGAAGGTTGTTCTGATTGGATCCTCCAACATTTTGGCCATGAAAATACCATAGACCACCAGGGCGATGTTGTTTCCGAGGAGTAGGGTAGAAATGAATTTCGACTGATGTCGGAGGAAGAAGCTGTAGATCTTGGCCGGAAATACTCCTAGCTTCTTATCCAGCTCGATCTTGAGCTTGTTGGATGAGACAAAAGCAATCTCCATTCCGCTGAAAAAAGCGGAAAGCACCAAGGAAGCCAGGATGGAGGTTAGTATCAGAATATAAGACGGGTCGTCCATAATGTGGGTCTAGCGGTAAGGGGCGATCAGGAATTAGGATCCTGATTCTGCTCAAAGCGCTTCCTCATGTAGTAGCGAAGATAGGAAAGAGAAGCTGTGACCAACGCAACAATAATTCCAGTAAGCATATCGCCCATTTCCCATTCGCCAATGAAATATCGATAGATGGAGAATCCGAAGATGGCTGCAGCGACCACTAGCCAGAATTTTTCCATGAAGAGGTTGTACTTACGCATAAGTTAGGGGGTTGGGGATTCCGTTTGGGTGGAGTCTTCTTCGGTGTCGATAGTGATCCTTCCTTTAATATTCATGATCTCGTAGCTGGAGAAATCTTCCTTGGCCTCCAGACCGTCGCCATAGAGGATCTCGTTGGGAGTGGTGATCTTGACGAACTTGTCTGTGAAGATGCGACCCTCTTTTTCGTCCCATGACAACTCTTCCGTATTCAGCATCTTACCTTCTTTGTTCTTCAAGATGACACTATCCCTAGCGATCATTAAGTTGTCTTCAGGGTAGTTCGTAGCTCGATAGGCGGTCAGTTCAGATTCTACATTGCCGAAATAATCATACGATACCACTCGGATGCCTTTGGAAAATTGATCCATGGGCTTTTCTTGATTTGGATATCGCTCGATCATTCCAGCCTCAATGATGAAGCTTGTTCTTCCCGAATCTGTGTAGGTGATCCGAGAATCCTTTATCGTTTGGAGTGGCAAGGATTCGTGATTGCTCACTCGTTCCACTTCCTCCAAGTCATTGACACAGGCAGAAACAAACATCCCGATCACTAGCATGACCGGGATGAGAGTGCTTGTATGTGATATGATCGATTTCAAATCAATTGTCGCGGGTGCGAACCGAAGTGGTTCCACCTATCCAGCAATCAAAGGTATAGGTAGTTCCCTCATTGATCCCATGGAAGAAGCAATCTTCTTTCTTTGGGAACTGTGCCGAGTAGGTGTTGATCAGCTTCTGAGCGTTACCTGCTACAGAACCGTCAACCGCTTTTGCCTTTTGGAACATGTCCACTGCGGCCCAGAAAGCAGCACGACTTTCGCACTCGTTGCTTCCACAGTCCTTGCGCCCTTTGACGTAAGCATTACCGATGATGATGTAGGCTTCCCCGTTGTTTGGATTCATCGCCAACAATTGCTGAGCGAGTGCCTTTGCCTTGATATAGTTGCCAAGGATCAATGCTGTATTAGCCGCTTTGGTAAGAGACTTGGTCTTCATGGCGTCATCTTCAGCTTGATCAGCACTATTCATGTAGTACTCATAGGCCTTAGACAAGTTGTCCTTCTTAGCGTAACCATTCGCAATAGCGTAGGCAGCGGTCGCATCAGGAGAGATCTTGAACAACGCTTCTGCTGCATCTAGGTACAACTGCTCCTCGGTGCAATCACGCTTTTCCAAGGCCTTCAAGATCTTTCTTAAAAGGGCCTCATCAGAAAGGTTTGCCTCAAACTTAGGAGTGAAATTCTCGATCAAGTCAGGGCAGTCTGCTACCGTAACGAACATCTTATTGATATTGGCCAAAGCAGTGCTATAAGCAGTTTTCATTCGCTCATCGCTTTGGTTGGCGATGTTGTAATCCACTGCATCACTCAACTTGTCATATACCTCGATAAGCAAGGCCTTGTCGGTCTGCTTCTTTCGGTACATGTCATACGCTGCCTTGTAGTAGTAGATGCTCGCTCCGGCTTCCATCTCATTGCCTTGAAGTTCGAATGACTTATCCAACGTCTCGAACGCATGCTTCGGGTCATCTAAATATTTCAGCATGTCAGATCCCTTTCGGCCCAACACATAACCTTCCTTTCCAAAATGCTCGATGCGCTGATCATATGCCCAGAACAAGGTGTCGATCAAGCGACTCTTTCGCTCTGCATTCTCCTCGATATCGATCAACTCGCTGACCAACTTGATTCCATTGATCCACAAAGACTCAGTAGATTTAGGGCAAATGGATGCTGCTTTGGTCCAGCCTGGATAGGCATCCTTGAAGTTGTCTTGCTTGAAGTATTCGATGTAGAGCGACAGGTTCTGAACGCATGCCATGCTATCCTCTTCGTTGGCGGTGTAAGTGCGGAGTTGGGCTTGTGCCAATTGTCCAAAGCCTACCACGGCCATCATTATCATCACTATTCGTTTCATTTCTCGCTATTTAGTATCAGTCATATTTTCTTTTAGCAAACCATCTGTCGAACTGGTTTGGTGTCAGCGTCATTCCTAAATGAACATTGAAGAAGTTCTCTGTCACCGGAAGACCGCTACCACCTCTTCTTGCATATTCGATGCCAATGTTAAACATGGACGACGACCTTGAGGCAATGACGGGAATTCCGAGTCCAACGGCAATTCCGACACGTGAGGGGCGAATTCCATTCACATTCAAACGGGTCTGTTCAAAGCTCAAGCCCGCTCGATAACGAATGATCTTGCTCAATTGTTTATAGGATGTTGGGTCAGGTGTGTATTCTACTCCCGAAGAGACCCGAAGCTGATCGTTCAATCCGGCATTGACACCATCGACTTCCAGCTGAGTCCACTGAGTCATGCTAAGGTCTAGTCCGATATTGACCCGGTTATCGTATGTAAAGCCAAGTCCTCCGCCATAACTTGTCGGTGCAATAGAGGGTTCTTCAGATTCCCTGAAGTCTATGGTGTCGATAAAGCTAGGAGCTACGTAATCACCGGCAAAACTGAAGGTGAACGACTGCGAATTGGTGTTCAGTGTCTTTCCCGGTTGAAAGAAGCCCCCTACAGAAACACTTCCATAGGTCTTTTTACTCCCTTCTTCCTTCATTATGATCTTTCTGGTGTACAACAGTCCAAATCGGTAGTCGAACGCACTCATCTCGTTGCGTTCTTCTCTGAAGATGTTGGATCCGGTAAAATTGGTAGATGAGTCCACCATCGTAATGCGATTGCGGTAGATTGAGCCGAATACATAGGATCCGACCGCGCCGATGGTCAAGGTGTTTACTCGACCAGAGTCAGCCAACAGGTCAAAGCCGGCTCCAAAAAAGGCGGTGTTTATCCCCCCTTCGCCAATGAATCGATAGGTGACGTCTTCGAACTCCGGGTGTTGCACCGCTGTGGCTACGTCATACCCTTGGCGGGAATATGGCTTAAGTCCAAAGCCGAACGCCGAACGACGTTTCTTTTTATTGTCATTGATGAGAGGGAAGGCGAAGGAGAAGTTCTCAATAGAAACCAAGGTGTTGGTCTGAGTGACGCCATTAGAGCTCAGCGACAGCACTTCATTTTTGAAGTCAAAATTGAAGGTAGGTCTCGAAACGTAGGCCAAATTCGCTGGATTGGTCACGTTCACGTTGTGCGTGCTGAGAACGGCTAGGTTGGTGTGAGCCATACCCACTTGAGCGCTCAGTGGAGCATGGACGGGGTCGCCTATCCCGTAGATCGAGTAAGGAGAAAGCGTGTTGGTCTGTGCGCGAAGGGAGCATACAGAGATCACCAGCGAAAAGAAAATGATCGCTCGCCTCATGCGTGAGTTTCGTTGTAAAGCAGGATGGCCTGAATTCCTTCCATCACCAAATTTGGGGCTGCAAAAATGGGATTTTCAATGTGTTGCTCAAAGGAGGATGTGTCTCCGCCTGTTAAAATTACCTTAAGGTTTGGGCTATTCTTCCTGAAATGACGGATGATTCCATTGATTTCGGCAATACTGCCCCAAAAGCTTCCAAACCGCATAGAGCCTGGCGTGTCGAGACCAATTTCAGGTGATTTCGAGGGTGTCACCTCAGGTAAACGCTCCGTGAAATGATGCATTGCCTTTAGACGCATTTGGTATCCCGGTGAAATCCCTCCGCCCTGATGAAGGCCTCCGGCTTGAACGAGGTCATAGGTGATGCACGTTCCGGCATCGACGATCAGGACGTCGTCGTTTGGAAATCGAGTATATCCGGCTACTGCCCCACATTTGCGGTCCATGCCGAGGGTTTCCGGCGTCGTGTAAGCAGATTCGATGGGAATACGAGTGGAAGGAGTGATCTCGATGACGTTAAAGTCCTTTTGGAGTTCGAGCAACAGATCCTGCGCCGATCCTCCCACCGACGATAATCCGACGGTTGAGATAGGTTGATCGTCCAAAAAAACCTTGATCTGTGAAAGAGAAGGTATGCCTAAGAAGGATTCAGCACGCTTGAGTTCCATGCCTTCGAACAGTCCAACCTTAGAGCGGGTGTTACCGATATCCAACACGAGGTTCAATTTCGTTGCAATTAAATGTTGGTGATTTTGATAAATTTCTACTTTTGCCGCCCTGTTCTTCGGAACGAAGCTACGATTTATAAGAGTAGCGGCTGGTGCGGTAGCTCAGTTGGTAGAGCAACGGACTGAAAATCCGTGTGTCGGGGGTTCGACTCCCTCCCGCACCACTTCAAAAAGGTTGAACCCAGTTGCTATTCGTGCTAATCGTAAGGGAGTCTAACCTTCATCGCGCTGGCGGCCAGGCTCTATCTCGCTCGAGTGTCCACTGGACACTCGCCGTCTCCCGCACCACTTTCTTCTTGATCATATTCTCTCTAGGACAGAGGAACGGAAATGAAAAAAGGCCCAAAAGAGGGCCTTCTCAAAATTGTTGTTCGAGTTTCTTAATCACAAAGCTCGTCAGACTCCACCGCCACGGCTATTGCCACATTGGGGAGAGCCAGAATCGTGAACGAAAGGTTGCTTCCGACGTACGAAGAGAAACCGCTAAACTGTCCTGGATCTGGTTTGCTCTGGAGTGGGGTTCCATAAGCTTGCGCCATGACCGGGTTATTGATACTCTGTAGAGACCAACCCGAATTTAGCGTGATCGTGACGGTGCGATAACCTCCGCTTGCTGCGGAAAGAGATATGCTCCCAGCTTGGTCGCCGTTGTCTGCTAAAAGCGAATACGTAGAGTTTAGGGTTTATTGGATCGTAGCTGCTCCGTTGGCCCAAGCCGTATCTACGCCCGAGCAATCTTCTTCTCATTCTTCGGTTGTGAATTCAAAATACATGGCTCCGGATTTTCCACCGGTGCTTTCGCCGTCAGCCCAAGCGCCTTCGTCCTTGTTGTTCTTGCTTACCTCGGCAAATGCGGAAACAACGACAGTTTCGTCTAAGGATGAAAGTGCAAGTGCCACGGTGTATGATGTCTCTCCTGAAAGGGATGTTTTGATCGGGTATTGTCCAAGTTTAGGGTTCCCGGCCTTATTGAGAGGTAGGTCCTCCATATCTCCCACAAAGAGTTTAATGTCATCCAGACCCCATCCTCCAGTGGTTTCGTAAGTAACATAAAGAGAATCTTCGTCATTCGCTACGCTCACCGCGCCGGCAACCGTGTTCTTTCCTGCGATCAAATCGGTTTCGTAAACATCCGAACAATACTCTCCAGAGCTGTAGAGGATCACCTCCGAATCAAGGATAGCCGAATCCAATGGTTGTTTCTAACAAGAAAACAGACCTAGCGAAATAATGGCTAATGCCGGAAGAAGGCGTTTTGTTTTTAAGCTTGACATATGCCTAATCTAGTTGCTTTCAAAAGTCTAAACGTGGGTATACGGGATACTTATTCAAAGGTTACAGTTAGTTTCCATTTCTACCCATCTAATTGGCTATTTCTTCACTTTCAAGGAAGTACCTTTGGCGCATGGACCGAATACCCAAAGTCCTTGTCCTTCTTTATGTGCTACTAGGTTATGTGGTAGTTCAGTTTGTTTGGTGGGGATACTCTATCTATTCTCTCAATGCGGCTTTGATCACCGATACTCGAACAGATGAATTGGTGAATCCGGAGCAAGCAGATGAGTTGAGTGGAAAGGTGTGGATGATCTTAGGAGAGGGCTCGGTTTTCTTAGGCCTTTTGTTGATCGGTGCTTTCTACATCCGCAGGATGATCTTGAGAGAGCATAAGCTGGCCAAACAAGAAAGGAACTTTTTGTTGGCCACAACCCATGAGTTCAATTCTCCAATTGCCGCGGTCAAGCTGAATCTTCAGACCTTGAATAAGAGGAGTATGGAGGGTGAACAGAAGCAGAAGGTGATCGATGGCGCTTTGTCCTCTGTTCAGCGCCTTGAGCTTTTGGTGACCAATCTCCTTATGGCTTCGAGGCTTGATGCGGGTAAATTGGAACTACTGAAAGAAGAAGTTTCATTGCACGGACGCATTGGGATCTTGCTTGAACGGTATAGAACATTGTCAGAGAATGCTGGTTGCAAATTGTTGTCAGAAGTTTCGGAGGGTCTTACTCTGAACGTAGATGTCAATGCATTTGACACGATCTTCGGAAATCTAATCGAGAATGCGATCAAGTACGGTCCGGAATCATCCATCCTGATCAAAGCCAGCGAAAACGAAGGTCGCTTGATCATACACGTGACGGATGGTGGGAAAGGAGTGCTGGATGATGAGAAAGAGAGCATCTTCAAGAAATTCTATCGTTCGGAAAATGAGGAGACTCGCACGCAAAAAGGTAGCGGTCTTGGTCTTTACCTTGTCAAAGAATTGGTACACCTTCATCGCGGTGAAATTCGTGTAGAAGATGCCACGCCACGAGGGGCTTCTTTTGTGGTTGAATTAAAAACAGAATAGTCAGATGGGAAAGAAAGCAGCATTGATCATTTTAGACGGCTGGGGAATCGGAGACGGAACTAAAGCGGATGCGGTGGCTTCTGCGCGCACACCCTTTTTTGACGACTTGATGAAGTCACAACCACATAGCGTTTTGAAGACGTTTGGTGAAAATGTCGGTCTTCCAGAAGGTCAAATGGGAAACAGCGAAGTCGGTCACTTGAATATCGGAGCCGGGCGCATCGTGTATCAGGATCTTGTGAAGGTCAACCGTGCTGTTCGGTCTGGAGAATTGGCTAACAATGCCGTATTGCGTGGGGCGATCGAAAAAGCTAAGCAGCTTGGTGTTTCCCTTCACCTGTTGGGTTTGGTGAGTGAGGGTGGTGTTCATTCCCACCAGGATCACCTACATGCACTCATCGACATCGTCGAAGACGCGGGTGTGGAGCATTCCTATGTCCATGCCTTTACTGATGGTCGAGATACTCAGCCAAAGAATGCAGCTGATTGCATCAAGAACCTTCAGGATCATTTGAAGGGAAAGAGCACGAAGTTGGTGTCTATGATCGGCAGGTACTATGCCATGGATAGAGATAAGCGCTGGGAGAGGATAAAAGCAGCTTATGATCTTGTTGTGAATGGTGTGGGTGAACCGACGGAGGATTTTCAAGATCGTTGTTTCGAGCTCTATGATGAGAATATTACGGATGAGTTCTTCACGGCCCAGATTATTCCTTCTAGGGAGGGTAGGATCAAAGCAACCGATGTGGTGATTTGCTTCAACTTCAGAACGGATCGATGTCGTCAGATCACAACAGCTCTCACCCAGGAGAATTTCCCGGACTGGAATATGCGAACTCTCCCGTTGGACTACATCACCATGACGCGTTATGATGAGAAATTCAAGGATGTTCACGTCATTTTCGAGAAGGATAACCTGAAGAATACGATGGGTGAAGTGCTTGAGCAGCACAAGATGACGCAGTTACGCATTGCAGAGACCGAGAAGTATCCTCATGTGACCTTCTTCTTTTCAGGGGGAAGGGAACAAGAGTTCGAAGGCGAATCGAGGATAATGGTGAATTCACCCAAGGTGGCCACGTACGATCTGCAGCCAGAGATGAGTGCCCCTGAAGTGACCAAGAAAGTGATCCAATCGATGGAGAACGCTCATCCTGATTTTGTCTGCCTGAATTTTGCGAATCCTGATATGGTAGGTCATACCGGAGTGTACGATGCGATCATCAAGGCAGTGGAGACCACGGATGATTGTCTGCGCCAAGTGGTGGAAGCAGGTAGGGCTCAAGGCTATCAATTCATCATCATTGCCGACCATGGAAATGCTGATATAGCATTCGAGGCTAATGGAACTCCTCATACCGCTCATACAACGAATCCCGTGCCGTGCATTGTGCTTTCAGATAGCGTTTCTGAAGTCAAGGATGGTATTCTTGCTGACGTTGCGCCCAGCTTGCTCGATTTGCTTGGATTGGAGCAGCCTATGGAGATGACCGGAAAGTCATTGATCTAACCAGAATACAAGAAATATCGATCAAAAAAAAAGGCCCTGAAATCTCAGGGCCTTTTTTGATCTATGTCGTCGAGAATTACTCGATGATGATCTTCTCAAAAGAAGTAGCAGTCTCGCTAGAAACCTTCATCACGTAAACTCCAGCAGCAAGACCGTTAAGGTCGATGCTCTTGGTGGTTCCGTTAGTGATGTTGAAAGCGTCAGTGAAGATGATATCACCTTTCAAAGACTGGATCTCAAGGTTCACACGCTCAGACTTCAAAGCGTCGAATGCGATGTTGAATTGACCGTTGTTCGGGTTAGGAAGAACAGTGAAATCAAATCCATTCTTTTCGATGTCGCTTACAGCGAGGTTACAGAAGATGCTTCCGTTCTCTACGTTGATAGCAGCAGTCTTAGTACAGAAGTTAGCGTCAGTAACAGTCAATACATACTGTCCTTCAGCGTCAACTGTGATGTCCTCATCAGTTGATCCTGTGCTCCACTCGTAGCTGTAAGGCTCTTCACCGTTGAATACCGTTACGTCGATATCAGCAGTGTAATCACCCAAGTTACAAGTGATGGTAGAGTCAACGATGATGTCAGTACCTGCACAGATGTCCTGAGACCAAGTCTCAACGAAGATCAATGGATTGATGTCTGTCCAACCATCGATAACGCCATCGCTGTCAAAATCCAACCAAGTAGCGATCACAGTAGGAGCTGGGCTAGAAGCGGTACGAATCGTTCCGGAAGAACGCTTGTAACCGATCAAGTATTGTCCAGCAGGAACTGCAACAGGGTTGTCGAAAGCCACGCGGATCAAGTTTGGAGAAGAAGTTGGAACTGAAGTGATGTACTCACTTGAAGTCATCACACGGAACTTAGGAGCTCCAACAGGGGTACCCAATTGAATGTTTGATGAGTCAGTTTCCCAATCAGCTTCCCAGATACCTACTTCAACAACAGCTCCGTCGTCAGATGCGAAAGTTGAAGAAGAGTAGATTCCGATCTCGATCGCTGTAACTGTATCGTCAGTAACGAAATCATACAGAGAGAAGATAGAGTGAGAACCGCTTGACCAAGACCAAGCATTGTCAGCAGTACCATCACCCCAAGACCATGTGCGGTCAGTTACTTCGAACTCTCTGGTAACAGAGTTGTCGCCAGGGAAGTCGTCAGCTGAATCCAATGTTACTTCGAGGTCAACAGTGTATAGTCCAACAGCAGAAGGAGTAAATGCATCTGAAACGTTGATTGAGTCAACTGCTCCGAACGTGCTGTAAGTAGCACCTGTGCTGCTTGAGCTGAAAGTTCCAGATCCAGTAACGCTAGCATTCAATTGAACTCCAGAAGCGGTTCCATCAGACAAGTTCTCGATCAAAGCACCGAACTTCAAGTTTGTAGCAGACGCTTGAGACTGAGGAAACAATGGGTAGAAGTTAGAGAAGAGCGTCTTCTTGTTACCTACACCAGCTCCTTTGAAGTAAGTGTCAGAAACAGAAATGTCGAAGTCAGAGGCTCCTGTAACCTTAACGTCATCGATCTGCCAGAAGTAGTATCCGGTTGGAGTAGCGTTGTTACGTCCGTTGAAAACGAAACGCACCTTCAAGGTAGAAGAACCAGCAGCTGTTTCAGAAATGTTCAAACGAACCACTTCATCGGCAGGCCCTGCATCATTCACATCGTGAAAATCAGAAGCATTGTAAACGGTGTCAGCGGTTGCGAAGTTGTCAGTAGAGATGATCACCCATCCATTCGCGTCGTACTGACGGTAATATGAGTGGAAACTAAGGAGTACTCCGTTCTCAGCTGAACAATCGATCTCAGGAGAGGTGAGCGCAGCGTCGTGTGGAGCCGGGAAAGGTCCCAATCCGAAATTGCCAGCAGTACCACCATTGTCATAATAATCAGAATCGAAGATCATGAAACCGTTGCTTGGAGTAGCTGATTCGATAACTCCAGATCCTCCTGCATAAGCACCCTGAGAACCAGTAGCAACACTAGGAGTAGTGTTAGGGCCACGCCATTCCCAAACGGCAGCGCTGGAGTTCTGTGAAGCATTTGTCCACTGAGCTGTACTGTCGTTGAAATCCGAATAGAAGAGGATCGGACCTTCTTCCTCGGTCAAAGGGGAAGGCTGTCCTTCGTTGATGTAAACTGGCGCGCTACCTGGCGTCAGGGTCATGTCAGTCTCAGCTGGAGCCTGCACCTTCTTGTAAGAGAACTGCGCAAAAACAGAAGCTGAAGCCAACAGAGTACTTAAGAGTAAAAATCTGTACTTCATGTTTTGAGATTTAAATTCGATTTAATTGACGGGTACAATTATTAATTGTTCTTTAACCCACAAGACACCAAAAATAATAGTTGAGTTTGTCTTT